>ENA-UOVV01000660-UOVV01000660.1-compost-metagenome-genome-assembly--contig:-NODE-660-length-36626-cov-8.325559_pt1 | contig 36626 bp, 27 predicted proteins | sample MGYA00238155_ERZ761577 | MGnify/ENA primary metagenome ERZ761577 (study PRJEB28898, sample SAMN06268775) | compost metagenome | isolation source: Emeryville, CA | place: USA:Emeryville, CA | collected... | reverse complement strand
CGCACCTGCATGGCATGCAGGGGGTCAGGGGTTCGAGTCCCCTCAGATCCACCAAGAAGCCCCGGTTGTCCGGGGCTTTTCTGGTTGTTGGGGTACCTGCGTGGTCCCCGATTCTGGGTCTCGTGCTCCGGCCGTGCCGGGAGCAGACTGGATCGCAACGGTGCGATGCGGTCCGAGGGAGATCGCTGCCCGCGAGCTTGGGAGCGACGGATGACAGGGGAACAGCGCGACGGAGCGGCAGTGGCAGGCAGCCTCCCGAACGACATCAGCGCGTATCACGATCGACTCGATGCCGAGGCCCGTCCGATCTGCGATGTGTTGTTGTCCGTGATTGAAGCAGTGCTCCCAGAGGCGGATCGTACAGTGTGGCATGGCCACCCGGTATGGTTCCTCGACGGAAACCCGATCGTCGGATACGACCGCCGTAAGCACGGTGCTGGCCTGCTGTTCTGGAGTGGCCAGTCCTTCAGTACGCCGGGGTTGACCGGTACTGGCAGCTTCAAAGCCGCCGAGGTGCGGTATGCGGCCGCCGAACAGATCGACGTCGTAGCGTTGCGCTCGTGGCTGCTTGAAGCGCGCACCACTCAGTGGAACTATCGGGACATTCGCAAGAACAAGGGCATCGTGCCACTGGTCGGGGTCTGATTTGGCGTGATGCGTGGCCGTCCGACGCAGTGATGGCCACCGGACGCCAGGGAAAACTTCGCTGGACGCGCGGGATAACGGGGCGTATCCTGCAATGAGGTACCCGAAACCTACTGGAGCATGCCCATGTCTGCCGAACCCGATGTGCAGCGGCTGCGCCGAGCACAGCGAGTGTTGTTCGCTGGCGAGATCAGCGACATCCCTGCAATGCAGCGTCTGCTGGGCGAATTGCCGTGGAAGGTGCACGGCCACATCTTCATCGAAGCGGCTGACCGCTCCGAGTTCATGGCGGCGATGCTGCCGCCGCGAGTTGCGATCCACTGGTTGTTCCGGTCCGAGCGCACTCGCGATGACGGACAGCCTGGCATGCCGGATCCCGGCCAAGTCTTGGCTCGTGCGGTCGCTGGCTGGCTGGCCGAGTGGGGCGACGTGACCCTCGATGGTGACGAGGATCCCGAGAGTGCCGCTGGTGTGGTTTGGCTTGGTGCTGCCCGCAACCGCTGGACCGAATCGATGGCGGTGTCCCTCCAACACAGTGCAACTGGGCTACATTGGCTCGAGTATGGAAGGTCGAGCGCGTCCCACTAAGTCGGCTGCTGTTCAGCAGCGTACACGGCGTGCCCGCGCCGCCGCAGTGACGGTGCTCACAGCCGCGATGGCGGCATTGTCCGGCTGCGTCGCTGCCGAGCCGCGCGCCCCAGTCACCATGTCGGTGCGGGCAGTGGAACCGGAGGACCCGGCTACATTCTGGGCGGCTGAAGAGATCGCGGACTGGCCGCTTGAGCGCAAGCTCGCGCGCCTGCTGATGGTGCATCGGTCCGGGACGAACCCCGAAACGTTGCGGTCGTTCGTGGCCAAGTGGCAACCGGGTGGCTTCGTCCTCATGGGGGACAACATCGCGAGTTCTGATGCGGGCGTTCGGCGTACAACCCAGGGAATTCTTTCCGGATCGGACCGAGTACCGGTGCTGATTGCCATTGACCAGGAGGGTGGCCTGGTGGCACGGCTGCACGACTCTTGGGATACGGATCCGCGGAATCTGCGCAACAAGTCCGCAGCCGCCGTGGAGAAGGCTGTGGGCAAGCGCGCGGCGCGCCTTGCTGACTTGGGGATATCGATCAACTTTGGCATTGTGGCCGACGTCTCCGCTGACCCCGGCGCATTCATCGCGCCCCGCGTCCTGGGCACCACCCCGTCGAAGTCGGCAGCCAGGGTCGCCGCCGCGGTCCGGGGGGAGCAGCAGTACATTGCCAGCACAGTGAAGCACTTTCCTGGGCATGGTGCAGCGCTCGGCGACAGTCACGTCAGCATCCCAACGACCTCGATGAGCAAGTCGCGGTGGCGCGAATCGCACGCGCTGCCCTTTATCGCTGCGATCGAGGCGGATGTGCGGGTCATCATGACCGGACACTTGCGCTATTCGGCGGTATCCAAGCGCCCCGCCTCCTTGTCACCGGAGTGGCACCAGATCCTGCGCGACGAACTTGGCTACGACGGCCTGGTCATCACCGATGACATGCTGATGCTGCAGCGCAGTGGAGTAGCTGAGTATTCGGACGGGGTGAAGAATGCGCGCATGGCCCTGAACGCGGGTGCCGACATGCTGCTCTTTGTGTTGGGTGATTCCGCTGCACGAAGCAATGGGTTGACCGTGAATCGTCTGATTCAGGGCCTGGTGAAGGAAGTAGAAGCCGGGCGATTGGATGAAACCGTCGTCGATGAGCGGCTGATTCGGGTGGTTTCCTTTGCGAAACGCGATGCTTTTCTGCCTAGCGTTCAGTAATTGAATACATTATCTGCGGCAGTGCATGTCCCCCACAGGGTGTGCGCAATAGAATGCTGCCATACCCTGACAAAAAACCTTCATACGCCTCCGCGCTGTCCCCAGTCCGGTTAGGGTCATATGAAGGGGCAAAAACGAGGAATCCTACGTGACGAACATCGATCAGATCGAGGCCAACCCGGCGGCAGCATTGGCGCGCCTCCGGAATCAGCCCGTGCAGGCACGAAGCACGGCTCGGGTTGAAAAGCTCCTCGATGCGACCGCTGCCATCGTTGACGAGATTGGCTACGAGCGTCTGACCACGGCCATGGTGGCCGAACGGGCAGGCGCATCGATTGGAACGCTGTACCGCTACTACCCAGATCGCTTGGCCGTGCTCAATGGTCTGCGCAGTCGCCTGGTGCAGCGTCTGGAGGAGCGCTACGCCGCTGCGCTGGAAGCTGACCCGACCGGCTCGCTGGAAGACTGGCTGCACACGGTGCTGAACATCTATGTCGAGATGTACCGCACTGAGCCGGGCTTCCGGGCAATCCGCTTCGGCGACCCGATCGATGACGAACGCCAGGGCTTCGCCGGCAAGAGCAATGGCGTCATCGCCGCGTTCCTTGCCGAGCGAGCTGTATCTCGATTCAACCTGACCAATGATCCCGAGGACCTGGCCTACCGCTTTGAGGTGGTGGTAGAGATCGCCGAGTCACTGGTGCATCGTGCCTACTCGGCCGGTACGGATCAGCCCGATGAGCGCTTCATCGCCGAGGTCCGTTCGATCGCGGCCTGGTACCTCGAGACCTACATCCGCTAGTCGGCACTACCGTTCGTTGGTGAGGGTTAGCCTTCGGGCTAGCCCTCACTGGCATTTCGAGCCTGGGTACCGCGCCTGGGAAGCAATCATCGCCCGGCAGACGAGGCGATCTGTTGGGGGGCCTAGGCCCCGTCTGATTCGGCGTCCGCGCCCTCGGACTCCGCCTGGGCTGCGGCCGCGACCATGAAACGTTCCTCGCCCTTGGCCAGGAAGTGCTTCACCAGCCACACAATCAGGATGAAGACGGCGATAATCGCAACAAAAGCGACGCCGGCCCAGGTGAGTTGACCCTTGAGTTGTTCCCGGTTCGCCCGCAGCACATCGGCGGCGAGCCAACCAACGGTGGCGTAGACCGTGGACCAGATCATGCAGGCGGGCAGCGTCCACGCGATAAACACGCGATACCGCATCTTGCTCATGCCCACAGTCACAGGAATGAGGGAGTGGAGCACCGGGAGGAAGCGCGACAGGAACACCGCGATGCCGCCGCGGCGCTCGAGGTAGGCGTTCGCGCGATCCCAACGCTCCTGACCGATCATGGTGCCGAGCTTGGTGCGCTGCAATCGAGGCCCAAACCACCGTCCGAGGCCAAAGCCAATGCTCTCACCGATGAGGGCGCCAACGATGACGGCAATCAGCAGGCCAACGTACTGCCACACATCGGTGATGCCGAGGCTGGCGAAGAGAACCACGGTGTCGCCGGGCATCACTAAGCCAACGAGCACGCTCGTCTCGAGCATGATCGCGACGCCAGCGATCACCGTACGCAGCACCGGGTCGACGCTTTCGACCCAATCCAACAGCCAGTTCAGGACCTCGTTCATTGGGGTCCACACTACCGGGGGAGTCGACCGTGCAACTGCGCCGACCGGACGTCAGCATCATGTTCGACATCTGTTGAGAACGGGTCTATGCTACAAGTGTCGTAGAAATGCGCCGCACAACGGCGCTGATGCCCGGGCTCCCTCGCCGGGGCATCCGAGCACCAATGCCCACACGGGCTCGGGAAGAAACGGACCACCGTGATCGAGCAACTCGACCCAGTATTCCTGTCGCAGCTCCAGTTCGGAGCAACGACCGTCTACCACTTCTTGTTTGTACCGCTGACGCTCGGCCTCGTGTTTGTCGTCGCTGGTTTTCAGACAGCGTGGTACCGCACCGCCAAGGTGCAATACCTCTATCTGACCCACTTCTTCGGCAGGATCTTCTTGATCAACTTCGCCATGGGTGTGGTCACCGGTATCGTCCAGGAGTTCCAGTTCGGCATGAACTGGTCGGAATACTCGCGCTTCGTTGGCGACATCTTCGGTGCTCCGCTGGCGTTCGAGGGTTTGATCGCCTTCTTCCTGGAAGCCACCTTCATTGGTCTGTGGATCTTCGGCTGGGACAAGCTGAAGCCCGGCGTGCACTTGGCCACGATCTGGCTGACTGCCGTTGGCACCACCCTCTCTGCCTACTTCATCATCGCCGCGAACGCGTTCATGCAGAACCCGGTGGGCTATGAGATCAACGAGGCCAAGGGTCGCGCCGAATTGGTGGACATCGGTGCCGTGCTCACCAACCCCGTCGCTGTTGCTGCCTGGCCGCACACGATCTTCGGTGCACTGATGTTCGCCGGCGCGGTCGTCGTCGCGGCTGCGGCATGGCACCTCAAGCGCAACCAGAACTACGACACCATGCGTCCGGCACTCAAGGCCGGTGCGTGGGTGGTGATCGGCGCCTTCGCCGCGACCGTGTTCTTCGGTGATCAGCTCAGCCTCGCGATGGTTGCGGCGCAGCCGATGAAGATGGCGGCAGCCGAGGCGCAGTTCGACACCATGGGTCCGGCCAGCTTCTCGCTGTTCACCATCGGTACTCCGGACGGCACGAGTGAGTTGTTCTCGGTGCGCATCCCGCACCTGCTGTCGATCCTGTCGACCCACACCTGGGACGGGGAGGTCGAGGGTCTGAACGATCTGCAGGCGCAGTACAGCGTGCTCTACGGACCGGATGAGTACCGCCCCATCCTGTGGGTCACCTACTGGTCGTTCCGTTGGATGATCGCCCTCGGCGCTCTGTCGGCACTGATCGCTGTGGTCGGCCTCTGGGTCACCCGCAAGAACAAGGAAACCGGCGAGCCGCGCGAGCCGAAGCCGTGGATGTGGACGGTCGCCATCTGGAGTGCGCCGCTGCCGATGCTCGCCGCGATCATCGGTTGGATCTTCACCGAGATGGGCCGTCAGCCCTGGCTGGTCTTCGGTCTGCTGAAGACCCGTGATGGGGTCTCGCCGGGCGTCACCGGCCTGGAAGTGCTGATCTCGCTGGCGCTGTTCACCATCGTGTACGGCGCCCTCGCCGTCGTCGAGTTCCGCCTCATCCGCAAGGCTGCACAACGGCAGCCGGAGGAGCTCGTGCGGATCGACGCCGAGACCGGCAAGCCCGAGCCAACCGCAACCACGGTCTACTGAGCAGGAACTGAGGAGTAACACATCATGGAACTTGAAGTCCTCTGGTTCGCGGTCGTCGCGTTCCTGTTCATTGGCTACTTCATCCTCGACGGATTCGACTTCGGCGTGGGCATGGCCTTGCCGCTGGTGTCGAAGGACGACACTGACCGGCGCGTGGTGATCAACGCCATCGGTCCGGTCTGGGACCTCAACGAGACCTGGGTCATTGTGGCTGGTGCCGCCCTGTTCGCCGCCTTCCCGGAGTGGTACGCGAGCTTGTTCAGCGGCTTCTACCTGGCGCTGCTGCTGATCTTGCTGGCATTGATCGTCCGCGGCGTCTCCTTCGAGTATCGGCACCAGCACGACAGTGTCGCCTGGCGTCGCGGTTTCGACACCATGATCGTTGTCGGTTCGGCGCTGCCGGCCCTGCTCTGGGGTGTCGCCTTCGCCAACATCGTCCAGGGTGTCGCGTTGGACGCCGATCACAACTACATCGGTGGCTTCTTCGCCCTGCTCAACCCCTACGCCCTGCTCGGTGGTGTCACCACGCTGCTGCTGTTCCTCACTCACGGTCTGCACTTCCTGACGCTGAAGACGGACGGTGCGGTCAAGGAGCGCGCACATCGCCTCGCGCAGGTCGTCGGCGCGGTCGCGATTCTGGTTGCCGCGGTCTTCCTGGTGATCACGAACCTGATGACCGGCACGGTCGCGAGCTGGATTCTGTCGGCCCTGGCCGCGGTCGCCTTGATCGCCGGTTGGCTGTTGAACCGCATACGGCGAGACGGCTGGAGCTTCGCGGCGCTGGCGGCCACGATCGGTTTGGCCGTTGCTGCCCTCTTCACGGCGCTGTTCCCGAACGTGCTGCCGGCCAGCAACGACCCGGCCAACAGCCTCACGATCTGGAACGCCGCCTCGTCGGACTACACCCTGACGGTGATGAGCTGGACTGCGCTGATCGCACTGCCGGTCGTGTTCGGGTACCAGATCTGGACCTACTGGGTGTTCCGCAAGCGCGTCACCCGTGCGAACATCGAGGTCGCCGCGCACTAACCCGCTCGCGCTCTCGGGCCGAATCGCATCGAGATTCGGCCCGAGAGCGGTTCGTCTTCGATTGGTAGCGTGACCCTATGGCTCAGGCCGAATCGGCTCCCCGGCCGCTTGATCCGAGGTTGCTGCGACGCGCCACAGCGGCCGGACTCACCCTTGGGTTGGGCGCGCTGATTGCGCTGCTGCAAACCCTGGCGACGATCGCGTTTGCAGGCTTGCTCGCCTGGGTGTTGAGCGAGGCGATTGCAGGCAACGCCGAGGCGCCCGGCACGCAGCAGGCGCTGCTGTGGTTGCTGGTGGTCGTAGCAGTCCGTGGCCTGCTGGCCTGGGCCGCCGATTGGACCGCGATTCGCGGCTCCGCACTCGTGAAGGCGCAGTTGCGCCGCCAGTTGCTCACGGCGGTGGCGGGGCTTGGCGGGCGCTGGGCGGAGCGTTTCGGCAGCGCACGGTTGGCCACCGTCGCGGGGCAGGGCCTTGACGCGCTGGACGCGTATTTTGCCAAATTCCTGCCACAGCTGCTGCTGGCATTCATTGCCACACCCGCCTTCGTGATCGTCATGTTCTGGCTTGACTGGCCAACCGGACTGACGGTGATCCTCACCATTCCGCTGATTCCCATCTTCATGATCCTGATCGGGATGGTCACCCAGGCGGTGCAGCAAAAGCAGTGGCGGCAACTCACCACGCTCTCGGGCGCATTCCTGGATGCGGTCGCTGGGCTGACCACACTCAAACTGTTTCGCCGCGAACACCGTCAGGCGGGCCGGATTCGGGCTCTCACCGATGAATATCGCAAGCGCACGCTGCAGGTGCTGCGCGTTTCGTTCCTGTCCGGCTTTGTGCTGGAGTTGGCCGCCAGCCTCGCCGTTGCGCTGGTGGCGGTCAGTATCGGCGTGCGCCTGATCGAGGGTGACCTCAGCCTGTTCATCGGTCTCTTCGCGCTGCTCATCGCGCCCGAGGCGTACCTGCCGCTGCGGGCAGTCGGCGCCCAGTTCCACGCTTCAGCTGAGGGCGTTGCCGCAGCACAGGACGCGCTGGCAGTCCTCGACGCCGCAGATGCGGTCGAGGCCCGGCACGCTTCGCTGCCCGCGACGGTGCCGCAGCGGGCGAACCTCACTGTCGCGGGGCTGTGCGTCGGCTACGACGACGCTCCTGCGGTCATGGAGGGGCTCTCGTTCACCGCCGAGGCGGGCTCCATCACGTCGATCGCCGGCCCGAGCGGCTCGGGCAAGTCCACCCTGATCGCGGCCTTGCTGGGCTTCGTTCCGCTGCGAGCTGGTGTGCTGCGTGTGGGGGAGCAGGAGGTTACGCCGGTGCAGCTGCGTGCTGCGACGGCCTGGGCGGGGCAGTCGGTCACGCTCTTGCCCGGGACCGTGGCCGAAAACCTCGCGCTGGGTTCGGCCTCGCCCTGTGATACGGCGCGCGCCGAGATGGCCCTCGAGATGGCTGGCCTGGCCGGCCTCGCTCTCGACCACACACTGGATGCGCACGCCGCCGGGCTCTCGGGCGGTCAGGGGCAGCGCCTCGCCGTAGCCCGAGCGGTGTACCGCTTGCTTGACCGCGACGTGCCCGTGCTCATCCTGGATGAGCCCACCGCGGCCCTGGATGCCGCCCACGAGGCGACGATGCTGCTCGGACTGCGTCGCTTGGCGCAGCAGGGCAAGACGGTGATTGTGGTGACGCATCGACCCGCGGTGCTGGCAGCCAGCGATCGCGTCATTTCCCTCGAATCCTTGGAGGTGCCGGATGCCTAAGCGCGTGGCCCAGGTGCTGCGACTGGCTCGGCCCAGCGTGCGGCAGGCGCTGCCGGGTCTCGCCGCTGGCGTGTTGTCGGCCGGGAGTGCGGTCGCACTGTTGGCGACTTCGGCCTGGCTCATTACTCGCGCCGCCGAGCAGGTACCCATCATGTGGCTGGGTCTGGCGATCGTCGGCGTGCGTGCATTCGCGCTGTCGCGGGCAGTCTTCCGGTACTTGGAGCGCTTGGCCAGTCACGACGCAGCCTTCCGGGCGTTGGGCCGAGTGCGTGCGCATGTCTTTGATCGCATCGTTCCGGCAGCTCCGGCCGCGCTGGGCGAGCGGGGGCAGGGTGAGCTGCTGTCACGGCTGGTGCGGGATGTGGACGCCCTGCAGGACTACCCATTGCGCCTGTTGCAGCCGGTGATCGTCTCTGGTGTGGTGGTGGCCAGCGGTATCGGACTGCTGGCGTGGTTCTCGCCGACTGCAGCGGGGGCAGTGGCGCTGTGCGCGATTCTGGCAGTGGGGCTCGGCTGGTGGTTGAGTGCGGCCATGGCTGCATCCAGCGACCGTGCCCTGGCACCGCTGCGCGGCGAACTGCAGGAAGCGATGCTGGGCTACATACAGCGCCTGGACGTGTTGCTCGCCTTTGATGCGGTCAACAGCGAGGCGGATCGCATCGAGGCGCTCAGTGCTCATCTGCAGCGCGCGGAACGCCGGAGTGCGCTGTCGGTTGGGCTCGTGAGTGGACTGATCCTGCTGCTCGGCGGCGCGGCGAGCGTGGCCGCGCTAGTGCTCGGCATTCCGGAGATGGCGCTGGGGAGCATTACTGGTCCGGAACTCGCATTGCTCACGCTGACGCCGATGGCGATCTTTGAAATCCTCGCGCAAGTGGTGATCGCCGGCGGAATCTGGCGGCGCGTCCGCACCGCAGCCCAGCGGGTCGTGGACGTCGTGCCCGAGCCGTTGCCGGATGCGGTGCCGTTCGAACCGGAGCGCGTGACCGAAGCGGATCTGGCCGCAGAGACGGCGCAGGATCGGCGCGTGGACACGCTGGAGGTCGCCGACCTGGCTGCTCGCTGGCCGGGTCGAGAGGACACGGCGGTCCGCGGTCTCAGCGTTCGACTGACGCCGGGCGATTGCCTGCTGCTGACCGGACCGAGCGGCAGCGGCAAGTCCACCCTCGCGGCCGTATTGACGCGCCTGCTGGAGTACGAGGGTGAGTATCGGATCAATGGCGTCGAGGCGCGCACCTTGCCCGCCCGACAGGTGCGGAACCTCATAGGCCTCAGTCAGCAACGCCCTCACCTCTTTGACGCCTCGCTGCGCAACAATCTGAACTTCGCACATGAGGCAGCCGATGATGACGCGCTGTGGCAGGTGCTGGCTCGAGTGGGCCTCGCCGAGTGGGTACGGGAACGGGGCGGCCTGGATATGGAACTGGGCGAGTATGGTGCCCTCGTCTCCGGTGGGCAGGCGCAGCGCATCGCGCTAGCTCGGGTATTGCTGGCCGATTTCCCCGTGGTGGTGCTGGATGAGCCCACCGCGAATGTGCAGCCGGAACTGAGCCAGACGCTGCTGGAGGACATCCTCAGTGCCGCCAAAGCAGCCCAACGCATCGTGATCGTGATTAGCCACGAGCCGGTGGACGCGCGCCTGATCACGCAACGGCTCGACCTATTGCACGCTGCCACCCACAGCCGGTAGCGCGGCGAATCGGGGCTGGTTCGTAGGTGGTCTAGGGCAGCGGCGTCGGAGGCACGGTAATCGGGCGACGCAGCCGTTCCAGCCGTTGCTGCCAGCGCGCGGCCCGCTCTGGATCGGGGGCGATCTCGATCCGGGTGCCATCCGACGCCAGGAACGTGCTCACGGAGCGAACCCCATGCAGGGCATTGCAGGTCCATACGGCGCAACCTGCCAAGGATTCGGGGGTGGCCGACTCGGTACTGACCGAAATACCACGGGCGAGCGCAATGGTGCGCAGCACCCGTTCGGTGATGCTGTCGACGCGGGGATGGTCTGCGGTCGGATTCGGTGTGACGCAGAGCGTATCCCCGCGCCACCACAGCAGTGCCGTGGTGGCACCCTCACTGAGGTGACCCGCCGTGTCGAGCAGGACCGCCTCACCGACCTGACGCTCCTGCTGCGCCCAGGTCTGTAGCGCTCGCATCGCATCAAGGTCCGGACCCTTCACCAGCGGTTCGGTGCGTGGGTCGGGCCCCGACCAGACGGCGAGGCTGTGCTCCTGCGACCGCGCCGGTGCTGGCCGCAACCGCAACCGCCGACGCACCCCGCCGCTCGTGTGCACCAACTCGATGCGTGGAAACCAGTCACCAACGCGAGGAATCGCGGCCAGGCTGCGTTGCCAGAATCGCTCGAGCGTGGCGGGATCCTCCAGTCCGAGCGCGCTGCGCCGGAATCGTTCCGCATGGAGCGATTCGCCGATCATCGTGCCATCTCGGACCAGCCAGGAGTCAGCCACAGCGAGGCGCTCAGGCCCAATCTCGCAGGCATCGAAGGTGGTGAGGTCGTCTTCGCGATCGTGCAGCAGCAGCGGCTCGCGCGGAGCAGACGGATTCGGGACCGGGGCCATAGGCTAAAGGCTATGCCGTCTGCCTCCTTCGCTACATATGCCGGGCCGTGGCGTGACCCGGAGGACGTGTTCGCCGTGCTGCAGGCACAGGCCCCGCACGCCGTGTGGCTCGATGATGTCGCCGAGGTTGGATGGAGTTGGATTGGCACGGGTTCGCGCCTGCTCACCCATGTGCCCGCTCCGGCCCCGCAGTGGAGCAATGCTGCTGCACGTGACGGTGCGCCACGATTCCGACCCGGCTGGATGGGATGGCTCGAGTACGAAGGGCAGGCGAGATTCCTCAAGGTCGATACCGCGATCGGCTTTGACCACGACCAACAGCAGGTGTGGATCGCCGTCGCTGGCGCGGGACCGGATGATGCGGCCTGGCGCGCTGTGGCGGCGCTGGTCGATACTGCGCCGCACCGTATGGCGCCGCCGTTGCCGGCCATCGACGGGCCCCTGGCCGCCGCTGACTGGCGCCACGGGGACCCGACCTATCGTGACCTCATCCTGGCCTGCCAAGCGGCGATCGGCCGAGGCGATGCGTACCAGCTCTGCCTGACGAACACGGCGCAGGTGCGCGCCAGCGTGGACCCGTGGCAGGTGTACCGGCGGCTGCGCCGGGTGACCCGTACCCACCACGGTGGGTTCCTGCGGCTGGGCGACACCACGCTCTTGTCCGCATCGCCGGAGCAGTTCCTCGCCGTGGCCGCGGACGGGCGCATCCACACCAAGCCGATCAAGGGCACCAGGCCTCGGGGCGGCAATGAGGCTGAGGATGCTGCGCTGCATGCCGAGTTGCTGGCCAGTGTGAAGGAGCGTGCCGAGAACGTCATGATCGTTGATCTCATGCGCAACGATTTGGCGCGGGTCTGCGAGGTCGGCTCGGTGCATGTGCCGGTCCTTCTGCAAGTGGAAAGCTACCCAACCGTGCACCAGTTGGTGAGTACGATTGCAGGCCGACTTGCCAGCGACCGCGGCATTGCCGATGCCATCGCAGCGCTGTTTCCGGCCGGATCAATGACCGGTGCGCCGAAGGAGCGGGCCATCGAGTTGCTCGCCGAACTTGAAGCGGGCCCGCGTGGGATCTACTCGGGGGTCTTCGGCTGGATCGGCGCTGACGGGCAAGCGGATCTGGCGATGGTGATTCGCTCGATCGTGCTGACAAAGCATGGTGTGAGCATCGGCGCGGGCGGTGGCATCACTGCACTTTCGGACCCCGACCAGGAGGTCGCCGAATTCCACCTCAAGGCGGCAGCCCTGCTGCGAGTCCTGGCTGCAGCTGATGCAGCCGGGGAGGATTAGAACAAGGTCGGCTGCAACTGCTGCAGCAGATGCCCGGCAACGCCGCGGGGGAGTTCTTCGGCCAGCAAAGCGTCGTTCACATCGGCTTGGATGAGGCTGATGTTACGGGCTCCAGCCCGGGCACGGGCACTCCCGCGCGAGGCAACGGTGCCAGTAACGGGGTCTTCCTGCCCGCGGGCGAGGCCGTGCTTGCGCATGAGTGGATGGATCCTGGCCGCCAGCCACTTGCGATACTCCTTCGGGGCGTAGGCACCCGCCTTGTACAGGTCCTCGTACTTCGGTACGAGCTCCGGGTAGTCCTGCGCGAGCCACGACATGAACCATTCTTTGGTCCCGGGCCGCAGGTGGAGGGCGGTGTAGAGCACCGAGGTGGCGCCGGCTGCTTTGAGTTCAGCCAAGGCGCGGTCCAGGTGGGCGATGGTGTCCGTGAGCCAGGGCAGGATCGGCATGAGGAATGCGGTCACTGGGAAACCCGCCTCGCGCGCTGCGCGCAGCGTGGCGAGCCGCGCCGCTGTGGCGGGGGTGCCGGGTTCCAATTGTTGCTGCAGGGTGTCGTCAAAGACCGCGATGGACATCGCGAGATCCACTGGTACCCGCTCGGCCGCGGCGGCGAGCAACGGCAGGTCCCGGCGCAGCAGCGTGCCCTTGGTGAGCAGGCTGATCGGCGTATCGGCGGCGGCCAGCGAGGCGATGATGCCGGGCATCAACCGGTATCGACCTTCTGCGCGTTGATACGGATCGGTGTTGGTCCCGAGCGACACGGGGGAGCGGTGCCAGCCTGGCCGGGCCAGTTCCTTGGCGAGCACTTCAGCGATATTCACCTTGAACACGACTTGCTGATCGAAGTCGGCGCCCGCATCCAGATCGAGGTAGGTGTGGGTGTTTCTGGCGAAGCAATAGCGGCAGGCGTGACTACAGCCCCGGTAGGGATTAACGGTCCAGGCGCCAGCCATCACCCCGCTGCCGCCCACGTGGTTGAGGGCGCTCTTGGCGAGTACTTCGTGGAAGGTGATGCCGGCGAACTCCGGCGTGGTCACGGTGCGCACCAGACCCGCGCGCAGCGTCATTCCGGGCAGCGATTCCGCTGCCGATGCATCCAACGTTTGTCCAGCCCAGCGCATACTGCATTCGAACAAACTTTCGAACGAATGTCAAGGCGTTCTCAGCATCCGCCAACTTTCCGAAAAGATGCGTGGACGCGCTTCCACTCCATACGTGTCCATGCGAAGATCGCATGGTGACTCGCCCCGACGTGCCATCTTCAATGCCGGACGAAGCCTCGGTCCGACCCTTCCAAGTCGAACTCCGGGGCATTGTCGAACTGCTGAGCCGGAACATCTACTCCGGCCCGCGGGTCTATCTGCGTGAACTGCTGCAGAACGGTCAAGACGCCATTACCGCCCGCCGCGCCGCGGATGCGTCTGGTCAGTGTGGTACGGTCCGCATTGTCCCCGCCGACCTTGGTGATGGCGTGTTCCGACTCACCGACGACGGGATAGGACTGACCGCGGACGAGGCAGCCTCGCTGCTGTCCACGGTGGGTCGCAGTTCGAAGCGCGACACCACCTTCGGTGAACGCCGCGAGGGGTTCCTGGGCCAGTTCGGGATTGGATTGCTGTCCTGCTTCATGGTCTCGGATCGAATCGTGATCCGGTCGAAGTCGTTTTCTGGCGCACCCGCGATCGAGTGGGTGGGTACCAGTGACGGGCAATTCTCGATCCGGCAGCTCAGCGCGGCGCAGACTGCCGCGCTGCCGGTGGGCACGGAACTCTCCTTCGTCCCTCGCCCCGACGATGCATCGCTGGCATCGGCGAGCACGGTCGAACTCTTGGCCCGTGAATTTGCTGAGTACCTGCCGATTTCGGTGCAGGTGACGACGCCGAATGGCGTCGTTGAGATCACCAAGCCCGCCGTATTCCTCGACGAACAGGCAGGGAATCCCGCTTCGGACGCGTACGACGCGGTCATGGACCTGGGCAAGCACCTGCTGGGCCGGTCGCCCCTGGCAGCCGTTCCGCTCGATATCCCAGGCACCCAGACTCGCGGCGTGGCCTTCATCCTGCCGTTCTCACCGCCGCCGGGCGCGCGCCAAGCCCACCGGGTCTACCTGGGTCGCATGCTGCTGAGCGCGGCGGAGAACTCGCTGCTGCCGGACTGGGCGTTCTTCGCCCGCTGTGTGGTGAGCACCGACGGGCTCAGCCCCACCGCCTCGCGGGAACAGCTCATCGATACTGAGTCGCTGTCGTACACCCGGGAAGCGATCGGCGAGGCGCTGCGCACTTGGCTGTTCACGCAGTCGCATGAGGCCCCGCACCTGCTCGATGCCTTCGTGCGTACCCACAGCCTGGGCCTCAAGGCGATGGCCGTTCACGACCCCGAGCTGGCCGCCATGATTCTGCCGTGGCTGCAGGTCGAGACCACTGCCGGGGACATGGACCTGTTGACCTACCTGGACCGGCACCAGACCATTCGCTACGTACGGACCGTGGACGAGTTCCGTCAGATCGCACCGGTCGTCTCCCGCGATGAGCCCGTGATCAACGGTGGCTACTCCTACGAGACGGACCTACTGCACGCCATCGCACGGGCGCGAGACGCGCGCATTGAGCAGGTGAGCGTGATTGATGTCATCGACGCGCTGTCTGCCCCGGCCCTGGCCGATCGCGACCGAACCAGTCGGCTCGAAATGCGAGCGACCAAGGCCCTCGCCGACCACGAGTGTCGCGTGATTGTCCGCAGCTTCGAACCGGACGACCTGCCGGCCCTGTATGTCGAGGACCCGCAGTTGCTGCGGCGTGCCGAACGCGTCAAGGGGGCCGAACAGGCCACCGGCGCCTGGGCGAGCATCATGGGCACCCTTGGGCAGATCGCGGGCGATGACCAGGACGGCGATGATGCGGCCCTGTCGAAGTTGTGCCTGAACTGGGCGAGCCCGCTGGTGCAGCGCCTCGCCGAGCTGGATGACATCGTGGTGCTGGATCGCAGTGTTCGGCTGTTGTATGTGCAAGCCATGTTGGCCGGTCATCGGCCGCTCGCCGGGCGAGACCGGGCACTCTTGACGGAAGCGGTCGGCGACCTGGTGCAGCTCAGCATTGGCTTTGATGAGTAGTCGCGCGCATCGGCGCGCACCAAGAAAGGAACGAGTGGGTGGGTAAGGTCCAACGCCAGATTGAGAAGCTCCTGCAGGAGATCGACGAGACTCCTGTTGGGCCGCATGAGCGCGCCCTGATTCAGCAGGCGATTGCGCTCGCGGACGAGGCGGGGGATGACCTGCTCGGATATCGGGCTCGGATGCGTCTGACGCAGTCGGCGAATCATTCCGATGACACCGAGGCGTTGCTGCTGTCCTTCCACTGGTGCTTGGCCAAGCACGACGCGGATCCTGAGCGCTTCCCGCTGCAGATCGATGACATGGACTTGCTGTTCCAGCACAAATGGATTGTTGGTCACCTGGCAGCCAACTCGGCGTTCTCGCTGGAGCAGATGGAGGAGATCCACGAGTCGATGGCTCGTCGCTTCCGTGAGGCCGGTGCCGGCCCCTCGGCCGTATTGCAGTCCATGTTCTTCAACGCCATGGTGACCGGCCGGATGGAGGACGCAACCAAGATCAAGGCAGTGCTCGACGTCACCCCCCGCGACGATTGGAGCCACTGTGAGGCGTGCACCCGCAGCGAGGCGATCGAGTATGCGATCCGCACCAACGACGCGGACACGGCCTTCGGTCTCTATCGCGAAATGATCGAAGGGGATTTCAGTTGCGGTGAGGAGCCGGAATATACCCAGGCCAACTTGATGCTGCCGTACCTGCGCGCCGGCGAATTGGAGATGGCGCGCACCCTGCACCTGCAGAGCTACCGGGCCGTCAGCAACACGGATGCCGACCTGACGACGATCTCGTGGCATCTCATCTTCACGGCGGTCACCGGCAACGAGGAACGTGGCCTACAGATCCTGGAACGTCACCTGCCATACCTGGCCAACTCTGGCATGGACGAGACCGAGCGTTTGCGCTGGTTTGCGGCCTCGGGGCTGCTGCTAGACGCGGTGGCGAAGGTCGGCCACGGCGATGTCCTGGTCTCCGGCAGCAATGACCCGCGCCTCGTACCGTTCCTAGGTGAGCACGACGGTTCCTGGACGGTGAGCGAACTGGCTGCCTATTCCTGGCAGCAGGCCGACGCCCTGGCAGCGAAGTTCGATGCCCGCAACCGCAACACCGCGGTGTCGCAGCGCATCGCCGACACCCGCGCCCTGGCCAATGAGCACTGGGACGTCCCGGTCGAAGGCCCCAAGGCGGCGCTGCCCGAGGTGCGCAACTACATCACGCCGCAGACTGCGGACGAGGCGATCGAGTGGATTCGCACCGCCTCGCGCTGGTTGTCCGCCGAGGATCTGCTGCACCGTCTCGAGGACAGCAGCCACTTCGAGTTCGAGGGCTACGACGCGATTGTGGTGGATTCCTTCCGGGTGTCCGCGCTCGCCGGGGTTGGGCGACTCAATGAGGCGGACGTTGCCCTAGACCGCATGGTGGCCGCACTGCGCGCACAGGGTCATGAAGACCTCGCCGATGCGAACGCGGCATTGGGCGCTTCGGTGTTCCACACGGTGCACGACCAGGATCTGCCGCGCCTGACTGCGCTGTTCGAGGAGTACCAGCAGACTCGACCCGGCAGCCACGCGCTGCGCCTGATCGCGACCGTGCTCGCCAACGCCTACCACGAGCGCCAGAACGCCGAGGAACTGGAACGGTACTCGGCGATCGCGGAAGCTGTGGTGACCCAGCTGGAGCCGCTCGGCAATGAGCGCCAAGCGGTGGCGATGCTGCGGGTGAGCGCACACATGCAGCGCAACGATGTGCAGGCGGCCTGGGATTCGATCGAGCCCTACCTGGACGAGCAGGTCACGCCCGGTGCCATTTTGGCCGGCATGCTCCTCACCGCGGGTCAGATTTCGGGCATGGTCCAGGAGTACGACCGGGGCGCGCGTTGCGTGGACACCGCGATCGGCCTGCTGGCACAGCGCGGCGTCGCGGCGGCGGCGATTTCCGGCGCCCGCCTCGCCGCGAAGTTGCACGCCGACGCTGGTCGGCCGAGCGAGGCTGCAGCGCGTATCCGCTATGCCATGAAGCTGGCCGAGCAGCTCGAAGACGTCTCGCAGCGTCCCTTCCGTATTGAGTTGGCACGATACCTGCTGCAGGCCGACGACCCGCACCTGGCAGAAGAGACCATCCACCCCGTGCTGCAGGAACTCAACGACACCGAGGCGGAGCCGTCGGAGTGGCTTGAGCCGCTGATGGTGTTCGGTGAGATCGGTCACCGCAAGTATGAGGCGAGTCAGGCCTGGTGGGCATGGAACGAAGGACTGAACCACGCCAAGGCCAGCGGCGACGTCGAAAGCATCTATCACTTTGCGATGGCCATCGGCCGCTTCCTGATGCAGGACCTGAATGACGAGGAGTCCATCGACTTCCTGGAGCAGGCGGTCGAAGCAGCCGACCAGGTTGGCAATCCCGGCCTGCGCATCGATGCGCTGGACCTCCTGGGCCGCGCTCGCGGCAAGTTCGGTCAGGAAGGTGGCGAGCAGGCCGTCGAGATCGCGCGCGAACTGGCCCAGGAGCACGGCTTCGACTGGAAGGCGGCCGACCTGCTCGACTCGCTGTCTCGTGTCGTCGCCAATGGCGGCGACACCCAGCGGGCGGTGTCGCTGGCGCTGCAGGCGAACGACGAGTTCGCTGCGGTGGGCGACCCGGTAGCCGGTGCGGTACTGGGCCTTGGTTCGGCCGGCAACTTCCTGTACCAGGACGGTGACTACCAGGCCGCATACACGCTATATCGCCAGGGCATCGAGGTCGCTGAGGCGGCCATCGGCAAGCAGGGTCCGACGATCGACCTGGCGCACCGGGCTGCGCAGGCGGCGCGGCAGTTGGGTGATGCGGCTGCTGTGGCGCAGCTGCAGGCCGAGTACGGCGTGGAACTCTCGGACGAAGCATAGCTGCGCTGATGGGGGCGGGCGGTTTGCTGCCCGCCCCCATCGGTCTGTGTCGATGTCCGGACCGCGTGGCGGGTCACCGTGCGCGGTGGATGCTGGCTGGACCCCGTCAACATGCATGCACGCTCGAACCCGAGTACCCTGGGGAGTTGGGCCAGTGTGTGCTGCGTCCCATATCGACGGAAGTCGAATCGTTGCGGCAATTCGCCGCACATCGTTGCAGGAGCATCGTGAGCAACCCCGAGCAGGAGCGTGTCGTGTCGGAACAGCACTCGGAGGAAGAGGCCGGCCCGGCCGAATTCGCCGTCCTTGAAGCCAAGTGGCAGGCGTACTGGGAGCGCGAGGACATTTTCCGCGTCAACCCGGACGCGGACGCGACCCGCGCTAAGTACATCCTCGACATGTTCCCGTACCCGTCCGGCGACCTGCACATGGGTCATGCGGAAGCTTTCGCGCTCGGCGACATCGTGGCTCGCTACTGGCGTCAGCGTGGCTACACCGTGCTGCACCCGATCGGCTGGGACTCGTTTGGTCTGCCGGCCGAGAACGCAGCCATCAAGCGCGGCATCGACCCGCGCGAGTGGACCTACGCCAACATTGCGCAGCAGCGCGCCTCGATGAAGCGCTATGCCGCCTCCTTCGACTGGTCGCGGGTGCTGCACACCTCCGACCCCGAGTACTATCGCTGGAACCAGTGGCTGTTCCTTGAGCTCTACAAGGCGGGTCTGGCCTACCGCAAGGACAGTTGGGTGAACTGGGACCCGGTGGACCAGACCGTGCTCGCCAACGAGCAGGTGCTGCCGGATGGCACGAGCGAGCGCAGCGGCGCGGTCGTGGTCAAGAAGAAGCTCACGCAGTGGTACTTCAAGATCACCGACTACGCCGACCGCCTGCTGGATGACCTGGACCGACTAGAAGGAAACTGGCCGGCCAAGGTGCTGTCGATGCAGCGCAACTGGATCGGACGCTCCTTCGGTGCCGACGTGGACTTCGTCATCGAGGGACGCGACGAGCCGGTCACCGTGTTCACGACTCGGCCGGACACGCTGTGGGGTGCCACGTTCATGGTCGTGGCTCCGGACAGCGATCTGGCTGCGGAACTGGCTGCCGGCGCTGGTGCCGAGGTACAGGCCGAGTTCGAGGCCTACCTCACCGAGGTGCAGAAGGCCAGTGAGGCTGAACGTCAGGACAACTCGCGGCCGAAGACGGGCGTCTTCCTGCAGCGTTACGCGATCAACCCGGTGACGGGGGAGCGTCTGCCGGTGTGGACCAGCGACTACGTCCTGGCCGATTATGGACACGGCGCGATCATGGCGGTGCCGGCGCACGACCAGCGCGACCTGGACTTCGCCCGCGCCTTCAACCTCGATGTACGTGTTGTGGTGCAGCCCGACGTGGCCGAGGGTGACGAGGTTGGCCACCCGGCAGAGACCGGTGTGGCCCTGGCCGGCGACGGCGTCTTGGTGAACTCCGGCCCGCTGGACGGCCTGCGGAAGGCCGAGGCTATCGAGCGGGCCATCGCGGTCCTCGCAGAGCGCGGTACCGGCCGTGCCGCCCGCAACTTCCGCCTGCGCGACTGGCTGATCTCCCGCCAGCGCTACTGGGGCACCCCAATCCCGATCGTCTATGACGAGGAGGGCAACGAGATCCCGGTGCCGGCCGACCAGTTGCCCGTGCGCCTGCCGGATTCGGCCGGACTGGACCTCAAGCCGAAGGGTTCCAGCCCCTTGGGTGCGGCCACCAACTGGGTGAACACCGAACTCAACGGCAAGCCGGTACGTCGCGATGCGGACACTATGGACACCTTCGTGGACTCGTCCTGGTACTTCCTGCGCTTCCTGTCGCCGAATGATGACACGCAGGCGATTGATCCCGAGCAGGCGAAGAAGTGGGCCCCCATCGACCAGTACGTGGGTGGTGTCGAACACGCGATTCTGCACCTGCTGTATGCCCGATTCATTACCAAGGTCCTGTATGACCTCGGGCACATTGACTTTGATGAGCCGTTCACCGCGCTGCTCAACCAGGGCATGGTGCTCATGGACGGCGCGAAGATGTCCAAGTCGAAGGGCAACCTGGTCGAGTTCGCGCAGCAGCTGGACGAGTACGGCGCCGACGCACTGCGCGTGACGATGGCCTTCGCCGGTCCGCCGGAGGATGACATTGACTGGGCAGACGTCTCGCCCACTGGTTCGGCCCGCTTCCTTAGCCGGGCACTGCGCTTGGCCACTGAAGTTGCCAGCCCGGTGGACGCCGACTTCGGTGCCGGCGAGGTTGGCCTGCGCCGTCTGACTCACCGTCTGTGGGCGGATGTGCCGACGTTGACGGAGCAGTTCAAGTTCAACGTGGTCGTTGCCCGCGTGATGGACCTGGTGAATCAGGTGCGCAAGGCCATCGACTCCGGTCCCGGTGCTGCTGACCCGGCAGTGCGCGAGGCTGTGGAGGCGATTGCGCTGGTGATCAGCCTGTTTGCGCCGCACACGGCCGAAGAGATGTGGGAGCGTCTCGGTCACGCCCCGTCAGTAGCCCTGGCGGGCTGGCGCGATGCCGACCCGGCGCTGCTGGTTGCTGACTCGGTGACGGCAGTGTTCCAGGTCGATGGCAAGGTGCGTGCCCGTGCTGATGTGGCGCCGGACATTACCGAGGACGCGCTGCGTGAGCTTGCGCTCGGTGAGGGTGCGGTGGTGCGTGCGATTGGTGACCGTGTGGTTGCCAACGTGATCGTGCGCGCGCCGAAGCTGGTCAACATCGCGACGAAGCCCAGCAACTAGTTCACGCTGAGCGGCCTCGGATAGCACATGGTGTGATCTGAGGCCCGACCTCTATAGTGAATGTGACCGCGCACATTCGTGCGCGGACGCTTCGAAGGGCAACGTGGACCAAGAATCGAAACCGGCGAAAGCACCGAACATTCGGGACGTAGCCCGGCTCGCTGGGGTGTCGTACCAGACGGTGTCTCGCGTGCTCAACGGATCGAGCGCGATCCGTGCTGAGACGCGCGCCCGTGTCGAGGCGGCGATCGCCGAGCTGGACTATAAGCCCAATGTGGCTGCGCGAGCCCTGGCGAGTAAGCGATCCGGCACGATCGGTGTGCTGATCGCGACTCACGTGGCCAGTTATGGCGTGCACACTATGGTGCTCGCGATCGGCAATGCCGCAAACGAACACGGCATGCACATCACCATCACCAGTTGTGGCAGCGACCCGGAATCGGTGTACGAGGCCTTGGAGCGGCTGACCGCACAAGCCGTGGACGGCGTGATTGTGGTCGCTCCGCAGGTGCGGGTCTTTGACGCGCTGGCCGCCCAGCCTCGTACCATGCCGGTCATTGCCTTGGACTCCTCGCAGCATGCCACGGTGACGAACGTGGCGGTGGACCAGCGAGCTGGTGCGCGCCTCGCCGTGCGCCACCTGATCGCCCTGGGGCACAAGGACATTCTGCATATTGCGGGCCCGCAGGACTGGATCGAGGCGGAGTTGCGGATGCAGGGCTACCTCGATGAATTGCTGGAGCACGATTTACCGGTCATTCCGCCAATTTTGGGGGACTGGACTAGCGATTTTGGGTATCGAGCGTTGACCGAACTGATCTCTCGACGGGACTTCACCGCCATCTTTGTTGCCAACGACCAGATGGCCATGGGCGTACTGCACGGCCTGCACGACGTCGGGGTGCGCGTGCCGCACGACATGTCGGTGGTCAGCTTCGACGACAATCCAGAGAGTGCGCACACCATTCCGCCGCTGACCTCGGTGCGGCAGGATTTCCGGCGGGTCGGGCACGAGGCCGTCGAGCGACTCATCGCGGAGCTGGCGGGTGCAGCGCCAGGGGGAGTGCTGCTGGTGGAGCCGACGCTCACCATCCGCGCCTCGACGGCGCCGCCGTCGCGCTAATCCTGCCACCCCTCTGTCACCGCGCGACCGAGGTGCGACCTCGCCCCACAGGTGTCGTTCGGTTGCTCTGCATCGCCCGGGGCGCCACGGTGAGGTGTGGCCGTGGCCTGCCTGCTGGCAGCCAAAATCAACTCGTAATCAGTGATCACGCCTGAGCCTTCGTTTGGCAATCGGCCCTCTTGTGAGCGTTCGCACTCGTGCGCCAGCGCGCAAACTCAGGGCTGCAATGGTCACGGTTTGGTTACGGTGCCCAGTGGTCGCGCGCTCACACTGGCAAATTCCAGAAATCACGGCTCAAATCGCCGAAGGCATGGATTGACGACTCGCCATCACGGTCGTATTGTTGCCTGGTCAGTGTGATCGGTCACATCCGAACGAACCTCAAAGGAGAGGAGGGCTAGTGGAAGCGTCCACTACCTCGCCCCGACCCGTCATCCTGGACATGCAGGACATCACGAAGCGTTTCCCGGGCGTTGTCGCTCTCGACTCCGTGAATCTGCAGGTCCATGCGGGTGAAGTGCACGCCATCTGTGGCGAGAATGGCGCAGGCAAGTCCACGCTGATGAAGGTGCTCTCGGGGGTGTACCCGGCTGGCTCGTACGAGGGCCAGATCATCTTCAACGGCGAAGTCGCCAACTTCCGTGACATCAAGCACAGCGAAGCGGCTGGCATCGTCATCATCCACCAGGAGCTCGCGCTCATCCCCGAGCTCTCGATCACCGAGAACCTCTTCCTCGGCAACGAGATCGGTGGCAAGTTCGGCATCGACTGGAAGAAGGCGCGGCAGGAAGCCGTCGAACTACTGGCCCGTGTCGGTCTCGACGAAGACCCCGACACCCAGATCAAGAACATTGGTGTCGGCAAGCAGCAACTGGTCGAAATCGCAAAAGCGCTGCACAAGTCGGTGCGGCTGTTAATTCTGGATGAGCCCACCGCCTCGCTGAACGAAGCAGACTCGGCGCACCTGCTCGACCTGATTCGAGGACTTAAGGGCCGCGGCGTCACCTCGATCATCATTTCCCACAAGCTCAACGAGGTGGAACAGATCGCCGACTCGATCACCATCCTGCGCGACGGCCGCACCGTGGAGACCATGCGGGTTGGTGGCGAAGAGACGATCGACGAAGAGCGCATCATTCGTGGCATGGTCGGACGCAGCCTGAAGAGCCGTTTCCCGGACCGCACCCCGAACATTGGCGATCCGCTGTTCGAGATTCGCGACTGGACCGTGGAACACCCGCAGATTGCTGGCCGTTTGGTCAGCAAGGGCGTGAACCTCACCGTTCGTCGCGGCGAGATCGTCGGCATCGCAGGTCTGATGGGGGCTGGACGCACGGAACTGGCCATGAGCGTGTTCGGACGCTCCTACGGCAACTTCATCTCGGGCCAGTTGTACAAGCACGGCGAGCCCATTGAGGCCAAGACCGTACAACAGGCCATTGACCACGGCCTGGCCTACGTGAGCGAGGATCGCAAGAGCCTCGGCCTGAACCTGCTCGACACCGTGCGTCGTTCGACCGTGGCCGCAGGTCTGAAGCGCATTGTGCGCCGTGGCACGATCGACCACCGCGAAGAGTTCAACGTGGCCGAGCGCTACCGCAAGGCGTTGCGGATCAAGACCCCGAGCGTCGAGGCCGGTGTGGACACGCTGTCTGGTGGCAACCAGCAGAAGGTGGTCCTCGCCAAGTGGATGTTCACCGAGCCGGACGTACTGATCCTGGACGAGCCGACCCGCGGTATCGACGTGGGCGCCAAGTTCGAGATCTACAACATCATCAACGAGATGGCTGCTGCCGGCCGTGCGGTGATCGTCATCTCTTCCGAGCTGCCGGAACTGCTCGGCATCTCTGACCGGATCTACACCCTGTTCGAGGGTGCAATCACCAACGAGTTCAGCGCCGCGGAAGCCGACCCTGAGTCGCTCATGCGGTCCATGACTTCACAGCGGAAGGAACTGTACGCATCATGAGCTTCCTGAAGGATGCCAAGAAGATTCTTGGCGGCTCGTCCTCTGGTGGCGGTGGCCGTCAGGCAGGCATGCTGATCGCACTGGTCGCGATCGTCATCCTGTTCCAGATTCTCACCTCGGGCACCACCCTGAGCCCGGAGAACCTGATCAACCTGACCAGCCGGTACTCGTACATTCTGATCCTGGCCATCGGTATGGTCATGGTCATCATCGCAGGCCACATTGACCTGTCGGTCGGTTCGGTTGCGGCGCTCACCGGCATCGTGGTGGCGCTGTCGATGCGGGACTGGAACTTCCCCTGGTGGGCAGCGATCCTGCTGGGCCTCGTGGTGGGTGCCATCATCGGTGCCTGGCAAGGATTCTGGGTCGCCTACGTCGGCATTCCTGCCTTCATTGTCACGCTGGCCGGCATGATGCTGTTCCGCGGTATGAACCAGTGGATCGGCCGCTCGACTGCGGTGACCGTCCCGGAGGACTACCAGTGGATCTCGGACGGGTACCTGCCGGAGGTTGGCCCGAACACCGGCTACAACAACCTGACGCTGCTGATCGGTCTGGTCATCACCCTGATCGTGGTGATCCGCGAGGTCATGAACCGTCGCACGAACGTCAAGCTCGGCGCTGAGGTGGCCCCGATCTGGGTGGTCGTCGTTCGCCTGGCCCTGTTCGGCGTCGTGATCATGGGTGCGGCCATGCTGTTCGCCAGCGGTCGCGTTGGCACCAGCATTCCGGCCTCGGGTCTGATCCTGGGTGTGCTGGCGGTGCTCTACACCTTCATCACCAAGAACACTCCGTTCGGCCGCCACGTCTACGCCGTGGGTGGCAACTCGCGTGCCGCCTCGCTCAGCGGTGTGAACATCAAGCGAGTCAACTTCTTCGTGATGATGAACATGTCGATCCTGGCAGCCCTGGCCGGCATGATCTTCGTCGCCCGCTCCAACGCGTCGGGTCCGCAGGACGGTCTGAACTGGGAGCTGGACGCCATCGCCTCCGTCTTTATCGGTGGTGCCGCCGTGTCCGGCGGTATCGGCACCGTCGCTGGCGCACTGATCGGTGGCCTGGTGATGGCAGTGCTTTCGAACGGTCTGGTGCTGCTCGGCGTCGGCTCGGACCAGGTCCAGGTGATCAAGGGCCTCGTGCTCCTGGCCGCCGTTGCCTTCGATGTCTACAACAAGAACCGCGGTCGGTTCAGCCTCATTGGCCTGCTGACCAAGAAGCCCGCCAACACCGGTGATGATCAGCCCACCGGTGCGTCGACTGAGGCACAGAAGCCGCAGCCGGCAGGGAACGCTGGCTGATCGCCACCGAGAGAGGAAACAGAATGAAGAAGTTCACCAAGGCGGCAACTGCCGCTGCGGCAGGCGCGGCGCTGCTCCTGACCGCAGGTTGCTCGGCTCGTACCGACGCTGGTACGGGCGAAGAGAGCACCGCGGGCTTCGCTGCTGACGCTGTGATCGGCGTTGCACTGCCGGCAAAGACCAGTGAGAACTGGGTGCTGGCCGGCGACCTGTTCGTGTCGGGCCTGACCGAGGCTGGTTTCCAGGCAGACGTGCAGTACGCTGCCGCCACCGGCACCGTTGCTTCGCAGCAGGAGCAGATCGAGGCGCTGGTCACCAAGGGTGCCAAGGTCATCATCATTGGCGCCGAGGACGGCTCGCAGCTGAGCGCCCAGGTCAAGACGGCCAAGGACGCTGGCGCGATCGTCATCGCCTACGACCGCCTGATCATGAACACCGACGCGGTCGACTACTACATCGCCTTCGACAACTTCAACGTTGGCGTGAAGCAGGCTGAGTCGCTGCTCGAGGGCCTCGAGGCCAAGAAGCCGGGCGGTCCGTGGAACATCGAGCTGTTCAGCGGTGCGCTGACCGACTCGAACTCGGCCGTCTTCTTCCAGGGTGCGATGAGCGTCCTGCAGCCGCGAATCGACGCCGGCGACCTGGTGGTCGTCTCGGGTCAGGTCACGCAGCAGCAGACCGCGACTGAGGGTTGGAGCGCCGAGAACGCGCAGACCCGTATGGACTCGCTGCTCGTGTCGAACTACAAGGACAAGGACATCGACGGTGTCCTGTCGCCGAACGACAACTTGGCCCGCGCCATCATCACCTCGGCCCAGAACGCCGGTAAGGCCCTTCCGGTCGTCACCGGTCAGGACTCGGAAGAGGAGTCGGTGCGCTGGGTTGTTGATGGTCGTCAGTACTCGACCATCAACAAGGACACCCGCAAGCTGGTGGCCAAGGTCATCGAGTCGGTCAAGCAGCTGCAGACCGGCGCCACCCTCGAGGTCAACGACACCACCTCCTACAACAACGGCGTGAAGGTTGTTCCGGCATACCTGCTCGCCCCGATCGCTGTGACCAAGGCCAATGCGGCCGAGGCCTACGCTGACGACCCGAAGCTGGGTCCGATCGCGCGCGGCGAGAAGTAAGACCGGCGCGGCGACCCCAAGCGTCGTGCTGCAGGCAGGGCCCACCGTTCGCGGTGGGCCCTGTCGCCGTGTCTGGGCATGGCCCTGCTCGCGAACATGGGTCCTATATAATGGCAGAGTCTGAAAGATTCTGGCTGGTGTGGTTTCTCCAGCCCCCAGCATTCGCTGAGATGGAGTCGCAGCAGTGCGAACCCAAGGCGTTTCTCCCTGAGCAGTGATGGGACTGGAGCGCCGGAGTTCCTTCCGTCCTCCCGCCCGGAAGAGGACCCCATGGATAAGAAGTTCGCTCTCGTTTCCCAGATCTCCATGACGCTGCTGATGGCGGCGGTGATGTCTGGTCTGCTCGGTCTGATGTTCTCGGGCGGCTTCTCGATGGAGTGACTTGCCCGCTGGCCGCTGCAGTGCATCGTGGCCTGGCCGATCGCCTTCGTCGTCACGATGGTCGCTTGGCCGATCGCAATGAAGCTCGCTACTCAGGCGTTGTCACGGGGCGGTCACGCGAAGGGGTAATTCGATCGTGGACCTTGCCGGCGGGGTGGGGGTCCCGGATCGCCTGCGCGATCTGCAAGCCACCACAGTGCTCGGGACTCGGCGCGATTCCACAGGGGTCAGCACTGATGTCTGGGCTGCGTCGGCCGCGGTATCGTCGGGACATGGCACCGCACGAGCAACTCAGCACCTTGGCTCGTGACTTGCTGGAGCCGGCGCCGCCGCGATGGGCCATTGGGATTCGCGCGGCAGTTGTGGCGGTGCTGGCCGCGGCCGTGCTTGGGGTTGGACTGACCGCGTTCGGCGCTGTGGGCAGCACCACCCGGGTGACCGAGGCCACCGATGTGAACGGCCTCAACGCTGCAGATGCTGCGGCTCCAGTAGCTGTTGCGGCTCCGGGCGTCCATGTGCACGTTCTGGGTGCCGTGCGCCAGCCCGGCGTGTATCGGCTGCCGATCGGTGCTCGTGCGGTGGACGCGGTTGCGGCCGCAGGCGGACTCACCGACCAGGCGGATGCATCTGGAGTGAATCTCGCGGCCGTCATCGACGACGGGATGCAGTTGGTGGTGCCGACCGTGCGCGGCGACGGGGCCCGTGGGGCCGTCACGCAGGTGGCCGACACTCGTGTGAATCTCAACACTGCCACGGTGGCCGAGCTCGAAGCGCTCCCTCGAATCGGTCCTGCTTTGGCATCTCGAATCGTTGCGTGGCGAGATACCCATGGTCCGTTTCGACGTGTTGATGACTTGCTCTCGGTGTCCGGCATCGGCCAAAAGACCTTTACTGGGCTGCAACCGCTGGTGCGAGTTCGATGAGTGAGGTCTTGACGTCGGCAGCGCCCGTACCTGCCGGGCCGAGTCGGGTGGGCCACGACCTGCGTTTGGTCCCGGTCGCGCTGGTGGCGTGGGCGGGGGCGCTGGCACTGGTTCACCTGCCGGCAACAGCTGGAGTGGGCATTGGAGTCGGTGGGGGTGCGGTCATTGCCACGCTCGCCCTGCTCCGTCGCGGCCAAGCCCGGTCCATTGCGGCCAGTTTCGCCGTGGCTGCTGCCGTGTTCGCACTCGTCGCCACGAGCGTGCTGGTCCAGCAGCGCAGTCGTGACGTCCCAGTCCTGGCCGAGGCCGCGGCCTCGGGGATCAGTCTTGACGCTACGGTGACGGTATCTGGTCAGTGTGCTCGATGGGAACGGCGCTCCGTGATGGAGTGGCGGTGCCCTGCGTTGCTGAACGCCGTGAGCCGCCCTGGTACTGTTGCCGGGTCGGTTGAGGAATGGCAGCTGCGGACATCCGTCGATGTGGTGGTTGCTGATTCCGTGCTGGCAGCGACATCCGGCGGCCAGCAACCCTCCCTCGGGCTTGGCACCACCCTGCAGGCGCAGGTTCGTGTCCTGTTGCCGAATCGTATTGGGCAGGCCGCCTATCGACTCGCGGTGCAACAGGTCCTGGCGGTGCATGAGCCCCAGCAGTGGTTTGGGGTCGCAGATACGTTGCGGCAGCAGTTTCGCGAAACGGCAGCGCAGTTGCCCGGATGGGGTGGTCAACTGTTGCCGGGTCTGGCGATCGGCGACACCACCTTCGTGCAATCAGACCTCGACGAGGCGATGAAAGCCTCGAACCTGGCCCACCTGACCGCCGTGTCTGGGGCGAACTGCGCCATTGTGGTGGGCGCGGTGTTGCTGCTCGCGGCGCGGCTGCGCCTGCGTCGCTGGCTTCGAGCGGTGCTGGCCGGCTTGGCGCTCCTCGGCTTCGTGGTACTCGTCACTCCAGAACCGAGCGTACTTCGCGCCGCGGTGATGGCCACCATTGCGTTGGCGGCTGGGCTACATGGCAGGATCGCGCGGGGTATGGCCGCGCTGGCGGCCACGGTGGTGGTCCTGTTGTGCTGGAATCCGTGGCTGAGCGTCTCGCTCGGCTTTGCACTGTCTGTGGCGGCGACGGCGGGGCTGTTGCTGTTGGCAGGACCGCTGACTCGGCTCTTGCACCGCGTCCTGCCGCTGCCGCTCGCCGCTGCGATTGCAATACCGTTGGCGGCGCAGCTCGCGTGCCAACCAATCCTGATTCTGATTGAGCCGAGTATTGCCGTGTGGGGTGTGCTGGCGAACATCCTGGCAGCACCGGCTGCGCCGGTCGCGACGGTCCTGGGACTGGTGGCATGCCTTGTCGGGGTGGCCATCCCCTGGCTGCACGTGGCGCTGGCCTGGTTGGCTTGGTTGCCCGCGACCTGGATTGCCGCCTGTGCAGCATTCTTTGGGGATCGCATACCGGTGCGCTTGGACTGGATCGAAGGTGTGCAGGGATCGCTGCTGCTGGCTGCCGTCACGGTGGCTATCGTGCTTGTCCTCATGCACCGGAATGTGCAGGTCCGTAGTTGGACCATCCTTGCGCTCACCCTCGCCGTCACCGTGGCGGCGGCGGTGACGGTGGGGCGCGCAATCGCTACGCGCATCGCCCTCCCGGCTGACTGGTGGTATGCCGCCTGCGATGTGGGGCAGGGGGATGCGACGGTGCTGCGCAGCGCGGATCAGGTGATGCTGGTGGACACGGGGGACGACCCCGACGCGCTGCGTGCATGTTTGGACTTGTTGGGGATCGAACGCATTGACGTACTGGTATTCAGCCATTTCGACGCCGATCACGTTGGTGCTGCCGAGCAGTTGGTGGGTCGCGTCGATCGGGTCGTGTTTGCCGACGCAGATGCAGATGCCGGATCCAGGCTCATCGAGGAATTCGGTACTCGGGGAGCGGCGCTCGAACCGGTGTCACAGGGACACTCGGGCGGGGCTGGCACGGGGTTGCGGTGGCAGGTACTCTGGCCGCTCGCCGGCAACGGGCATGGTTTGACCGGGAATGCGGCGAGCGTCGTGCTACTGGTCACCACCGCTGCAGGAAACACGGCGCTGCTCTTGGGTGACCTCGGAGCGCAGGAGCAGTTTCGACTGCGTATCGTTGGGATTCCCACTCGGGTCGACGTGGTCAAACTTGCCCATCACGGCTCTGCGGATCAGGATCCCGAGTTCTATCACGCGATTCGGGGAAGGGTGACCACAGTCTCTGCGGGCCGAGGCAATGCCTATGGTCACCCACGGGCAGAGATCCTCGAGACAGTACGCAGCACTGGCAGCGTCGTGGCTCGAACCGACGTGGACGGCACCGTCGTGATCGCGGGTATTGGTGATTCCCTGCGGATATGGCGTGCGGCAGGCGACCAGGAGGGAGTTACGGCGACCGCCGGTCAACGGTAGCGCTCAGCCCGGATTGGGTGCGCAACATGGGGCCGCCTACTTCGTCGTGCAGGTGTGGATGAACTGCCAGCTATCGAGCGACACGTCCGTGTACTTGTAGGTGATGGCGATCGGCACAGACATACCCGCCTTCTGCAAGTTCGGGAAGAGGTCCTGGGCGCAGCCGGCGTCGAACTGATCGCGCATACCTTCGAAGTTGGCATTCGCCGCATCCCAGTCCGTTACCTCGGCGAAGACATACTCAAACTGGAAGTCTGCGAAGGTTCCGGTAATCGGATCGGTACCTGCAGCGCCTTCGACCAGGTCACCCTTGATTTGCACGGTCTCATACATGTCCGGGTAGAGCGCGAGGATCTGGGGGAGCTGCTCGCGCTCGAGGGCAACGTACTGGTCGATCAAGCTCTTGTTCTTCTGCACTTCGTCGGCGCTGATGGAGTACCCGGATCCAGTGCCCGGGGTGCTCGGTGCCTCGGTGCTGGGTGCCGAGCAGGCTGACAAGGCGAGCGCCACCACGGCGGCGGGGACGAGCAGGGCGCGGAGTGATCGGCGAGCGTGCATTGCGTCAGCGTAACAGGGTGGCTGCTGCGGCACCCGATTGTTGCCAGGATTGCCACCTGCCTCAGGGCGAAGTCTCCGCCTGTCGGTGACGGTCTCGGCCGGTAGGCTGGAACGGTGGCGAGCACAAAGGCGAAGATCCCGACCCTGGGCTGGTCGGACGCACGTCCGGCCGCTGTGGTGCTGATGAGCGGTCCAGAGCAACTGCTTGCAGATCGAGCCTCGGCGCGAATCCGTGACTTGCTTCGTGCCGAGGATCCGAGCCTGGAAGTGAGCGAGGTCGACGCGGCCGACTATGCGACCGGGGAACTCTTCTCCCTGGCGAGCCCATCGCTGTTTGGCGAACCACGACTGATCCGGGTCCGCAACGTGGAAAAGTGCTCGGACGCCTTTTTGGCAGACGCGCTGCAGTATCTCGAGGCACCGGACTCTGGAGCCACGCTGGTGCTCCGACATGGCGGAGGAGTCCGCGGCAAGCGCTTGCTCGATGCGATCCGCTCTGGCCTCGGGGACGGTATCGAGGTGGCCTGCGCGGAACTGAAGCGAGATCAGGACCGACAGGACTTTGTGCGGGCAGAACTCCGCCAGGCTGGGAAGCAAGTGACCCCGGGGGCAGTGCGTGCCTTGGTGCAGGCCTTTGGTGACGACCTCGCCGCGCTGGATGCGGCCTGTCGGCAACTCGCGGCCGACGCCGAAGCAGACATCGATGAGCGTGTCGTGGACAAGTACTACGGCGGTCGAGTCGAAACCAGCGCATTCCGTGTTGCCGACGCTGCACTGGCGGGTCAGAGTGGCCAGGCCCTCGTGCTGCTGCGCCACGCTCTCGCCTCCGGCGCGGATCCGGTGCCAATCGTGGCCGCACTGGCGAGCAAGGTACGGACGATGGCGAAGGTGTCGGGAGCTCGGGGACCGGTTGGCGCCGTCGCCAGCCAACTCGGCTTCGCGCCGTGGATGGTGGAGCGGGCTCGGAAAGACCTGGCCGGTTGGACCGAGGAAGGTCTGGCGGCCAGCATCGAGGCCTGTGCTGCTGCGGACGCCGCAGTCAAAGGCGCGGGGCGGGATCCGGTCTATGCCGTGGAACGTCTGGTGGCGATCCTGGCTGCTCGGGGACGCGGCTAGTCGCTCGCTGCACGGGATGCAGCGCCCTGGTTGCCGCAGCATTCCCGAGGGATGACGAAGGCCCCACTGCCGAAGCAGCGGGGCCTTCGCGAAAAGCCTGGATTACAGAGCGGCAACCTGCGACGCGATGGCGCCCTTACGGTTGGCGGCCTGGTTGGCGTGGATGACACCCTTGCTCACGGCCTTGTCCAGCTTCTTGCTAGCCAGGGCCAGCTTCTCCGAAGCCTTGGCCTTGTCGCCGGCAGCAATGGCCTCGCGGGTGGCGCGCACGAGCGTCTTCAGCTCGCTCTTGATCGCCTTGTTGCGCTCCTGAGCCTTCTTGTTGGTGCCGATGCGCTTGATCTGCGACTTAATGTTCGCCACTGGATTCCTTACATTCCTGGGGTCAAATCGGTTCGCTGAGCGACCGTTCTGTCGCCTCGCGGATCGCGCCGGACGTACCGGGCGCGCAAGCCAAAAATCAATACTAGCAGATCCTGGCAATGCTCGTGCAGCCACACCAGGCCGAACTGGGGTAATCCCCGTGACCAGGCCAGGTTAGGTAGTAGCCACCGTAGGCGCCCAGACTACCTCGGTACCCTGGATTGGCAGTCGATCGCTCCGGTGATCCGTGGAAACCCTTGACCAGACGGGAGGCGAGCATGACCTCGACGGAGCTCCGCCCGGCCCGGGCAATGCCGGCGACATCCGCAGGAACCGACCGTGACCACGCGTTTGACGTGATCCGGTCAATGTGTCTCATCGTGGTCGTGTTGCTCCACGGCATGATGGCCGGGATAGAGCGGACCGACGCTGGTCCCAGCATCACCAATGCCATGTCCGGCAATGACTGGTTCAATCCGGTCAGTTGGTTTGTGCAGGTCATGCCGCTGTTCTTTATCGCTGGCGGTTTCACCGGTTTGCTGCAGTGGGACCGTCATGTTCGGCGAGGCGGCACCGCGGCCGGTTTCGTCGCGCGCCGTATGCAGCGGCTGCTGCCGCCTGCGATCGCGATGATCGTTGCCGTCGGTGTTGTGCTCTGGCTGCTCGGCGTTCTCGGGATCGACTCGGCCTTACTTGCCGAGGTCGGCTTCCGCATTGGACAGCCGCTGTGGTTCCTCGCCGTCTTCACGGGCGTGACTGCATTAGTCCCGGTGATGGCGACCTTTCACCGCCGTCATGCGGGATTGACTCTGCTCGGTCTTGCCAGTGTGGTGCTGCTAGTCGACGTTGTTGCCGGCATCATGCAGCAGCCCGGCATCGCGTACGCCAACCTGCTGTTTGTGTGGCTGTTTATTCAGCAGCTCGGCTTCTGTCTCGCTGACGGCAGCGTGGACGCGGTGCCGCGCTGGTCACTGCCGATTGTGGCGGCGGCCTTCCTGGGTGTCCTCTTCGGCCTGGTGGCTGCTGGCGCGTACCCGGCAGACATGTACGCCAACCTCAACCCGCCGGTGCTCCCGCTGGTGCTTCTTGGTTGCGCTCACGCTGCACTGGTGCAGTGGGCGCGACCGTGGCTCTCGGGAGTGTATGAACGTCACCACGGATTCGCGCACCTGGTCAGTTGGATCGGCGCCCGGTCCATGACGATCTACGCCTGGCATATGCCGGCCATGGTCCTGCTGGGCCTGGTAACGCTGACTGGCTCGTGGATGAGCCCCGCGGTGCACTCGGAAGCGTGGTGGTGGACGAGGCCGCTGTGGCTCGTCGCCGTGGTGCTGGTGCTGATTCCGTTCGTGATCGTGCTCAGTCCGCTGGAACGCTTCGGCTTCTTGGGGCTGCCCGGTGTGCAGCGGCTGAAGTGGTCCATGCGCTCCGCGGAACGTACTCGGGCCCTGCTGCGCGGCGAGGCGCTGGATCGGTGGATGCTGCCGCGCGGGGTCGCAGGCGTCGCCGCCGTCCTTGGCGCCACCTGCGCCACCGCGAGCATCACGGCGCTGTTGGTCTTCGGCTTCAACGTCTCCTCGACGCTGATCAGCCTCGGCCTGGCCGTGGCGGCGATGTTGCTCGTGGCGTGGATCCCCACCACCTTGCCTGGCCAGCCCAGCGAGGCTTCGCGCGCCAGCACTCCGGTTGTGGGAGACTAGAGCAGCACTCCGCGCTCCGCGCGGCGTATTTGTGCTGCGCCGATGCCAGATGGATCGGCCGTTCCCTTCCCCGTACCCGAGGATGTGCCGCCTGTGAGCCCCCGAGCCGTTACGCCGCGTCAGCCGGCTGCCACCGACCCGGCGTTCATTCGCAACTTCTGCATCATCGCCCACATTGACCACGGCAAGTCGACGTTGGCCGACCGCATGCTGCAACTCACCGGCATCGTCGATGACCGCTCCATGCGCGCGCAGTACCTCGACCGGATGGATATTGAGCGCGAGCGCGGTATCACCATCAAGAGCCAGGCGGTGCGCATGCCGTGGGAAGTTGACGGCGAGGCCTACGCGCTGAACATGATCGACACCCCGGGGCACGTGGACTTCTCCTACGAGGTGTCCCGCTCGCTCGCCGCCTGCGAGGGCGCGATTCTCCTGGTCGACGCTGCGCAGGGTATCGAGGCGCAGACGCTGGCCAACCTGTATCTGGCGCTCGAGAACGACCTCGCGATTATCCCGGTGCTCAACAAGATTGACCTGCCGGCAGCGGACCCGGAACGCTACGCGAAGGAGCTCTCGGACCTGATCGGTGGCAGCCCGGACGACGTGCTTCGGGTCTCGGGCAAGACCGGTGTCGGTGTTGAGAAACTGCTCGACAAGGTGGTGCGCACCGTGCCGGCCCCGAAGGGCGATAAGGATGCGCCGGCGCGTGCCATGATCTTCGACTCGGTGTACGACTCCTACCGAGGCGTTGTCACCTACATCCGCATGGTCGACGGGAAGCTCAGCCCGCGCGAGAAGGTGCAGATGATGTCGACGAAGGCGACGCACGAACTGCTGGAGATTGGTGTCTCCTCGCCGGAACCGATTCCGTCCCAGGGGCTGGGCGTTGGCGAGGTGGGCTACCTGATCACCGGTGTGAAGGACGTCCGTCAGTCGAAGGTTGGCGACACCGTGACGAACGCGGCCAAGCCGGCCGCCGAGCCTCTGGCCGGCTACGTCGAGCCCAAGCCGATGGTGTTCTCGGGTCTCTACCCGATCGACGGCAGCGACTACCCGCTGCTGCGCGAGGCGCTGGACAAGCTGAAGCTCTCGGATGCGGCCCTGGTGTACGAGCCAGAGACCTCGGTCGCGCTCGGCTTCGGCTTCCGCTGTGGCTTCCTCGGCTTGCTGCACCTCGAAATCATCACTGAGCGCCTGCAGCGCGAATTCAACCTCGACCTGATCGCCACCGCACCGAGCGTGATCTACGAGGTCACCACCGATGATGGGAAGACCACCGTGGTGACCAACCCCAGTGAGTTCCCCGGCGGTAAGATCCAGGCGGTCTCCGAACCGATCGTCAAGGCCTCGATTCTGACGCCGAAGGACTACGTCGGTGCGGTGATGGACCTCTGCCAGTCGCGCCGCGGCTCGCTCGAGGGCATGGACTACCTCGGCCCCGAGCGTGTGGAACTGCGATATACGCTGCCGCTGGGTGAGATCGTGTTCGACTTCTTCGACCAGTTGAAGAGCCGCACCCAGGGATACGCCAGCCTCGACTACGAACTCAGTGGTCGACAGACCGCCGACCTGGTGAAGGTCGACATCCTGCTCCAGGGGGAGCAGGTGGATGCCTTTAGCGCGATCGTGCACAAGGACAAGGCCTACGCCTATGGCGTCATGATGGCGAGCAAGCTGCGTGAGCTCATCCCTCGGCAGCAGTTCGAGGTGCCCATCCAAGCTGCGATCGGTGCCCGCGTGATTGCACGCGAGACCATTCGAGCGATGCGCAAGGACGTCCTCGCCAAGTGCTATGGCGGTGACATCACCCGCAAGCGCAAGCTGCTGGAAAAGCAGAAGGAAGGCAAGAAGCGCATGAAGATGGTCGGCCGGGTGGAGGTCCCGCAGGAGGCCTTCATCGCTGCGCTGTCGACCGACCAGTCGGGCCGCGACGAAAAGAAGTAGTCGTGCCGAGCGCGCTGCCCCTGGCAGATCCAGCACCCGCCGACGGGCTGCTGCCAGCATCGGCAGCCGACGGGGCAGCTGACCGCACCCTGAGCGTGTACCTGCATGTGCCCTTTTGTCGGGTTCGCTGCGGCTATTGCGATTTCAACACCTACACCGCCGGCGAGCTGCGGGGTGTGTCCCAACGGGACTACCCCGACCATGCGATCGCCGAGGTTGCCTTCGCGGACCAGGTCCTGCGGAGTTCCGGGGTACCGGCACGCCCCGTGAGCACCGTGTTCTTCGGTGGGGGCACGCCGACCCTGCTGCCAGCCGATGACTTGGCCCGCATGCTTGGCGCGGTCCGGGACACCTGGGGGCTCGTGCCTGGCGCGGAAGTGACGGTTGAGGCCAATCCTGACTCGGTTACGGCCTCGTCCCTTCAGGTGCTTGCGAATGCCGGTGTAACCCGGGTGTCCTTCGGGATGCAGTCGGCGGTGCCGAGCGTGTTGGCGGTCCTGGACCGGACTCATGATCCCGCCCGGGTGCCGCTCGCCGTGCAGTGGGCGAAGGATTCGGGTCTCAACGTGAGCGTCGACCTGATCTATGGCTCACCCGGCGAGACGGTGGCTGACTGGGA
>ENA-UOVV01000658-UOVV01000658.1-compost-metagenome-genome-assembly--contig:-NODE-658-length-37086-cov-6.734952_pt1 | contig 37086 bp, 31 predicted proteins | sample MGYA00238155_ERZ761577 | MGnify/ENA primary metagenome ERZ761577 (study PRJEB28898, sample SAMN06268775) | compost metagenome | isolation source: Emeryville, CA | place: USA:Emeryville, CA | collected... | reverse complement strand
CGATCGGGTAGTAGTCGGGCGGGAGCACGCTCGCCGTCACGCCGAGCTGGGCGATGATGAACGAAAATTCTCCCAACGGCCCGAGCAGCAAGCCGGCCCGCCGCGCCTCCTGCGGGCGTGAGCCGCTGAGCGTGAGGGCCGTGGTGGTGGCGATCGCGCGGCCGATGAGCGCGAAGGCCGCGATACCGATCACGACCGGCCAGACGTGGAGCATCAGGCGCACGTCGATGAGCATGCCGATCGAGACAAAGAACACGCTGCTGAAGACGTCGCGCATGCCGACGAAGGCTTTCTCGACGGCGAACTTCTGCGGGATCTCGGCGACCATCGCGCCGAGGAGAAACGCGCCGAGGGCGAGCGAGTAGCCGGCTTTGGCGGCACAGATCGCGAGGAGGAACAACACACCGGCAACCGTGATCGTTTGCAGCTCCGGGTTGGCACGGGCTTCGAGCCGCTTCAGAAGGCGCGGCACCATGAGCAGTCCCGCGCCGACGAGCAGCACGACAAACGCGGTCATGCCGGCGAGCAGGCCGCTGACGTTGGCCTCTCCTTGTCCGGCGCGCGAAGCGAGGATGGTCAACATCACCACCGCGACGACGTCCTCGAGCACGGTGATGCTGAGGGCGAGTTGGGCGAAGCGCTCGTGGCTGAGGCCGAGTTCGTTGATGACCTTGGCGATGACCGCGGAGCTCGAGACCATGAGCATCGCGGCGACGAAGAGCGTGTGATCGGAGCTCCAGCCGGCGATCGCGCCGAGCGCCTGGGTGAGGAACAGCATCAGGCACGCACCCACACCCGTCGCGAGCAGCGTGGGCCAGCCCATGCGGCCGAGCTTGCTGATGCTGAGGCCCAGACCGATGCCGAACATCAGGAACACGAGGCCGATCTGGGAGAGCGTTTGGATGCGATCCGGATCGCTGATGAACGAGAACGGCGGCGTGTAAGGGCCGATCACGATGCCGGCGAACAGGTAGCCGACGATGACGGACAGGCCGAGCCGGCGGCAGATCGCACCGGCGAGGCCGGCCGCCAGCAGGACGACCGCGAGATCCTGGATTAGGCTAACAGCATCCATTGAAGAGAAAGTGGACAGTGAAGATCGATAGCAGGCGCGGCCGAAAGTGCCGGCGCGGACCTGGCGGGGCGCCAGAAAAGTCGCGCTGTCCGGATGGGCGGCGGGCTAAACGCGAGACTTAAACGACGCGACACGTTGAGGTGCTGTGGCCCGCGTGCCTCTGAGTCAATCGCCCGCGCCGCTCGGCGGAAAAAAATTCAGCGCTGCGACCACTCGGGCAGCACGCCGAGATCGATGCCGAAGACAACACGGCCGAGCAGCCAGAGAAGGCAGACGATGATCGGCACAAGCGCCATGTTCAGGAGCAGGCCGGCGCGCGCCATCTCCGGCAGGCGCACGAGCCCGCTGCCAAAGACGATCGCGTTGGGCGGTGTGCCGACCGGCAGCATGTAGGCGCAGTTGGCGGCGAGCGCGGTGGGGATCACGAAGAGCAAGGGGCTCTCGCCCATGCTGATCGCGATCGCGGCGGCAACCGGCAGAAACGCCGCCGCGGTGGCCGTGTTGCTCGTCAGCTCGGTGAGCATGAGGATGCCGAAGCAGATGATCGCGACCGCCGCGATCACGGGCACGGCATCGAGGCTCTGGGAGAGTTGTCCCAGGTATTTGGATACGCCGTGCTTTTCGATCGCACCGGCGAGACTCAGGCCGCCGCCGAAGAGCAGGAGCACGTCCCACGGCACGCCCTTGGCGGATTCCCAGTCCATCACGAACTCTCCTTTGCGGAGGTTGAGCGGGATGAGGAAAAGCAGGATCGCGCCTGTCATCGCGATCATCGTGTCGGTCGCCAGCGGGAGCACGCGGGCGATCAGCGGCTGAAAAATCCACGCGAGCGCGGTGAGCGTGAAGATGAGCATCACTGCGATCTCGCCGCGACTAAAACGACCGAGACGGGCGCGCTCGGCGTCGAGCAATTCGTGAAGACCGGGAATCTCCGCCGAGCCGAGTCGGAAAGAGACGCGCGTGAGCACGAGATAAACGACCGGGATGGTGACAAGTGTCACGGGAGTGCCGAGCAGCATCCACTGGCCGAAACCGATCCGAAGGCCGTAAACGTCGTCCATGTAGGCGGCGAGCAACGCATTGGGCGGAGTGCCGATGAGTGTGGCCATGCCGCCGGTCGTCGCGCCGTAGGCGACGGCGAGCATCAGTGCGGTGGGCAGCGCGCGAAGGGCGGGGCTCGCTCGCAGATCTGCGGGGATCAGTTGCACGACAGAGAGCGCGATCGGCAGCATCATGAGCGCCGTGGCGGTGTTGCTCACCCACATGCTGATGAGTGCCGAGGAGAGCAGAAATCCGCCGACGATCCGGCGCGGCTGGGTGCCGAGCGCCGCGATGAGATTCACGGCGACGCGGCGGTGCAGATTCCACCGCTGCATCGCGAGCGCGATGATGAACCCGCCGAAGAAAAGAAAGATCAGCGGATTCGCGTAGGGTGCAGCCGCGGCGCGCACGTCGCCAAGGCCGAGCGCGGGAAACAACACGAGCGGCAGCAGAGCGGTGACGGGAATCGGCGCCGCTTCTGTCATCCACCACACGGCCATCAACGCGGCGACGCCTGCCGTGCGCCAGCCCGCGAGACCCAGTCCCTCCGGCGGATCCACGAGCAGCGTGAGCACGAGCAGCCCAATGCCGAGAATCCAGCCGGACCAGTGGCGCAGGCCATACTCGCTAGGTTGTTCGATGGCCGCGCGCGCGGCGTGAGTGGCTTCGTCGAGCGGCGCGCGGACGGGCGGATGCTGGCGATCCATGGCGGAGTGTGCGTGCGGATCAGCGGGCCTCGCCGCCCCACATCCAGCGGAGAACGTCGGGCAACAGCGCGCCACCGTGGTCGTCGGAGTGACGTCCATCGGTCCACACGTGCGCGAAGCGATAACGCGGTCCGGTGAGACCGCGTTTGTCGGCGGCGGCATTGGCGTAGGTGAGCGCGGAGAGGATTTGTTGGTTCGCGAGGAACCAGTCGCCGTGCTCGTTCGAGAGATCGTTGGAGCCATCCTGCAGGAACACCGTGAGCGGCTTCGGCGGATTTTTCCGGATCAGCGTCGGATAGAGATCGCCGCCGATGCGCGCGGGTTTGCCATCGGCGCCCGCACGATAGGCGATGCCCACGTAGCTGCCGATGAAACTGATTACGTTGCGAAATTGATCCGGCCGCTCCCACGCCATGGTGAACGCGCAGATCGCGCCGCTACTCGTGCCGCCGACGATGCGGTGCTGCGGATCGTCGGAGAGGCGGTAGCGTTTGCCGACTTCGGGCAAAATCTCCTCCACGACCAGGCGCGCGTAGGTGTCGTCGAGCACGTCGTATTCTTCGGCGCGGTTGTTGGGATTACCCATGCCGAGATCATCCGGGTAGCGCTCGGCGCGATGACCCGGCGTGATGAACACGCCGATCGTCACGGGGATCTCGCCCTTGTGAACGAGATTGGCGAGGACCTGCGGCACGCGGAGCGCCCCGCCGGGATTCGTCGCGCGCTGGCCGTCATGAAAAACCAATACACGCGCGGGTTTCTCCGCCGCGTAGTTGTCGGGCATCCAGATCCAGTAGCGGCGCACCGTGCCGGGAATGATCGCGCTGCGCCACTCGAGCGGGCCCTCGAGCTTGCCTGCGGACACGCCCGGTTGGGGGAGCGAATCGGGACCAAGCGTGAAATCGCCCGGCCGGCGCGGTGAAAACTCCGTCGCATGCGCGAACGGCGCAACGGCGAGAGCGAGCAACGACAGAACAGGCGTGAGGAGTCGGGTCAGGTGGGGGAGGTGCATGTGGGGGAAAGGAAAGCAAAGAGAGAGAGGCTCCGTCGCACTCAGGGTTCGGCGCGACGGAAACGACCGAGTTCGGGCACGCTGGGATCGCGCCACCACATCACGGTGGATTTGATGCCGCGATCGCGGTCGCGCATGCCGACATTGAGCCGGATCGGTCCGCGCGTGGCGGGCAGCGGAAACGAAAACTCGCCGACGAGTCCCGTGCGCGTTTCGCGCACCGCGCGATCGTCGGTTTTCGTCCCGGCGACGGCTTCGATCGAGAGCGTTTTTCCGTCGATCACTGCTTCCACGAGGATCGTGTCCTGCGGTGCATCCTCGTCGTCGCGCGTTTCGAGTCGATCGTCGACCGTCTGCACGGCGACGAAGAGCCGCCCCTGTGCCTCGCGTGCAGCGAAGCGAAAATGTCCGTCGCCCGGCCCGTCCCAGCGCGTCGCGGCCGCGGTGATCACAGGCGCTTTGATCGTGGTGAGCGCATCCTTCGGCCACTCGCGCAGATCGCCATCGATCGTCGGCGCGGTGTCGCTGCGTTCGAGGGTGCGCAGCCAGTCGAGTTGCACGCGGCGCGTGTCGGCGATCGTTACGTCGCCGCTTTTCAGCGCATACGTCGCCTGCAGCGTGACGGAGAAATCGGCTTCGTTGAGTTCGTGAATGGAGACGGGATCCCGATTCGCGATCAGGCGCACGGGCACGGTGATGTTTCCGTTGGCGGGGACCGTCACATCGACCGCAGCGGGCTCGAAGCGCACGCCGTCGTTGCCGTGGAGTTTTCCGGTGACGCGGAGCGGCTGTTTGTGCGGGTTGGTGAGTTTGATCGGCAGCTCCGCTTCGCGCAGCAGCGGCTCGTCCTGCGTGAACGCCGGCACGTCGAGCCACTTGCCGCTGCGCAGCGTATCCACCTGCTCTTCGTTGGCGGACGACACGATGTCGTCGCGAATGATGCCGCTGAGCTCGAGGTGCACGACCGACGGTCCCTCGGGTTTCATCGTGACCCACGTAACGTGATCGAACTCGCCGACCGAGGCGCCGCGCAGCTTCGAGCCGCCGCCGGTCGTCGCGAGCACGTAGTGGCGCATGCCCTTGCGCTCGCGTTGCAGATAGCGGTGCCAGTGCGCGGTGAAGACCGTGTAGTTGCGGCCCTGGAGGGCCGTTTCGATTTTTTCGAAGCCGCGCATGTCCTTCGCCATCCACAGCGGGCGATGGAAAAACAGGAGCGTCCAGCGCACGTCCTGGTGGGCCGCGAGCGTCTTCGTCGCCCACGCGATCTGCTCGGGACCGAAGCCGCCCTTGTCGCCGGCGGAGATCTCGTCGCTGTCGAGACAGAGGAAGAGCACGTTCTGGTAAACGAAGCTGAAATACGGATCGCCGCGACGCCGCTTCCACTCGGCGCGCAGCTTCGCGTTGGTGATGTCGTGATTGCCCGGCACGTAGTAGAACGGCATCTGCAACCGCTCCACGATCGCCTCGAACTCGCGCCACTGCGCGTCCCAGGTCTTCGGATTTTTGGTGTAGCCGTTGATGAGATCGCCGACCGACATCACGAATTCCGGCTGCAGCATGTTCACCTTCGTGACCGCGTCCTCGAAGATGCCCGGACGCATCTCGCCGGTGCGGTCGCTGAGAATCGCGAAACGAAACACGCCCGGCGCGTTGTTCACCGGACGATTTGTCACCGGAATCTTCGCCTCCGCGGAACCAGCGGAGCACAACCCGAGCGCGGCGACCGCACCGAAGCTCCACGCGCGCAATCTCATGGCGGACATCATGCGCCCAGCGTTTGCGGCGCGGAAAGCAAATGCAAGCTGCCCGCTAAACGGATCGCGAAGGAATGCCGATGAAATGCCAGCCGCGAATGGACGCATCACGAGCGCGGATAAGGAGCGCAGCAATTACGGGCGCCTGGTTTGAATTCGCGTCGATTTGCGTTCATTCGCGGTTTCACTCGCTCGGTCGGAACTTCCCGATCGTCTCTTCGTCAGGTCTGTCACCCCTCAACCCCTGCGTCCCATGAATCGTCGCGATTTCCTCAAGACTGTCTCCGTCGCCGCTGCCGCCACCATGATCGAGCCTCACGCATTTGCCGCGGCTGCGACCGCGCCCAAGCTCCCGATGCCCACGCCGCAAAAACTCCCGCGCTGGCGCGGCTTCAACCTGCTCGAGAAATTCATCGCGCGCGTCGAGAACGTGCGCTTCCGCGAGCAGGACTTCGCGTGGCTCGCCGAGTGGGGTTTCAATTTCGTGCGGCTCCCGATGTCGTATCACTGCTGGTCGAGCCCGCAGAACTGGCGCGAGATTCGCGAACCGGTGATGAAGGAGATCGACGAGGCGATCGAGTTCGGCCGCCGCTACGGCATTCACGTCTCGCTCAATTTCCACCGCGCGCCCGGCTACTCGGTCGATGCGTCGGAGAAGGAGCCGTTCAATCTCTGGACCGACAGCGAAGCGCTCGAAGCCTGCGTGTATCACTGGCGCCATTTCGCGCAGCGCTACAAAGGCATTCCCAACGACCAGCTCAGCTTCGATCTCGTCAACGAACCCGCGACGAAGAACGAGAACGAGATGCTCGACGACGCCACCTACTTCCGCGTCGCGAAGGCGCTCGTCGAAGGCATTCGCGCCGAAAGCCCCGACCGCCTCGTGATCGCCGACGGACTTTACTGGGGTCGCGTGCCCGTGCCCGCGCTCGCACAGCTCGGCATCGCGCAAAGCACGCGCGGTTACGAACCGTTTACGCTGACGCACTGGAAAGCCGGTTGGGTGGAAGGCTCCGACAAATGGCCCGAGCCCACGTGGCCTTCGGCGGCCACGCCCGAATCCGCCGAGTCCGATCGTCAGGCGATGCAGCAGTTCAAGAGCTACTATCCCGAAAACGAAATCATCCAGCGTCTCGCCGACGATCCCGTGCTCACCGGCGATTGGAACACCGCGCGACTGCAGCACCAGCTCATCCGCCCGTGGAAGGAGCTCGAGGCGATGGGCGTCGGAGTGCACGTCGGCGAATTCGGCGCGCACAATCACACGCCGCACAAAGTCACGCTCGCGTGGCTCCGCGAGCTGCTCGGCCTCTGGAAACAAGCCGGGTGGGGCTGGGCGTTGTGGAATTTCCGCGGCAGCTTCGGCGTGATGGACAGCGAGCGCACCGATGTCGCCTACGAGAATTTCCACGGCCACAAACTCGACCGCGCGATGCTCGAGCTCCTACGGGAATACTGAGACCGCGCTGCGGAGAGAGAATCAGCCTTCGCGCTCCTCGTGTGAGATTAAAAACCAGTTCTCACACCAAGGGCGCAAAGAGGGTGAAGGACAGTGTCACTTCCGCCGCGTCGCGAGATCGTGCGCGGCGTGGGCGAGGAACATGAAATCGGCGCCGCCGTTCACGACGTATTCGTTTTCGCCCCACAGAAATGGCCAGTCCTCTTTGTTCTCGGGAAAGTCCGGTTTGAGAATCAGCACACCGGGCACGACGCCGCCCGCGATGAACGAGAAATCCGCGCGGTTACTGCCGTAGGCGACTTCCTTCGTCTGCGTGCCGACCCCCGACACGAGCGAGAGCTCCGAACCTGGGTGACGACCGAGGATGTAGTGCAGGCCATCAAAAGCCGCCTCGTCGTTCACGATCTCGGGAAACTCGCGGTGCAACAAATACGCCGCGTTCGCGAAACGCATCACCTGCGTGCTGCCGGCCCAGCCGCCGGTGTGAATCGGCACACCATACGGATTTTGCTTCCGCAGATCGGCTACTTGCTCGCTGAACGCGCGCGCGGCGTCGGCGAGTTCCGCACGAAAATCCGCGCCGAGAAGCGGCAGCGCGCGGATCGCGTGCGGCAGGTTGGCGTCCATGCGTGCACGCACGGTCGGCCAGAGCGCTCGTGCGCGCTCGCTGTAGGCGGCCTCGCGCGTGGCGAGCAACAGCTCTACCGCCGCGCGAAACTCCTCGTCCTCCACGATGCCGCCGGTGGTGTTGCCGTGGCGGAAAAGTTTCGGCGGACGCGAGTGCTCGCGCTCCCACACGCTGCGCGCGGTGGCGAGACACTCCTCGGCGAGTTCGTCGCGATAACCGCGCAGCGCGCGACTCGCGGCCGCAAGCGCGGCGGTCGAGCCGAAGTTCAGCGCCGAGGTTTCGGTGGTAAACGCCCAGCGATCGTCCGGCGTGCCGCTGCGGACACCGTCGGACTGGCCGGGCGCGAGTGACGGATCGTAGATGAGGCCGTCGGTTTTCGAGGCAGCATCGCCGAGGTGCGTATATTGACCGAGATCGGGTTCGACGATGCCGGCGATGGCGTGGCCGACGGCGCGATGCTGCGCGAGCAGCTGCAACGCGCCGTGCTCGATTTGCTGCAGAATGTCCGGCGTGCCGTCCGGCACGTGGATGTCCACGAAGCGACGCGACTGATCGATCGTCGTCTGATCGCGCGTGGGACGAAAACGCTCCCACACGTGCACGAGCTGCTGCACGACGTGATAATTGGTCTGCGTGCGGATGTCGAAGTCGCCCGCGTCGAGCCAGCCACCGATGTTGAGGCCGGGAATGTGTTCGCCCGGTTGGAAACGCGTGTCCGTCTCCGGGCCCTGCGCATAGAGATCGAAGTGCTCGTGATTCACCGGCGCCTGCCGCGCGTCGTCGCGGTGCGGGTCGCCGTGCCAGACGCGGTGCGCTTCGTTGACGAACATGTGGTCCATCTGCACCGGCAGATAGACGTCGTTGCTTGCGTGCCAGATGTCCGCGTAGGCGTCGGCCGCGATGCGAAACGCCGCCGTGCGGGTGCCGCGATACTCGATCACGTAAACGCCGGGCTCACGCACCGCGCTGAAGTCGAAGGTCGCGTATTCATAACGCAAATACGCACCCCAGCGCGTTGCCGGACCGGCGAGCGCTTCCGTGAATTTCCCCGAGGGTTCGACGCGCAACAAGCGCACGGTCTCGGCCGGCGGGTCGTGGCGATCGAGCTCGAGCACGGCGACCTTGCGATCCGCGGGGTGATAACCGACCTGCGAACGACCGATCACCGGCGGGCGTGTCCAGTCGGGCACCGTGCTCGCGGTCAACGTCCACTCGACCACGCGGCCGGTGCGATCGGCCGGCAGCAACGTGCGCGCGACGAACCAGCCGTTTTGCGCCTGGTTGCGTCCATCGAAGAGCGAGATGTCGCCGCTCGAGGACACGAGTTGCACGCGGCGCTGCTGATCCTCGGGCGCGAGCACCAGCTTCTTGCCGGTCGCGAGCGGCAGCGGCTCGACCGCGCCGTCGGACGTGCGCGTCATCGCGCTGGCGGGATACAGCGGGAGATTGCCGCTGTGATTATCCATCAGAAACGTGCGGCGGAAGTAGGCCGACGGAAGAAACTCCAGGTTGAATCCCGCGCGGCCAACGAGCGCCGCCGGAACAGGTTTTGGCAGTTCGACAGAGAGCACCACGGCATCGCCGCGAGCCTCGGCACGCACGATGAAATCGAATTCGTGATCGGGATAGCGCAGGTGCGCGGTGATCACGCCGGCGGCGGCATCGACCTTGCGCTCGACGAGTTGCGGCGCGGCGTCCCACTGGCCCGGCGTGGGCGCGAGTCGCACGTCGCCGTTGGTCGCAGTGCGCTGGCCGTGGTGGATCAACTCCACGCCGGCGATCTTCGCGTCGCTGAAAAGGCCGTCGTAAACGTTGCTGAACACGAGGACATTGAGTCCGCGTTTCTCAAAATAACCGCGCTCGGAGAGTGCGATGTCCGCGTGAGCGAGGGACGCAACGGCGGCGGAAAACAGCAGGGCAGTGGCAACAGGGCGTAGGCAGCGAAGCATGGGGTGAGGGGTGGGCGCGAACCATGCGAAGGCCCGCGCGTTTCGCCAATGCGACTCTGTGCAAACATTTGCCGAGCCGGGACCGAGTGCGCACCGAGTCGGGACAAAGTGCGGACCGGGTCGAGCCACGGTGCGTCCCACGTCGCGACCAGGTGCGGTCTGCGTCGAGCCACAAGGCGGACAACGTCGCGCCGCGGAGCGGCTTCACTCCGGCCAGCGCGTCTCCATTTTTCCAATACGCGGGCGCGACGTCTTCTTACTGCACGGGCTCGGTCGATCGCAGCGACTGGATGAACTCGTCGGCTTCCTTGATCGACGCTTCCATGTCGCGGATGAGGCGTGTGATGTCGCCCTGCAGTTCTTCATGCGTGGCGCTGAGCGACGCGATGGCGCGCGCGTTCAGATTGTGTTTCAGGAAGAGCACCTGATCGCGGAAGGTCGCGAGCACGGGGTCCATGCGATCCGCGGCGCGGCGCATAAGCCGGATGAGTTCGTCGTAGCGACGTCGTGTGGCGTCGTATTGCCGCCGGCTTTCGCTCTTCAGGCGCGCGTTGGTGTATTGGCCGATTTCGTCCTTCCACTCGCTGAAGAGCGCGTCGGCGACGTCTTCCACGCTCGCGATGCGGTCGCGGACTTCTTTTGCGCGCGATTCGCTGCGCTTGAGTTCGCCGTTGAGCGCGTCGTAGCGGCTCTGGAGTTCGCCGACATCGGCGCCGGTGACGGCGATGAAGCGTTCGAGCGCGCTGGCGAATTGGTCCTTGGCCTCGGCCTGCGCCTCGCGCGTCTCCTCGACGCGATCGACCAGGATGTCGCGCTTGGCGAATCCGATTTTCTCCATCGCGCCGTAGTAGGCGGAGGAGCAGCCGGCGAGCGTGAGAATGAGCGCGGCGGCGAGGGACGGGCGAAGTCGGGAGATCTGCATACGTTTCCCGACCGCGAAAACAGCGTGCGGGTCCGCGGGAGGTTTCCGGTCCCGCGCTCAGCCGATTGCCTATCGCACGTCGGTTGCGGAGCGCGTCCAACAATCGCTGCGCAACAACCCCCACTCACTCTCATCGCGCCCGAGGAGTTGGTAACCGCGGGCTTGCAGGAGCGGCGAGGGATCCGTCCAGCGATGGGCGGGCAGACGCGTGGCGACGCGGAAGAAGCGATACATCAACCAGTGAATCGCGCGCGCGCGGGTGCGACGCCAGCCATGTGGCGGCAGCGCAAAATCGCTCACGAGCCAGCGAGCTTCACGCATCGCGGCGGAATCAAGCACATCGATCACCCGCGCCAGTTGTTCCGGCGGGAAACAATCGAGGAAGAAGTGCGTGACGATCGCGTCGTAGTTCTTGGTCGGCGTCCATTCGGGCAAACGCGCGTGCACGAACGTGATATTGGCCTGCAGCGAACCCACGCGACGCAGCGACTGACGCAACATGCGCATGCTGGAATCGACCGCGGTGATCTGCGCGTGCGGCACGCGGCGCACGAGTGCGGGCAGAAACGGACCGTGCCCCACGCCCGCGACGAGGATGCGCGGACAATCGCGCAACTGGTCGAGCCACGCGGTGCGTGCGCGTTGGAGGCGGGGACCGGCGAGCACCGCCTCCATCCACCGATAATGCGGAGCGAGCGTGTCGAAGCTCATGACCGCGCGGTGCGTTGCCACCAGGCGCCCGCGGCGACGCCACCGATCGTATAGGCGACGGCGTCACGCCAGTCGCCCGTCGCGCGCACGAAACGCGGAGCGATGAGTTCGGCGACGATCGACCACGTGCAGACATACAACGCGATCTCGCTCCAGCGCGGGAAACCATCGTCGGCGCGCAGCCCGCAGCGACGTTGCAGCCAAAGCACCCAGGGAAGCGCGGCCGGGATGAGCAGGAGGTCGTTCAGTTGTCCGTGCAGAAACGCCCCGCCGAACTGACGTTTCCACCAGAGCGAGTTGAGGAGATACACCGCACACGCCGCGACGCAGAGCGGATCGAGCGCGTAGCGGAAACGTTTCACAGCAGCGCCGTGATCACGAAACCGGAGCCGGCGATAAACAGCACGCGAAGCAGGAGCTGCGAAACGAAGCGCGGAGGAAAACTCATGCGCTCACTCAACGCACTGCGCCGGGCCGCGCAACTTTCATGACAGCCTCAAGACACGGTGGCCGCGGGCGTCCAGCGCACGAGCGGTTGCGCGCCTGCGACATAGAGCGGGTGGCGGGGATGACCCTCCTTCGTCGTGCCGAGGCACCAGAGTTCGCGTCCGGCGAAGAGTTTCACGACCGCATCGGCGCGCGACTGGTATTCGCCGCACACGCCCCACGCGGCGACGATGCGCTCGCAACGGTCCGCGGCACGGAGCAGCGCGGCGTCGTTTTCCGGGCCGACGGGATCGTCGGCTTTCATCATCTCTTCGGGATACGGCGTGCGCAGGCCGAAGAGGTTGGCCATCCAGAAACCGTCGAAGCCTTCCCGCGCCGAAAAGCTCGCGATGCGCGTGAGCGTCGGATCGAGCTGCGCTTCGTCGGCCGTGCTGGGATTGAGACCGATCCACATGATCAGCCGGTCACCGAACAACGGATTCCAGCGGTGGATCAGGCTGTAGCGATGGCGGCGGTCGGGAGAGAAGTGGCACTCGTTGTCCATGAGCTCATCGTTCCGTCATTGTGAGCGAAGCGAGGAATCCAGTGAGAGACCTGCAGCCGTCAGCCGCGACGAAGTGCGAACTGGATTCTTCGCTTCGCTCAGAATGACAAGAAACGTTTTTTCAGCGCTTCGTCGCGGAGAGCAGCACGCTCGCGGACGCGGATTTGCCGCCCGCCCACAGCGAGGTGAGTTGCTCGAGCTCGATGAACGGCTCGTCTTCGCGGCCGAGATAGACCTGCGCGTGAAAACCTTCGTCGGGTTCGCCGATGCGTTCGCCGGTTTCGGGTCCGCGCGCGACGCTCAACTTGTAGCCCGCGATGTGCGCGATGATCGTCTGCGGCTCGAAACCGAGCTTCGCGATGCGGCCGAGATGGCGGAGACGCACGATCTGGCCGGTGGCGCTGCGCTCGACGTGATCCGTTTCGGTGAACTTGCGCGCAAACGGACCGGCGCCGGACGGGAGTTGCACGTAGCCATTGGGCAGATCCAATCCCGGATCGGCACGCATGAGAATCTCCGCGGTGCGCGGGACCTGGAAAATGGAAATGAACTGCGCGGGCCTCGAGCCGCCGTGAAATTCCGCGCCGCACACGAGCGTGTCTCCCTGCCACTGATACGTGCGCACGAGATCGGGCCAGCCGTCCTCGACCGGCGACAACTCGAGGCGCAATTGTCCTGCGCGCTCGGTCACGCGCGCCGCGGCGCTGCTTTCCCACGAGACGGGTGGCGGCCAGATCTTTACCCACTCCTTCTGCTGGCCGAGCCAGAGGCGGTGACCGCCCCAGCCGGCGGGGTTTCCGCGATCGGGCGTTTCGAAGAGCAGATTGATCTCATGATCGGCCGGACCGAAGTGCACGAGCCGCGCGCGCGGGAGCGACACGATGGCTTTCCAGCCCTGCGAGGTGGAGGTGAGCGCGTCTTCCCCGTGCCATTGCACGCGTTGCCAGATCGAAGGGCCGGTGTCGGCGCCGCGGGAAAGTGGGACCACGCTGGCCATGAGAAGAAAGAGTCCAGGAACGGAGAACCGGGAGAAGGGCAGGGGCATACAGGAGAAAGAGGACGATTTCCCGAGCGGAAAGATGCGTCACGCTCAATCACTCGCGCACGTCGCTACTCGCCGTCGACGACGTGGTGGCAGCCTTTGCTGCGCGGGTTCAGCCCGGCGGCGTGGACGACGAGCAGGGCGGTTTGCACCGCGTTGCGCAGCTCGATCAACGGACGCGTGATGCGGCAGTCGCGATAGAAGCTCTGAATCTCCTCGCGCAATTCGAGCAGGATGCGGCGCGCGCGCGTGAGGCGCTTCGGCGAACGCAGAATGCCCGCATAGTTCCACATCGTGCTTTGCAGAAGCTGCATGTCCTGACGGATCAACGTGGGGTCGGGCTCGCGATGGGGGCTCGTCCACTCACGCGGCTCGGGCAGCCGGAAATGATTGCGCTGCAGATCGTCGATGTCCGCGAGCGCGGCGAACTTCGCACTCGTGAGGCACTCGAGCAGCGACGTGCTCGCGAGGCGATTGGCACCGTGGAGGCCGGTGCAGCCGGTTTCGCCGATAGCGTTGAGATGGCGGACGTTCGTGCGGCCCTGCAAATCGGTGTGCACGCCGCCGCACGAGAAATGTGCGGCCGGCACGATCGGGACGGGCTCGCGCGTGATATCGACGCCGTATTCCGCGCAACGCGCGGTGATGGCGGGAAAGTGTTCGCGGATGAAATCCGGCTTCATCGCGCTGAGATCGAGAAACGCACACGCCTCGCCGGACTCCATCAACTCGGCGTGAATCGCGCGCGCGACAATATCGCGCGGCGCGAGCGAGCTGCGCGGATGGATCTTGTCCATGATGCGCTCGCCGCGCGTGTTGACGATCACCGCGCCTTCGCCGCGCAGCGCTTCCGTGATGAGGAAGCGAGGGGCGTTTTTCTTGAAGAAAACGGTCGGGTGAAACTGGACGTATTCGAGATCGATGACGCGTGCGCCGACGCGATATGCCATCGCCACGCCGTGACCGACGCTTCCCGGTTGATTCGTGCTGTGGAGGAAAATCTGCCCGAGCCCGCCCGTCGCGAGGATGGTCTTTTTGGCGACGACCGCGTGCACCTCACCCGTCGCCGTATCCAAAACATAAGCACCGAAACACGTGAGCGGCGCATAGCGATCGGCGGCATCGACGGTGTTGTGCGACAGCGTGAGCAAGTCCACCGCGACCCAGCCGAGCCGGCGGCGAATGCCCGGCGTCTGGTCCACGCGATCGGCGATCGACGACAAAATCGCGTGCCCGGTGGTGTCCTTCGAGTGAATGATGCGTCGCGCGCTGTGCCCGCCTTCGCGCGTGAGATCGAGTTCGCCGGAGGCGTTGCGATCGAAGGAGACATTGAGCTCGTCGAGCAGCAGTTCCTTCACCGCCGCCGGACCCTCGCGCACGAGTTGATCCACCGCGGCGGGATTCGCGGTGTGGTCGCTCGCTTCGATGATGTCGCGCGCAAACAGTTCCGGCTCGGGCGAGGTGTCGTAAATGATACCGCCCTGCGCCCAGTCGCTGTTGGCGGCGAGTCGGCCGTCGAGCGAGAGCAGTTCCACCGAGAGACCCGCGCGGGCGGCGCGCAGCGCGTAAGCGCAACCGGCGAGGCCGGCTCCAATCACGAGGCAATCGGTGTGGAAAGTGCGCATCTATCGACGAAAACGATAAACCACAGAGACACAGAGGATGCGGAGATCAAACCCTCTGTTGGGAAGCCGGAGTTCGCGTCGAATCATAATGATCGATGACTCATCTCCCCGTTTGTCATTCTGAGCGCAGCGAAGAATCCAGTCGGAGTTTCGCGGCTGTGTGTCGGCTTCGTTGCGCTCACTGGATCCTTCGCTGCGCTCAGAATGACAAAGAAATCGGCATGGGTTTTCGTGTGGCTCCCCGCGAGCGCGCTCAGCGCTTCTTCGCGCGGCCGCTGACAAGCGTGAGGCTGAGATCCGCGGCGGCGGCCGAGTGGGTGAGCGCGCCGATGCTGATCACGTCGACCCCGGGCAGCGCGTAGTCGCGCAGCGTGTCGAACTTCACGCCGCCGGAAACTTCCACGACGGCGGCGCCACCGATCACGGCGACGGCCGCGCGCACTTCGGCGGGCGTCATGTTGTCCAAAAGAATCACGTCAGCCGCGGCGCGCACGGCTTCCTTCACCTCGGCGAGCGTCTTCGCCTCGACCTCGATCTTCGCGAGATGCGGCGCACCGGCGCGCGCGAGTTTCACGGCCTTCGTCAGCGAGCCGGCGGCAGCGATGTGGTTGTCCTTGATCAGCACGTGCTCGCCGAGCGAGGAGCGGTGATTCACGCAACCGCCGCAGCGCACGGCGTATTTCTCGAGCGCGCGCCACGCGGGCGTGGTTTTGCGTGTATCCACAATCCGGACACCGGTGCCCGTCACCGCGGCGGCATATTTGCGCGCCTGCGTGGCCACGCCCGTGAGACGCTGGATGAAATTGAGCGCGGTGCGCTCCGCCGTGAGCAGCGCGGCAGTGGGGCCGGCGACGCGAAGCACCACGCCGCCTTTTTTCACGCGATCGCCGTCCTGCGCGGTGAGCTGCACCTTCAGCGCAGGATCGACCTTGGCGAACACGCGCGCGGCGACCTCGAGGCCGCAGATCACGAGATCGTGTCCCGCGGAAATGAACGCCTTCGACGTGTGGTTCGCGGGGAAAATCGTGCGGCTCGTGACATCGCCGAGGCCGGCGTCTTCCTCGAGCGCGAGGTCGATCAGGTGTTCGGTGCGGGGCGTGAGCATGGCGGGGAGAAGGAAGTTGAGAGCTGAGAGTTGAGGGTTGAGAGCCAGAAGACGAGACCCGGCTTGGGCTCGCTCTCAACTCTCAGCCCTCACCTCTCAACTGCCCGCGCTTGGCGCGGCCTCGGTCAGCTCAAACATCCGGTCGATGCAGCGTTCGGCGCGCAGGCGGAGGTCTTCGTCGAGCGTCACGATCTGGTCGGGCCGCGGCGCCTTCAACGCGTCACGCACCTTTTCCAGCGTGTTCATCTTCATGTAGGGGCAGAGACGGCAGCCACCGATGAAGTTCTTTTCCGGATCCTCGACTTCGAGCCGGCCGACGAGACCGCACTCGGTGAGCATGAGGAAATACGGCGCCTTGGTGCTCTTCACGTATTTCATCATCGCGCCCGTGCTGCCGACGAAGTCCGACGCGGCCGCGACTTCCGCGGTGCACTCGGGGTGCGAGACGACTTTCAAACCGGGAAACTGTGCGCGCGCCTCGGCGATCTGCTCCACGGTGAACTCTTCGTGGACCATGCAGGTGCCGTCGGAGGAGATGATCTCCTTGTCGACGCCGCGACGCTTCAGCTCACTGCGGATGTTTTCCGCCATCAGGCGATCCGGCACGAAAATGATCCGTCGCTGCGGCAGCTTGGCGACGATATCGTAGACATTGCCCGACGTAACGCACACGTCGCACTCGGCCTTCACTTCGGCGGTGCTGTTGATGTAGCACACGACCGCGGCGTCGGGATACGCGGCCTTCATGCGACGCACGTCTTCGCCCGTGATCGAATCGGCGAGCGAGCAACCCGAGTGGCGGTCGGGCACGACGACGAGCGCGTCGGGCGAGAGGATTTTCGCCGTCTCGGCCATGAACACCACGCCGGCAAACACGATCACCTTGGCCTTCGCCTCCTTGGCCTTGAGGCTGAGGAAATACGAATCGCCCTTGAAATCGCCGACGCCGTAAACGATCTCCGGCTCCACGTAGGAGTGCGTGAGGATGACGGCGTCCTTCTCCTTCTTGAGCCGGTTGATCTCGAGCGTCAGCGGCGCGATCTCGCGGCACGTATCCAGATTCCACTTACGGCCGTGCGGATCGCACTCCACGTGCATCAACGCCTGCAACAGGCGCTCGGCTTCGGCCTCGATGGTGGGATCGGTGGCAATCATGCCCGCAACCAAATCGTCCGCGGCGGATTCGTCAAAACCCGCTCCCGCTCAGGGTTCGCGCACGACCGTCGCGGCGACGGATTTCAACGCGTTCTTCTCGCCCACCAGCACGACGGTTGCGCGATGTTGCGCGATTTCCTGCGGCTCGAGCGTCGCGTAGGCGGCGATGATGACGAGGTCGCCGACCTTCACGAGATTGGCCGCCGCACCATTGACCTGGATCTGGCCCGGCTCGCCGAAGATCACGTAGGTCGTGAAACGCTCGCCGTTCGTGATGTCGTAAACATCGACCTGCTCGAACTCGAGCAACCCCGCGGCCCGGCACAACGCCCGGTCGATGGAGATCGAACCTTCGTAGTCCACGTCGGCTTTCGTGACCGTGGCGCGATGGATCTTGGTGCGGAGAAAAGTTCTAAGCATGGTGCGAAAGGGAGCCGGCCTGGACCAGCAAACCGTGCAGAATGAGCCGGGGCTCCTCTACGGTAAAGAGCTTTTCCCCGGCGTAAAGCGGCGCATTGCCACCCGTGCCGACCACAACCACTTGCGCGCCACGAAACACCTCGCGCCGCAGCCGCGCCACGAGTTCACGCACCGCGCCGAGGTGACCGAAATAAATCCCGCTCGCAATCGCCTCCTCGGGCGAACGTCCCGCGGAAGTGCGCGGACGTCCGAGCCTTATCTTCGGCAGCTGCGCCGTCCGCCCCGACAGCGCCTCGGCCCACAAACCCGCGCCGGGGAGGATCGCGCCGCCCGCGATTTCGCCCGTTTTCGTGAGCGCCGTGACGGTCGTGGCCGTGCCGCAATCCACGACGATTACGCTTTTTTGCGGAAACAACGCTCGCGCGCCGATCGCCGCGGCGAGCCGGTCGGCGCCGAGTTTTTTCGGGTCGCGATATGCGATCTTCAAACCGTGCGGCGAATCCGCGCCGAGCACGTGTGGCGTGACGCCGGTCGCTCGTTTCACGAGCGCGGCGATCTTCGGCGTGAGCTTCGGCACGACCGAGCACAGCACCGCGGACGTCACGTTTTTTGCGCACGCGAGTTCGGCGCGGAGACCGACGAGATCATTTTGGGCGAGGCGAAACGTCCGCAGCGTTTTCCCGCGCAACACGCCGCCGAAAAGCGACGTGTTGCCGATGTTCAGCACCAGCGTGACCCGGGACGAAGAGCGGACCGGGTCGGGACGCGGTGCGGACCGGGTCGGGACTGAGTGCGGCTTGAGTCGGGACTTCATGCGGACCGGCTCGAGCTTGAGCCGAACACATGCCGTTGATCGGGTCGCATTGAGGCGATCTGGCGGCACCTTTCAGGGTGCGTCAACCGCTCCACATACCCTCCGGGTATGCGTCGGGCCTCCTCCCCTGAAATCTGCTCGCCATCTCTCCTCACTGCTCGCCCTCCAACGACATGCGCCCGGCTTGGTCCGTCCCAAGTCGGGACAGGATGCGCTCCAACTCGAGCGCGAGTGCGGAGACGCCCGCGACCGGTTGCGGCTCGGTGTGCGCGGCGGTGAAGAGGCGAAACGGATGCGCGCCGGCCGCGGCGGCGTGGATCTCCGCGAGATCGTTTTGCACGACGGCATCGACCCCGCCCGTGGCGAATTGCGCGGAGACGGCGGCGTGGCGCGCGGTGGCATCGGCGCCGACGGTGAGCTTGAAACCCACGACGGCGAGCGGTCGTGGAGAGAAGGCTTTGAGCTGCGGGAGGATTTTGGGATTTCGCACGCAACGGATCGTGAGTCCGTCGGCGTCGGAGGAGAGTTTGCCGGCGGTGAACTCGGCGGGGCGATAATCGGCGACCGCGGCGGCCATGATCACGGCGTCGAACGCACCGGTGGAGAGCAGTTTTTGCAGCTTCGTTTTCAGATCCTCGGCGGAGGAAAACGGGCGGACGTCGGGCGTGCCGGCGGGGCGGACGGCGGCTTCGCCGGCGAGAAGCGTGACGGCGTGTCCGCGCTGCGAGAGCAAATCGGCGAGCTGTGCGCCGGTGCGTCCGGTGCTGACGTTGGAAAGAAAGCGCACCTCGTCGATCGGCTCGCGCGTGGCGCCGGACGTGACGAGGAGTTTCATTGTTTGCGCAGGCGGCCGAGCTCCGCGAGCACCTCGGCGGCGATCTGCTCGGGATCGGCGAGGCGTCCGGGGCCGGTTTCGCCGCAGGCTTGCGGGCCGTCGACCGGATCGAGCACGCGCACGCCCCAGGAGCGGAGCTTGGCGAGCGAGGCTTCGGTCGCGGGATGTTTCCACATGCGGTGGTTCATCGCGGGCGCGATCCACCACGGTTTTTTATCGTGTTCCCAGGCGAGAAAAAGCGCGCCCACGGGATCGTCGGCGAGGCCGGCGGCGAGCCGGTTGACCGTGTTGGCCGTGGCGGGGCAGAGGAGCGCGAGATCGGCTTCGCGCGCGAGGGAAATGTGATCCATCGCGCGGCCCGGCTCCCACAGATCCGAAAAAACCGGGCGGCCGCTCAGGCCCTCAAGCGTGGCGGCGCCGACGAAGCGCAGCGCGCCGGGCGTGACGGCGGTTTGCACGGTGACTCCCGCCTGCGTGAGCCGCGAAATGACGGTGCAGGCCTTGTAGGCGGAGATGGAGCCGCTGAGACAGAGGAGGATGTTACCGCGCGACATTGTCGATGAGCCGGGTGGCGCCGAGGCGGACAGCCCCGAAGCGTCGGTCGCCGCGATCTTCCACGTAATCGACCGCGAAGCCAGCCGCTTCCAACTCGGCGCGAGCGACTTCGGGCGTGCGGGCATTGCGCAGGACCTGGTTGAACAAAGGCGCGAGCGAGCGCTCGGCGGGAGAGAGGCGGGCGTTGCGCGAACTCATCGCGAGGCCGTCGGCTTCGCGCACGATCGGGCACGGGACAATCTGCGTGGGCAGGAAAAACGCCTGCACCATGCCGCGGATGAGCTGGAGTTGTTGGTAATCTTTTTCGCCGAAATAGGCGCGGTCGGCATCGGCGATCTGCAGGAGCTTCATCACGACCGTGAGCATGCCGGTGAAATGGCCGGGCCGGTGCGCGCCGCAGAGTTCGCGGGAAAACGTGGCTTCCTGCACCGTGTAATCGGTGCCATTGGGATACATCTCGGCGACGCTCGGCGCGAGGACGACATCAACGCCCGCCTCGGCCATGAGCGCGACATCGGCGTCGAGCGTGCGCGGGTATTTGTCGAAGTCCTGCTGCTCGTCGAACTGCATCGGGTTGACGAAGACCGTGGCGAACACGACGTCGTTTTCGCGCCGCGCGGCCCGGAAGAGCGAGGCGTGGCCCTCGTGCAGCGCGCCCATTGTGGGCACGAAACCGACCGTGCGGCCCGCAGCGCGGTGAGCGGCGCGAAACGCGCGCCACTCGGCGACGGTGTGGATGACCTGCGGCGCCGCGGCCATTTAGAAACTCTCCTTGTTCGTCGGGAACGAACCGTCGCGCACGGCTTTGGCGAACTTGGCGACGCCGGTTTTCAGCACCTCGCCGACATCGCCGAAGCGGCGGACGAAGCGCGGCTTGAAATCGGGTTGGCAGCCGAGCAAGTCGTGCGTCACGAGCACCTGGCCCGAGCAACCGGCGCCGGCGCCGATGCCGATCGTCGGAATCGAAATCGAGGCGGTGACCTCGGCCGCGAGTTTTTGCGGGATGCACTCGAGCACCACGCTAAACGCGCCCGACGCTTCGAGCGCGGCGGCGTCTTCCCGCAAACGGGCGGCATCGGCCGCCTCGCGCGCCTGAACCTTGAAACCGCCAAACGCGTGCACCGATTGCGGGGTGAGCCCGAGGTGGCCCATGACCGGAATGCCGGTTTCGACGAGATGCGCGATCACCTCGGCGTGACCGCGGAGGCCTTCGAGCTTCACGGCGTGCGCGCCGGCGCGGAGCAGTTCGGCCGCGCAATCGAGCGCGTGGGCCTTGCCCTTGCGCGCGGCGAGAAACGGCATGTCGGCGACGATGAACTTGTTGGGAGCGCCGTTCGCGACCGCGCGGGTGTGCCGGGCCATGATCTCGGTCGTGGCGCCGAGCGTGTCGCGTTCGCCATAGGCGACCATCATCAGGCTGTCGCCGACCAAGATCGCATCGACCGGCGCGTCGTTGAGCAGGCGCGCGGTCCACGCGTCGTAGGCTGTGACCATGACGATATTCCGGCCGGAAGCGTGGACGGAGGCGAAGTCGCTGAGGGAGCTCATCGGATTGCGGGAGTCCGACACTTAACCAGGCCGGGCCCACAAACTCAAGGGCGCGGTGCGTCACGCAGATACGCTGCGGCCGGCATTAACGCCACAAATCGGCTGCGAGAAAACGAGCGACCGGACGCCGGCGCGGGCTCAGTTCAGTTGTCTGCCGGTGTCGTCACGCTTACGCGGGCCGACGCTCCGTTGAATTCTGCGGCGCCCAATCGGCGTGTGGCCCGCACCGTCGCAAACAGCCCGCAAGTGCCCAGCCCGAGCAGGACGAGGGCAACCGCAAACACCACTCCGGGCTGCCCCGAGTAAGTCCACGCCGACGCAAAAACGAGCGGTGCCGCGGCTCGAGCGAGCACGGACGGGGCGGCGAGTGCGCCGTTGATTTCCGCGTAGCGTTCGCGTCCGAACAACTCCGCCACGGCCGTCCCGCGCACGATCGTTTGCAGGCCGTTGCTCAAGCCCCAGCACGCCGCGAAGATCACGAGCCAGAACAGCGACGGCGGTGCGATCAGCGCGATCGTGAGCGCGCCGATTCCGCCGCCCAACGCCCACCGGCCCACGCGCAGCGACGAGAAGTTGCTCGCGCGGGCCGAGAAGAAAAACCGCCCCAGCACCTGCATCGGTCCGATGACGGCGATCGCCGTCAGGATCGTGGCCGTCGGCACGCCGCGCGCCTGAAACAGCGACACGAGTTGAAAGATGAGCCCGGTGAACACCGCGGAGTGCGACGCGAACCACAACGCGAGACCCACGAACCGCGGATCCGCCACGTCGGCGCGAAACCGCGCGAACCAGCCGCGTAGTGGTGTCGTGGATACGTGGCCCAAAGGTTGCGCGCCTGTTTCCGTGCGCGGCAACCCCCAGTGGTGCAGCGGCACGCCGACCGCGAATTTGAACACTCCCAGCGCGATCAACGCCGCGCGCCAGCCGAGCGTGTCCACCGCGAGTTGAGCGAGCGGGATGAAGACCGTGCTCGCGAGTCCGCCCACGAGCGTCACCAGCGTGATGCCGCGCCGGTAGTGTTCGCCAAATGCGCGCGTGATCACCGCAAACGCCGGATCGTAGAGCATGCCCGCCATCGCCGAGCCGAGCCCCGCCCACGCGATCACATACGCGATCGGCGACACCATGCTGCCCATCAAAATCAGCGATCCGCCGCCGAGCGCCGACGCTGCGGTCATCAATCCGCGCGCGCCGTGGCGCTGAATCCACACGCCCACGGGATACGCGACCACGCCCCACGCGAGCAGACCGATCGACAAACCCGAGTTGAGAAACGGACGCGACCAACCTGTGCCCGCCTGCATCGGCCCGACGATCACCGTGAACGCGTAATAAAGAATCCCCCACGCCACGATCTGCCCGACGGCCAACCGCCACGCGAGCGCCCAAGGCAGACGGGAACTGGAGGAATTTGAAGACAAAGTCCCAAACTCTTCCGCGTTCTCCGCCGCGACACCAGCCCGAGCGCGTGTCACCTGCAGCACAGCCGCTCACGTCGCGTGGCCCAACAGATCACTTCAAAAGTCGGTCTGGCCAATATTGTTGTTCACCTCGCAACTAAAAGACGCAGCCCGCGTGGCGCGGGGCGGGGCAGGAACCGCCTAATAAGCGGCGAGTCAGTGAGGTGACCGGCCAGACCCGGGATTGACCTGCGGTTGGGATGGTAGAACTTGCGGGAGATGTCCGGCTTCCGGGCACCCCCGAAACGCAATCTGGTTATCCGCATGGCAGCTTCTGCAACCCGTTCCCAAACCGGCATCGAAGGCCTCGACGACGTCCTTCAGGGAGGATTCATCCCCAATCGCCTTTACCTCGTCGCGGGCGATCCCGGGTCGGGCAAGACCACGCTGGCGCTGCAGTATCTGTTGGAAGGTCGCCGCCGCGGTGAACGTGGTCTCTATCTGACGCTTTCCGAAACCAAGGAGGAGTTGATCGCCGGCGCCGCCTCGCACGGCTGGGACCTCGACGGCATCGAGATCGTCGAGTTGATGTCGAAGGAGGAGGCGCTCGAAAGGGAAAACAACCTCACGATGTTCAACCCGTCGGAAGTCGAGTTGAGCGAAACCACGAAGTTCGTGCTCGATGCCGTCACGCGGAGCAATCCGACCCGCGTGGTGTTTGATTCGCTTTCGGAGATGCGGCTGCTGGCGCAGAGTTCGCTCCGCTATCGCCGGCAGATTCTGGCCCTGAAGCAGTTTTTCATCGGCCGGCAGTGCACCGTGCTGCTGCTCGATGACGGCACGAGCGAAGGCTCCGACATGCAGCTCCAGAGTATCGCGCACGGAGTCATCGAACTGGCGCAGACCGCTCCCGGTTACGGCGCGGAGCGACGTCGGATGAGAGTGGTGAAGTTTCGCGGCACGCAGTTTCGCGGCGGGCATCACGATTTCGTCATCGCGCGCGGCGGACTGAGGATTTTCCCGCGTCTCGTCTCCGCGGAGCATCGGTCGGATCGCGCGCTCTCGCCCGTGCCGAGCGGGATTGGCGCACTCGACTCGCTGCTCGGGGGTGGCCCCGATCGAGGCACGTCGACCTTGTTTATCGGCCCCGCCGGTTCGGGCAAATCGACCATGGCTTTGCAGTATGCGGTGTCGGCCGCGCGACGCGGAGAGCATGCGGCAGTGTTCGCGTTCGATGAACGTGTTCAGACCTTGCTGGCTCGCAGCCAAGCGGTCGGCCAGGCGTTCACCGAGGGTCGCGGCCCGGGCGAATTGTCCGTGCGCCAGGTGGATCCCACGGAACGTTCCCCGGGTGAGTTCGCGCACATGGTGCGCGAAGCCGTGGAGCGAGATCACGCGACGGTCGTGGTGATCGACAGCCTCAACGGCTACCTCAACGCCATGCCCGAGGAGCGATTTCTCACGGCGCAATTGCACGAGCTGCTCGCGTATCTCGGCGAGCGCGGCGTGTGCACGATTTTGGTCGTGGCCCAGCACGGAGCGATCGGCGGAAATATTCAGACGCCGATCGACACCAGTTATCTTGCCGACGCAGTCGTGCTGTTTCGCTTCTTCGAATATCGAGGTCAGGTGAAACGCGCGGTCTCGGTCCTCAAGAAGCGCAGCGGTGCGCATGAAGACACGATCCGCGAACTGAAGACGGGACCGCAGGGCATCTCGCTGTCGGAGCCGTTGAAGGAATTTCACGGCATCCTCTCCGGCATGTCGCTGTTGCCGGGCGAAAACGCCCCGCGCTGATTGCCATGGAACCGGCGCTCACCGCAACGGCCGAGAGAGAAAGCCGGGTTTTGCTCCTCGCTCCCACCCGCAAAGACGCGGAGGTCAGCCAACGCATGCTCACAAGCGTCGGCCTGCCGTCGCTCGTGTGCCGTTCCATCGATCATCTGATTGCCGAAGTCGAACGCGGAGCTGCGGCCGTGTTGAGCACCGACGAACTGCTCGCCGGTAGTCGCGTCGACGAATTCGTGCGAGTCCTGAGCCGGCAGGAAGAGTGGTCGGATCTGCCGGTCGTTCTCCTGATGCGCGGCGGCGTGCAGTCGGCTCGCGCGACGGACGTGCTCCGCCAACTGGCAAACGTCACCATTCTCGATCGTCCAACCGGCATGCGCTCGATGGTCAGCGCGGTGCAGGCGGCGGTGCGCAGCCGGCAACGCCAGTATCAAACCCGCTCCCACATCGAACAGATTCGCGCTGCCGAAGCGAAGGCCCGGCACGCCGACCAAGCCAAGGACGAGTTTCTCGCCGCGCTCTCGCACGAGTTGCGCACGCCGCTCACGCCGGTGTTGCTCGCCGCCAGCGAGGCCGCGGCGGACCGGAGCTTGTCGCCGGACACGCGGGAGACGTTTGAGAACATTGCAAAGAACGTCGCCCTCGAGGCTCGCCTGATCGACGACCTGCTCGATCTGACGCGCATCACGCGCGGGAAACTGAATCTCGAAAAAGCACCGCACGATGTGATGCGCGTGCTGGCTGACGCGATCGCGAACGTGGAGCCCGATTTTTGGGAAAAGAGTCTTCGCCTCACCACCGAGCTGCAGCTCTTTTCCTGTCTCGTCGAATGCGATCCGACCCGCCTCCAGCAGGTGTTTTGGAACGTGCTGCGCAATGCCGCAAAGTTCACCCCGCGGGGCGGACGGGTGACCGTTCGTGCGTCGCTGGCAGGGGACCGTGACTGCGTGCGTATCCGCGTTGAGGATACGGGTATCGGCATGACGGCGGACGAATTGGGCCGGGCGTTCGAAGCGTTCGTGCAGGGCGACCACGCGAACCCCGGCGCCACGCATCGCTTTGGCGGGCTGGGGCTCGGCCTCGCGATCTCCCGCACGCTGGTGGAGCTGCATCACGGCTCGATCGTGGCTGAAAGCGCCGGACCGGGTTGTGGCAGCGCATTCTCGATCGAGCTTCCCGTGCTGGCCGCTTCCGTCGAAGCCGCCCTGCGGGGAAGCGCTACCGCGACCCTGGCCAAAGACAATCCGGCTAACGCGCTCAATATCCTGCTCGTCGAAGACCACGCGTCCACGCGCATGGCGCTCGATCGGCTGCTGGCGGCGCGCGGTCATCGCGTGTCGTTGGCCGGACGTGTGGCGGAGGCGCGGGACGTGGCGAGCACGAAGCGCTTCGATGTGCTCATCACGGACATCGGTTTGCCAGACGGCTCGGGTTACGAGTTGCTTGATCAACTGAAGGACGGAAACGAGTTCCTCGCCGTTGCGTTGACAGGCTACGGCATGGAAGACGACGTGCAGCGAAGCCGCGAAGCCGGCTTCTTTGCGCACCTCACCAAACCGCTTCGCGCCACCGATCTCGACGCCGTGCTCAACGCCGTCTCCGCCGAACTCGGGCGACGCTGAGCAAGCACGAGTCGCGACATGGTGCGCACTGTGTCGCAACGTGGTCTGCACATTGTCCCGACATGGAGCAGACAGTGTCTGGCCCCGGTCCGCACCTTGGCTCGACCGTGTGCGCACTCGGTCCCGGCTCGATCCGGACCTTGGTGCGACCCGGTCCGCATTGTGTCCCGAGTCGGTCCTTTCAAAGTCCCAACTCGGCCGACAGCGTGGGCACGCCGAGATCGGCGGATTGCGCGATCACGCAATAACCCGGCGGCACCCGACCGGGATTCGGATCGACAAGAAAACGCCGCGCTCGCGATGGCGCGATTTCGGCGAGCCCCGCCGCGGGATACACTTGAAGCGAGGTGCCGATCACGACGACCGCATCGGCGTTTTCCATTTCGAGTTCGGCGTCGTCCATCGCCGGCACGGCTTCGCCGAACCACACGATGTGCGGTCGCAGTTGCGCGCCAGCCGGCGAACGATCGCCAAGCGCGATCGGTCGATAGCCGATGTCCACGACATGGCCGGGATCGAGCGTGCAGCGCGCTTTTGTGAGTTGTCCGTGCAGATGAATGATGCGCGTGGAGCCGGCGCGTTCGTGGAGATCGTCGACGTTTTGCGTGATCACCACGACCTCGTGCGCGCGCTCCCACGCCGCGAGCGCGAGATGCGCGGCGTTGGGCTTCACGACCGCGAGCTGCGCGCGGCGCTCGTTGTAGAAACGCAGCACGAGTTCCGGATTGCGCGCGAAACCTTCGGGCGTGGCGACGTCCTCGACGCGATGGTTCTCCCAAAGCCCGCCCGCATCGCGAAACGTCCTCACGCCGCTCGGAGCACTGATCCCGGCGCCGGTAAGCGCGACGATTTTCATGAACGGAAATTTTTGACGCGTGCGGCGCGGCGGGACGTCAGCGCTTCTTTTCAGGATTTGGCACCAAGCTCGCGGTCGTAACGATTTCACGCCAGAGAGCCCAGCGCTCGTCAGTCTTCAGGGAGGGGCGGACGTGATAGGCCAGCATATAGATGCCATCCTTGCCTTTGATAAATCGGCGGAGGCTGGCTTCCTGCCCACTCACCGAAACGTAGCTCGCGAGGATTGAGCCGTCGTCGCTTTGCTCTTCCGTGAACTCGATCTTCGGGTCGGACGCGAGCAATCCGGCTTTCCACGCATCGACAAACTTCCGGAGCGGCACCTTGGTGAAAATGATCTGTTGGGCGACCATTTCTTTCCACGCCTCGATCGATTCGCCGGCCGGCACGAGTTCGAAGATGATGCCCGACTTGTCGCCATCCATGAACTGGGGAACCCATTTCGTCGGGTCCACCTGCATGTTGAAGCTCATCGCCATCTCAGGCGTGGGGACATATTTCGCGTGAAGCGACGTGACCAAGGCGACGCACAGGGCAGCGATTCGGAGCAGGTTCATGAGGGTTTTGGGGACTTATAGATATCTTTGGGGCGAGCGCATTTTTCACCGCGACGAAAGGGTGGCAATTTCCCGAACCGGGAAAATATCCCGGATATCTTCGATGCGAGATGAGGATGGACGTCTCGGAGAGACGTGCCTGCCGACTGGCGGGCGACTGCGTCGAGCTGTTTACGAGGCGCGGCGGCGGAGGCGTTTCACGACGACGAGCGTTCCGGCGGCGAGGGCGAGCACGACCGCGTAAGTGCCGGGCTCGGGGATCGCGGCGACCTCGAAGGTTACGTAACCGGAGCTGGCCCACATGGCGGTGAGCGGGTTGTAGTCGGGCGGGAGTTCGCCGCTTGACGAGAATGCGACGAGATTGAAACCCACCGTGACGCCCAAGGCGCGGTAGTCATCGTCGGAATCGTCAGGATACGCGAACCACCCGCCGTGAACGAGGCCGTCATCCACGCCGAGAATTCCCCAGCCGTAGCCATGTGAGGCGTATTGCGAAATAATATCGTAGCCGGGCACCACAGGCGCTGCCGAAGTGGAGACAGTATAGTGCCCGATCGGCACGAGCAGGCCTTCATCGAGCGCGGCCTCGAACCAATAGTCGCCTTCGGAGGTGGTCGCGGTCGAGCCGCCCAATTCATACGGCAGCGAGGTGACGTTTTGGGCGGGCAGGGAGGTGAACATGCCGTCCGGATTGGGCAGCGAAATGTAGCTCGGCGGCGCGCCCTCGGCTGGACCTGATTTCCAAGTGATTCCGGTCTCGGAGAAGTGGTAGGCGGTGAGGGCCGAGAAGGTATAGGTGACGTCGAACGAGGTCCCCAAACCGGGCAGCGCGTCGCCGGTTTTCAGGACAAACGGCACCACAATCGTGCCGCCGCTCTCGGTGATGCCCGAGTAGTCCGCGAGCGCGGAATCCGCCTGATAGGTGCTGGCGGCAGAGGCGGAGTCGGCTCCCAGCGAACCCAGGGTAACTGCCATAGCCCCAGCCAATTTACGTAGGTGGGGTGACCACAAAGACGGGATTTTCATGCGGGGCAGAACGAGTTGCGGCTGGGGGACATGTCATTAGATAACGCTTATGATATGTTGTCACGAGATAACGTGTAATGATCACGGTCACGGAGAAATGAAGGGCCGAAAACGTCGCCCTGCGGCGACCTTGAGCGCCATCAAGGCGCAGGACGACGCGGTGCGATAAGCTCTCGCGACTGACCATTCGCCATGAGCTTTTCCTGCCCTCACTTCACACCCGCCGAGGATGCGTGTTTGCGTCTCAAGACCGACTGCGTGCCGGGACGTCCCGGTTGCGTGTTGCCCGCCGATACGGGCTTTGCGATGCCCGCGGCGGAGCGCGTTCGTTTGCGTGAAGAGCAGAAGCGTCGTGAACGCGTGGAACTACCGGAATGGCCGCCACGCGGGAATCGCGCGCGCTAGACTCGTGGACGTCTCCTCGGATATGAACGGATGATTCGACCAAAAGCTGCAGCAGGGGCGTTCGTTGCGTCCCCTAAAGTATCCAACGCGGCAAAACCTTAGAGAGCCCGTCTCTTGGATCGAAGAAGGCTCGCCCTTGAAAAGAGGGGATGTCGTTACGAAACGTATTCGTTAGCTAACCAAGGGGACTTGATATCGCTTAGGTGATCGAACTGCCACGGCGCAGTGATGGCGACGTGGGTTTTGTCCCACACAATGTTTTCGCGAACGACCCGCGCCGGAGTGCCGACAGCGACACAGTGAGCAGGAATAGTCCCAAACACGATCGATCGTGCCCCGATCACCGCCCCATCTCCGATCACCGATCCCGGATAAACAAAAGCCTGTGGACCAAGCCAAACGTGATTTCCGATCGCGACTGATTTGCTGACGTTGGTTCGGGCTCCCGTGGCTCGATCAAAAATGGGGTGCGAATGGTCAGATCGGATGTCGATCGATACGGCGAACATGCAATCGTCGCCAATTGTTACACTGGTGCCTTCTGCGGCGCTGAAACTGCCACCAGAGGTGCTCGAAAGTCGCTCGCCGATAATGATACTACTATTGAGCCCGACTCTAACGCCGCTACGGACACAACTAGAACGACCGATCTTCAGGAGACCGCCGGGCCCGGTCATGTTGATCGTGAGATTTTCGAGCCGAACTCCTTCTGCGATTTCGATTCGACAGTTCGTCGCACCGAAGACGACTTTCACGTTCGTCTGCCATTTGGGCATTCCGACAATCACGTTGCCGTTCGAGTCCGAGTAGGGCTCAACTTGGGGGAGTTGAATCATGGACATCCCTAGCTAAGTAGTCCGTGTGCAGGGTGTAAAGTGTAGGCTCGGGGGGATGATGATAGGGCTGACGCGGTTTAGCTATCCCGGGACGTGCGTCTAACATCGTTTCTCGTCGTGAGTCGGCGACTGGATGCATCCTTCTCGTTCTCGCGGATGCAAAAAAAAACGGCGCCGGCAAGGAGGCCGGCGCCGTGGGATTGAGCAGAATCTAGGTCGAGAACGAGAACGAGAACGATAAAGAGAACGAGAACGAGCGAGAGGCTTACTTCGCCTTCAGCGTGATCTTCGCGGACTTCACGCCTTCGCTCTTCGCTTCGACGACGATCTCGCCTGCTTCGCCGGTGGATTGGACGATCACCTGCGCGAGACCGTTGAAGGTCGTGCGCTTCCACCCAGGCGCGGGCGTGTCGATGCGGAGCATCGCGGGCCACACCTGTTTCAAGCTGTCGCGCATGCCCCAGTCTTCGTAGCGCGTGGCTTCGATGCGGAGCACGTTGCCGGTCTTGCGGAGCTGCGAAACGTCGAGTGCGAGCGTGCTGCGGGCCTGCTCAGGTGCGGCGTTTTGATGCAGCGGTTGTCCGTTGAGCGTGGCGGTCTGGTTCGTGCCGAGCGCGTTGAGAAGAAGCGTGACGGTTTCGCCGTCGGCGAGCTCGGGCGCGTCGAAGGTCGCTTCAAACACGTTCTGCCCGGTCTTCACCGAGCCGTCGGGCGCTTCCCACGAACCGAGGTTCACGGTGCGCACGCTGGCGAGATAGACATCGGGCTCGTGCGACGACGGATCGCCGTTGCCGACGCCGATGATGCGGCCCGGACCGCGCACGCTAAACGTCACGGGCACCGCGCCGGTCGGCACGAGACGGTTCTTCGCGTCGCGGGCTTCGACCGTGATCACGGAGACGTCGCGGCCATCGGCGACGAGCTTCGTGCGATCGGGCACGAGCGTGACGGCGGCCGGAGCGTCGGTGGTTTCAACCTTGGTCGTGGCGATCTCCTTGCCGCCGCGGTAGCCGCGGGCGAGGAGCGTGCCGGGTTTGTATTCAACATTCCACGACAAGTGGCCGTTGGGCTCCATCTTCTTGCGGCCGAGCGAGACGCCGTTGAGGAAGAGTTCGACTTCCTCGCAGTTGCTGTGCGCGCGGACTTCGAGGGTTTCGCCTTCGCGGCCGGCCCAGTTCCAATGCGGGAAAATGTGGAGCACGGTTTCGTCGGTCCACCACGCCTTCAGATAGTAGTAGCTGTCCTTCGGGAAACCGCACTGGTCGAGGATGCCGAACTGCGAACCGATCGCGGGCCAGCCGAACGGCGTCGGCTCGCCGCGGTAATCGAAGCCGGTCCAGTAGATCACGCCCGCCGCCCACGGACGCTCGAGGTAGTATTTCCAGCCAAACTCGCAGTTGCCGCGCGAGGAGCCGTCTTCCTGCGGGGAGAGGTGGGCCTTGGCGGCGTCGGTGAAATAGATGCCGCGCGTCTGCTGCGTGGTCGTTTCCTCGGTGCCGAGAATGATTTGTTCGGGATATTCGGCGTGCTGTTTGTCGATGTTGGCCTGCATGACGTAGTTCACGCCAGCGACTTCGATCTTGGAGGAAATGCCACCCCAGCCGCCGCTGATCGAGGCGACCACGCGGCGCGTGGGATCGAGGCGGTGCACGAAATCCTGCATCGGCACGGTGATCTGCGCGCCCTTGATGTTGCCCTCGATGCCCCATTCCTCGTTGCCGATCGACCAGAGGACGATGCTCGGGTGATTGCGATCGCGACGGATCATGCGCTCGAGCTGGCCGAGATGATACGGGTTGATGCCCATGAGGCGGTTCTCGTCGATGACGAGCATGCCGAGACGATCGCAGGCCTCGAGAATCTCGCGCGTCGCGGGATTGTGCGAAGCGCGATAGATGTTGTTGCCCATTTCCTTGAGCTTGCGGATGCGGAATTCCTGCAACGCGTCCGGGATCGCGGCGCCGACGCCCGCGTGGTCCTGGTGATTGTTGGTGCCCTTGAGGACGACGTGCTGGCCGTTCAGGAAGAAGCCCTTGTTCGGATCGAACTTGATCGTGCGGATGCCAAACGGCGTCTCGTAGCGATCGACCACGACGTCGCCGCGGCGGACAGTCGTGATGAGTTTGTGCAGCGTAGGTTTTTCGATCGACCAGAGCTGCGGCTTCGCGAGCGAGAGCTTTTCCGTGTGCGTGGCGAGGCCACCGGCGGCGAGTTCGGGCGCGGTCGTGCTCGCGTGCGCGAGGCGGCGACCGTCGGGACCGAGGATTTCCTGCTCGAGCGTGTAGACTGCGGCGGCGCGGCCGTGGTTGTTGATGCGCGTTTCGACAATCAGATCGGCGGCGGAGAAATCGTCGGCGACTTCGCTGCGCACCCACGTGCCATTGAGCGCGACGTGGAGTGGATCGGTTTTCACGAGCCAGGCGTGGCGATAGATGCCCGCGCCCTCGTAGAACCAGCCCTCCTCCATCGTGGCGTCGACGCGCACGGCGATGAGGTTTTCACCGCCGTAATTGAGGTATTCGGAGATGTCGTAGCTCGCGTCGACGTAGCCGCTCGGCTCCTCGCCGACGAAAAAGCCGTTCACGAACACGCGCGCGTTGCGATAGATGCCGTCGAAATCGAGCCGGATGCGGCGGCCGAGATCCGACTGCGGGATGTGAAACGTCCGGCGATACCAACCCACGCTATTTTCGGGGAAATGGCGGCCGATCGCCTTGAAGCCATGGCTCGCGGTGCCGCGACCGTCGAACGGCAGCTCCACCGCCCAGTCGTGCGGGATATTCACGCTGCGCCAGCCGCGATCGTCGAACGACACCGCCGCGGGTCCGTCGCCGAAGCCCGTCTTCGCGAGATACGAGAAGTAGCCCGTGCCGTGGTTAAAATCCTTGGCGTGATCGGTCGCGTGCCCGAGCGCGAAACGCCAGCCCGTGTCGAGACGGATGCGCTCGCGTCCCGCGGACGCCGTGGCAGCGGCCACCTTGGAATCGGCGGCGCCGAAACTCTCCGGAGCGGAGAAACTGAACGCACCGACCAGCGCGGCAAACGAGCAAACCGTGGCCAGCGTGCGGGTGGGGAAGAGACGGGGGAGGCTCATGAGAGGCAGAATAGGCGAGGATTTAACGATCAATCGAGCAATCCGACGCCCCGAAAGCGATTTAGTTGCGGGGTAGCGGGGGACTTCTCGCGTGGCTTATGCCGAGGGTGGCCAGGCCGCGCCAGCGAGCTCTTGGGGCAGCTGTTTCGGGTCTTCGGGCCAGAAACGTTTCAGATCAAACGCCTCTCCTGGCCCGAACTCCTGTTCGGGCGCACCCACGATCAACCAAAGGGTTTCCTCATCGGTGTCGTTGAAGACCTGCCGCATCGACTCCGGCCCCACCAGCACGCTGCCGTGTTTCGGCACGGTGAGCGTTTCGTCGCCGACGCGGATGCGGCCCGTGCCTTCGAGCACGAAGTAAAGTTCCTCTGCGCACACATGCTTGTGCCAGGTGTTGGCGCTCTTCGGTGGCAGCCGCCAAAGCCGCGCGCCGAGCAGCTGGCTCTTCGTGCGCTCGAGGATGTCGGCGTTCGGCACCTGCATTTGATTCGACGGGCGCCACGCGAGGTCCGCGGGCGTGATGAGGAAATGACCTTGGATCGGCGTCGCGGGCGGCGTCATGGTGGGGCGGAGGACTGCTGACACGAGGTTGTCGCGCGACCGTGCTATGTTCGCACGATGAAAAAACGTCATCCCGCGCCGGGCGCCGCTGTCCCGGTTGCATTTTGCGGCGACTGCATCGTCCTCCCGCCCTCGCCGCGTGCAGGCGCGGGCCGAATCGCTTTTCTGGAAAACGTATGAACAACCTCGGCCTCTATCTCACCTCGGTCTTCATCTGGGGTTCCACGTGGTTCGCGATCACGTTTCAGCTCGGACGCGTGCCGGTCGAGGTGTCGGTGGCGTATCGTTTCGCGCTGGCGAGTGCGCTCCTTTTCGCGTGGTGCGTGCTGCGGCGGGTGCCGCTCGTGTATTCAAAATCTCAACACGCGTGGATGGCGCTGCAGGGCGCGCTGCTCTTCGGCCTCAACTACGTGCTCGTTTACCTCGCCGAGGAGCAGATCAGCTCGGGACTCGTCGCGCTGATCTTCTCGATGATCACGTTTGCCAACATCGCGTCAGCGCGGGTGTTTCTCGGCACGCCGGTTCGACGCGCGACGGTCGTGGCCGCAACGCTCGGCGTGGCCGGCGTGGGACTCGTGCTCTGGCCCGAACTCGGCCACACCGTGAGCCGCGGCAGCGTGTGGCTCGGCGCGGCGTTTGCGCTGCTGTCCACGCTGTCGGCTTCGCTCGGCAACATCGCTGCCGCGCGCAATCAACGCACGGGCATGCCCGTCATGCAGGCCAACGCGTGGAGCATGCTCTACGGTGCCGTGCTCGTCGGCGCGTATGCGCTCTTCGCCGGACGCGAGTTCACGTTTGAAGCCACGACGGCCTACATCGGTTCGCTGGTTTACCTCGCGCTCTTTGGTTCGGTGGTCGCGTTTGGCGCGTATCTCACGCTCGTCTCACGCATCGGCGCCGATCGTGCGGGTTACGTCGGGGCGATGGTGCCGATCGTGGCGGTGGTGTTGTCGACGCTCTTCGAAGGCCTCCGCTGGCACCCCGCGACCTTTGCCGGCATCGCGCTCTGCGTCGCCGGCAACGTGCTCGTGTTGCGCACCAAGTCGCGCCCGAGTGCGGACACGGTCGCGCCTAAGTCCGTCCCGGGTCGGGACTGAGTGCGGCTCGAGTCACGCCACAGTGCGGACCGGGTCGAGCCAAGGTCCGCACAAGGTCGAGCCAAGGTGCGGACCGTATCGTGTTCGCGCGCCGCAAATTGTCAGTGTGGTGCCAGGCGTTGGCAGTTCGCCCCGAATTGGGGGCGCTCAGCCACAGTGCGGTTTCAGCGTGGGGCTGGACCTGACAACTCCGCCTGCCCGCTGACGCGCTTTCGTCCGTGGGCTCCACACACACTGACAGACATGACCTACACCCTGACCACCCAACCCCGACGTGTTTTTTCAACTCTCGGAGTGATCGCGCTGGCTTTGCTGCCGGCCGTTTCCTCCCACGGCCAAGGCTGCATGGCCACCCGCGTGAGCCCGCCGATCACCGGGGGTGCCGGCAAGGCCGGCTACCTCGTGCCCGGCCAATGGGAAGTGAGCCTCACCTATCGTTCCTACGAGGCCGAGCGCCACTTCTATGATGCCAATCAGGAAAAAGTGCCCGCCAACGCCCCGCGCGTGGAGCGCACGATTTGGGATCTTTCGCTGACGCGCGCGTTGACCGAGCGCACGTCGCTGACGGTCAGCCTGCCGTATCAAACGGGCACGTTCGACCGCAGCCCGATTCCGCCCTACACGGCTTCCGCCGACAAGGCGCGCGGCGTGGGCGATGTGGCGGTGACGCTGCGCCGCTGGATGTTCGATCCGACCACGCATCCGCGCGGCAATGTCCGTCTCGGCGCCGGTCTCAAGCTGCCGACGGGTAACTACGACACGCAGACCTGGCGTTTGGTGAACGTCGCTGCGCCCGGCAGCCCCCAGCGTCTCGATTGGCGCCGTGGTCCCGCGGACGTCGCGATCCAGCCGGGCGACGGTGGTCTCGGCGTCGCGCTCAGCGCGGAAGGTTTCCACTATCTCGGCGACACGAATGCGCTCGTGTATGGCGAAGTCACTTACCTCGTGAATCCGCGTGGCGCCAACAGCACGAACAACCAGTGGAGCGGTGCCGGTCCGTATGTGCCGGATCCCGAGACGAGCGTGCCGGACTACTTCATCGGCCGCGCTGGTTTCTCGTTTGGTCAGCCCCTCGGTATCCAAGGCGTGAGCCTGCAGCTCGGTCTGCGCATCGAAGGTCAGCCGCCGCGCGATTTGATCGGTTCCAACTCGGGCTTCCGCCGTCCGGGCCACAGCTTGTCCGTGGAGCCGGGCGTGTCGTATGCCTTTGGTTCGACGAGCATCTTTGTGTCGGTGCCGATGACCATCCACCGCCAGCGCTGGCGCAGCGTGGATGAGAAGCGCGTCGGCTACCCGAATGCGGTCAGCGCCGCGTTCGCGGATTACAACGTCATGGCCGGCGTCACGTATCGCTGGTAAGACTTTTGACCGTAAGAACCTGATGAGAGAAGCACCCCGGTTTGGTCGCCGGGGTGCTTTTTTGCGCCGGAATAGTCCGCAAAAGGAAAACCCGCCGGGGATGCGGCGGGTTTTTCGAAAGAACCAAGTAGGGTCGACGGCTTAGTAAACCTTCTCGTCGAGGAGCGCGAAGAGTTCGGCTTCGCTGATGCGCTTCTGCTCCATCGTGTCGCGGTCGCGCAGCGTGAACGTGCCGTCCTTCTCGATGGTATCGAAGTCGATCGTGACGCACCACGGCGTGCCGATCTCGTCCTGACGACGATAGCGGCGGCCGATCGCGCCGGCCTCGTCGTAGAACGCGGCGTATTTGCGCTTCAGCTTCGCGTAGAGTTCCTTCGCGCGGCCGACGAGTTGCTCCTTGTTCTTGAGCAGCGGGAGCACGGCGACCTTCACCGGCGCGATGCGCGGCGAGAGGCGGAGCACGGTGCGTTTCTCCACGTTGCCCTTCTCGTCCTTCACATCCTCTTCCGCATACGCGGCGCAGAGGACGGCGAGGAAGATGCGGTCGGTGCCGACGGCGGGCTCGATCACGTGCGGGACGAATTTCTTCTTCGTCGCCTCGTCGAAGATCTCCTGCGGTTTGCCGGAGGCCTCAGCGTGCTGCGTGAGGTCGTAGTTGCCGCGCGCGGCGATGCCCCAGAGCTCCTGCACGCCGAACGGATACTTGAACATGATATCCGTCGTGCCCTTGGAGTAGAACGAGAGTTTCTCCTTCGGGTGCTGGTAGAGCGAGAGGTGCGACTCGGGCAGGCCGATCGAGAGCAGCCACTGGCGGCACCACTCGATCCACTCGTCGTGCGCCTTCTTCCAGTCGGCGTCTTCGTGGATGAAATATTCCATCTCCATCTGCTCGAACTCGCGGGAGCGGAAGATGAAGTTGCGCGGCGTGATCTCGTTGCGGAACGACTTGCCGACTTGCGCGATGCCGAAGGGCAGTTTCACGCGGCCGGTGTCCACGACGTTCTTGAAATCGACGAACATGCCCTGCGCGGTCTCGGGACGCAGATAGGCGACCGACGACGAATCGCGGAGCGGGCCGACGTGCGTCTCGAACATCATGTTGAACGCGCGCGGCGGCGTGAGGCTGCCGGGTTCGCCG
>ENA-UOVV01000657-UOVV01000657.1-compost-metagenome-genome-assembly--contig:-NODE-657-length-37100-cov-13.801782_pt1 | contig 37100 bp, 38 predicted proteins | sample MGYA00238155_ERZ761577 | MGnify/ENA primary metagenome ERZ761577 (study PRJEB28898, sample SAMN06268775) | compost metagenome | isolation source: Emeryville, CA | place: USA:Emeryville, CA | collected... | reverse complement strand
CAGGCCTCGGCCGTGCAGCCCCGCGCGCCAGGGATGAGGTCCCAGCCCTCGGGCAGGCGGGTGAAGTCGGTCATCGTGCCTCTCCGGGTCGGTCGTGCGAGGCCACGGTAGCCCGCCCGGCGGCCGGAACGTCCTCGAGGGGCGACTCGTGGGCCACCTAGACTCGGGGCGTGATCTCCCGCACGGACCTGCGTGGTCGAACCCTGTCCCGCCGCGAGCTCCTCGCCGCCCTCCCGCGCGCCGAGGTCGACGTCGAGGCCGCCTCGGCCTCCGTCGCCCCGATCCTCGAGGACGTGCGACAGCGGGGGGCCGAGGCCCTCCGTGAGCTCGCCGAGCGCTTCGACGGCGTGCGGCCCGAGCACCTGCGCGTCCCCGCCGAGGCGATCGCTGCGGCGGTCGAGGTCCTCGACCCCCAGGTGCGCGAGGCCCTCGAGGAGACCATCCGCCGCGTGCGCACCGTGCACGCCGCGCAGCGTCCTGAGGACTTCACGGTCGAGCTCGCGACGGGCGCTCGCGTGCGTCAGCGTTGGATCCCCGTTCGCCGCGTGGGCCTCTACGTGCCCGGCGGCCTCGCGGTGTACCCCTCGAGCGTCGTGATGAACGTCGTCGCCGCACAGGAGGCCGGCGTCGGCTCTCTCGCCGTGACCTCCCCGCCGCAGAAGGACAACGGGGGCCTCCCCGACCCCGTGGTGCTCGCGACCTGCGCGCTGCTCGGCGTCGAGGAGGTCTTCGCGGTCGGCGGGGCGCAGGCTGTCGCGATGCTCGCCTTCGGCGCGGACGAGGACGGTGAGGTCCTCTGCGAGCCCGTCGACGTCGTCACCGGCCCCGGGAACGTCTTCGTCGCGGCGGCCAAGCGCCTCGTGCGCGGCGTCGTGGGCATCGACGCCGAGGCGGGTCCTACCGAGATCGCGATCCTCGCCGACGCCACGGCCGACCCCGAGCACGTCGCCGCGGACCTCGTCTCCCAGGCCGAGCACGACCCCCTCGCGGCCTCGGTGCTCGTCACGGACTCCCTCGAGCTCGCGGACGCCGTCGACCGCGCTCTCGTCGAGCGCGTCGGGTCGACCAAGCACTCCCAGCGAGTGCGCGAAGCCCTCGCGGGGCCGCAGAGCGCGATCGTGCTCGTGGACGACATGGAGCAGGGTCTCGCCGTGGTCGACGCCTACGCGGCCGAGCACCTCGAGATCCAGACCGCCGGGGCCGCGGCGCTCGCGGACCGGGTCTCGGCGGCGGGTGCGATCTTCGTCGGCCCGTTCTCACCCGTCTCGCTCGGCGACTACATGGCCGGCTCGAACCACGTGCTGCCCACGGGGGGCTGCGCGCACTTCGCGAGCGGGCTCGGCGTGCACTCCTTCGTCAAGGCCGTGCAGGTGATCGAGTACGAGCGCGAGGCCCTCGCCGAGATCGCCGAGCGCATCGTCACCTTTGCGAACGCCGAGGACCTCCCCGCGCACGGCGAAGCGGTCCGAGCGCGCTTCGAGGCCTAGGGGAAGCAGCCCGGGGGCTGCGCGGTCCGCAGTGCACGCAGCCCCCGAGGCTGCGCCGCGTCAGCTGGTGCGCAGCACCACGCGGCCGTCGATCGCCCCGCGCTCCATCTCGCCGAAGACCTCGTTGACGTCCTCGAGGGGACGCACCGAGATCGTCGGGCGGACGAGGCCGCGGGCGAAGAAGTCGATCGCCTCGGCCATGTCGCGTCGCGTGCCCACGATCGAGCCGCGCACCGTGAGGCCGAAGAGCACCGTCGTGAAGATGTCGAGCGGGAAGGACTCGGGCGGCAGCCCCACGAGCGACACGGTGCCACCGCGACGCAGTCCGGCGACGGCCTGCGGGAAGGCCTTGCCGTTGACGGCGGTCACGAGCGCGCCGTGCACGCCGCCACCGGTCACTCGCGAGATCTCGCCCACGGCGTCGGCCTCGTTCGCGTTCACCGTGACCTCGGCCCCGTGCTTGCGCGCGAGGGCGAGCTTGGCCTCGTCGACGTCGATCGCGACGACGCGCAGCCCCATCGCGACGGCGTACTGCGCGGCCATGTGCCCCAGGCCTCCGATCCCGGAGACCAGCACCCACTGGCCGGGCTTGGTGTCGGTGACCTTCAGGCCCTTGTAGACCGTGACGCCCGCGCACAGGACCGGCGCGACCGAGGCGAGGTCCACGCCCTCGGGGATGATCGGGCAGTAGCGCGCGTCGACGAGCATGTGGTCGCCGAAGGAGCCGTCGACGGAGTACCCGGAGTTCTTCTGCGCGGGGCACAGGGTCTCCCAGCCGGACTCGCAGTACTCGCAGTCCCCGCACGCGGAGGCGAGCCAGGCGTTGCCCACGTGGTCGCCCACGCGCACGCGCGAGACCTCCTCGCCGACGGCGACAACGATCCCCACGCCCTCGTGCCCCGGGACGAAGGGCAGCGCGGGCTTGACCGGCCAGTCACCCCGCGCCGCGTGCAGGTCCGTGTGGCACACGCCCGTGTACTCCACACGGACGAGGGCCTCGTGCGGGCCCGGGACAGGAAGGGGGCGCTCGTCGATCCTCAGCGGCTCGGTGAAGGAGTGGACGACGGCTGCTCGCATCGTGGTCATGACGTCTCCTCGAGGTCGCGACGACGTCGCCTGTGACGCGCGTCTCGTTCTCGAACCTAGGCCGCGCCCGAGCCGGACGGATGGGACGAAGGTCGCGCGGGTCGCCGGGCACCCGTCGGGTCCGCGCCGTGGAATGAGGACGACCCTGCTCCGGGCGCTGCCTAGGATTGGTGCGTGACACCGCTTCCCCTCCGCGAGGATCTCGCCGGGCTCGCGCCGTACGGGGCGCCGCAGCTCGACGTGCCGGTGCTCCTCAACGTCAACGAGAACCCCTACGCGCCCTCCGAGCAGGTCGTCGCCTCGATCGCCGAGGCCGTAGCGGGCGCAGCGCGCGGTCTCAACCGCTACCCCGACCGCGACTTCCTCGACCTGCGCAAGGACCTCGCCGACTACCTGCTCGCCGAGTCCGGCGTCGCCCTCGCTCCCGAGCAGGTCTGGGCCGCGAACGGCTCGAACGAGGTCATGCTGCACCTTCTGCAGGCCTTCGGCGGGCCTGGGCGCACCGCGTTGAGCTTCGCCCCGACCTACTCGATGTACCCCGAGTACGCGCGAGACACCTTCACCGCGTGGGTCGCGGGGCGCCGCGAGGAGGACTTCTCGCTCGACGCCGCGGCCGCCCGCCGCGCGATCGCCGAGCACGAGCCCTCCGTGGTGCTCCTCGCGAGCCCCAACAACCCCACGGGCACCGCCCTCGGGCTCGAGGTGGTGCGCGAGGTGCTCGAGGCCGCGGCCGAGGTGCCCGGCGGCTGCGTCGTCGTGGTCGACGAGGCCTACGGGGAGTTCCGTCGCGCGGGGGTGCCCTCGGCGCTCACCCTCCTGGCCGAGCACCCGCACCTGGCCGTCTCGCGCACGATGTCCAAGGCCTTCGGCATGGCCGGGGCGCGCCTCGGCTACCTCGCCGCCGCGCCCGCGCTCGTCGACGCGCTGCGCGTCGTGCGCCTGCCGTACCACCTGTCCGCCGTGACCCAGGCCGTGGCTCGCGCGGCCCTCGCGCACGCGAGCGAGCTCATGGCCCAGGTCGCCTCGCTGCGAGCCGAGCGCGACACGACCGTGGCGTGGTTGCGCGAGCGTGGGCTGCAGGTCGCGGACTCCGACGCGAACTTCGCGATGTTCGGGACCTTCGAGGACCGCCGCGCGGTGTGGCAGGGTCTGCTCGACCGGGGAGTGCTCATCCGCGAGGTGGGCCCCCCGGGTTGGCTGCGGGTGTCCGTCGGGACCCCGGAGGAGATGACGGCGTTCAAGGACGCCCTGGTGGAGGTGGCTGGACTGTGAGCGCAGCGCAGACGGGGCGGCGGACGGGCCGCATCGAGCGTCGGACGAGCGAGTCGAGCGTGCTCGTCGAGCTCGACCTCGACGGCACGGGTCGCACCGAGATCACCACGGGCGTGCCCTTCTACGACCACATGCTCACGGCGCTCGGCAAGCACTCCCTCATCGACCTCACCGTGCGGGCCGAGGGCGACGTGCACATCGACGCCCACCACACGGTCGAGGACGTCGCGATCTGCATCGGCGAGGCCCTCAAGGAGGCGCTCGGCGACAAGGCCGGCATCTCGCGCTTCGGCGACGCCACGGTGCCGCTCGACGAGGCGCTCGCGCAGGCCGTCGTCGACGTCTCGGGCCGCCCGTACCTCGTGCACTCGGGCGAGCCCGCAGGGCAGGAGTACCACCTGATCGGCGGCCACTTCACGGGCTCGCTGACCCGCCACGTGCTCGAGTCGATCGCCCACCACGCGGCGATCTGCCTGCACGTGCGCGTGCTCGCCGGCCGCGACCCGCACCACATCGTCGAGGCGCAGTTCAAGGCCCTCGCCCGCGCCCTGCGCCTGGCCGTCCAGCGCGACCCGCGGGTCGAGGGGATCCCGAGCACGAAGGGCGCTCTGTGAGCCTCCGAGCCCTTCTCGTCACGCCGGTCCCCGCGCCCGAGGCCCTCGCCGCGGCGTGCGCCCTCACGGGCATCAAGGCGCACGTCGTGCCGAGCGAGGTCGGCTCGATCGCGGCGCTCGTGCAGCCCGAGGAGGACGCCGCGCTCAAGGCCGGTGCCTCGCTCTCGCAGCTGCTCAAGGGCGGTCTGATCGTCGTGCTGCGCAACCTCGACGGGCAGCTCGACGCGACGGGGTACCAGGACGGCGAAGGCACCGAGGTGCAGGCCGCTGGCCTGTGGCTCGACGCCGCGCCCGTGATCCTCGAGGACCTCGTGACCGGCCAGCTCGAGGCCGAGGACGCCGAGGGCATGGTCTCCTCGGTGGGCATGTCGCGCTGGCGCGCGGCGCGCCAGCTCTCGAGGCTCGCCCGCGCGAGCAGGAAGCAGGCCTCCCGTGGCTGAGCAGCCCTCCGTCGTCGTCCTCGACTACGGCTTCGGCAACGTCCGCTCCGCGGTGCGCGCCCTCGAGCGCGTCGGCGCGCGCGTCGAGCTCACGAGCGACTTCGAGACCGCGCTCGCGGCCGAGGGACTCGTGGTGCCCGGCGTCGGCGCCTTCGCGGCCTGCATGGCGGGCCTGAAGAAGGTGCGCGGCGACGTGATCGTCGACCGCCGCCTCGCGGGGGGTCGCCCCGTGCTCGGCATCTGCGTCGGCATGCAGGTGCTCTTCTCCGAGGGGGTCGAGCACGGCGAGCACACCGAGGGCCTGGGGGAGTGGCCCGGCGTCGTCGACCGCCTCGAGGCCGAGGTCGTCCCGCACATGGGCTGGTCCGAGGTGACCCCGCCCGAGGGCTCTCGCCTCTTCGCGGGGCTCGAGGACGAGCGCTTCTACTTCGTGCACTCCTACGCCGCGCGCAGCTTCCCGCTCGCCGAGACCGTGGACGCCTCGCGCTTCACCCCGCCGCTCGTGACCTGGTCGGAGCACGGCGGGCGCTTCGTGGCCGCCGTCGAGAACGGGCCGCTCGCCGCGACCCAGTTCCACCCCGAGAAGTCCGGCGACGCCGGCGCCCAGCTGCTGTCCCACTGGATCGAGACCCTGAAGGACCACCGATGACCCGCCTCGAGCTCCTGCCCGCCGTCGACGTCGCGGGAGGGCAGGCCGTACGGCTCGTCCAGGGCGAGGCCGGCTCGGAGACCTCCTACGGCTCGCCGCTCGAGGCCGCGAGCGAGTGGCGCGACGGCGGGGCCGAGTGGATCCACCTCGTCGACCTCGACGCCGCCTTCGGGCGCGGCTCGAACGCCGAGCTCATCGCCGAGGTCACGGCGGTCATGGCCGCCGACGGCGTGAAGATGGAGCTCTCCGGCGGCATCCGCGACGACGAGTCCCTCGAGACGGCCCTCGCGATGGGCGCGACGCGAGTGAACCTTGGCACCGCTGCCCTCGAGAACCCCGAGTGGACGGCCGCCGCGATCGCGCGCCACGGCGAGCGCATCGCCGTCGGCCTCGACGTGCGCGGCACGACCCTCGCGGCGCGCGGCTGGACCCAGGAGGGCGGGGACCTCTGGGAGGTGCTCGAGCGACTCGACGCGGCCGGCTGTGCGCGCTACGTCGTCACCGACGTCACCAAGGACGGCACCCTGCGGGGCCCGAACGTCGAGCTGCTGCGCGAGGTCTGCGCGCGCACCTCGGCCCCCGTGGTCGCCTCGGGCGGCATCTCGAGCCTCGAGGACCTGCGCGTGCTGCGCGAGCTCGTGCCGCTGGGCGTCGAGGGGGCGATCGTCGGCAAGGCGCTGTACTCGGGGGCCTTCTCGCTCCCCGAGGCGCTCGACGTCGCCGGCCGCCCGTGACGGGCAAGGAGCTGCCGCCCAGCTCGCCCTACGCGGGCGACGACGGCCGCGTCGTCCCCGAGCTCGCTGCGGCCCTCGAGCGCTTCGAGGCCGAGGGGCCCGCGGCGCTGCCCGGGCTCGTCGAGGCTCTCGGCGGGGCGCGCGTGCTCGTCCCGGTGATGGCCGAGGCGCTCGTCGTCGAGGAGGTCGAGGGGCTGCACGTGGACCGCACGGCGGCCACGGGGGTCGTCGCGCTCTCCGCCCCCGACGGCCGTCAGGTGCTCCCGGTGTTCTCGAGCGTCCAGGCCATGGCCGCGTGGCGCGCCGAGGCCCGCCCGGTGCCCGTGGTGGGCCGTCAGGCTGCGGCGAGCGCGGTGAACGAGGGCTGGGAGCTGCTCGTGGTCGACCCCGGCGGACCTGTGACGGTCCAGGTGCCGCGCACCGCGGTGTGGGCCCTCGCGCACGGGGAGACCTGGCGTCCCGCGCTCGTGCCGGGACCCGAGGGCGGCGTGGTCGTGGACGCCGAGGTCGCCGAGGAGCTCGCCGTCGCGGCGCTCGTGGTCCAGGGCGTGCGCGCTGCCGAGGCCCTGCCCGGCGAGCGAGCCGAGGTCGCGCTGCGCCTCGGCATCGACGCGGGGCTCGACCGCGCAGGGCTCGACGCCGTGCTCGCGCAGGTCAACGCGCGGCTCGCGGCTGCGAGCGTCGTCGCCGAGCGGGTGGACTCCCTCGAGCTGCGCATCCACGCCGTCGGCTGAGGGCTCGAGCGCTCCTCGGGCCGCGAGGGGCTACTCGCAGTCGAGAGAGGACTTCTCGACCTCGTCGAAGGCTGCGTCGTCCTCGAGGAGCTCGTGCACGGTGCTCACGGGCACGATGAAGCTCTGCCCCGCGGCGTTCATCGCGTAGACGACGCCCACGACGCGACCGCGCTTGTCGAGGGCGGGGGAGCCCGAGCTGCCCGGCTCGACGGCGGCGTCCGTGACGAGCACCTCGCCGAGGTTGAGGTTGAGCGGGTCGGTCGTGCGGGCGATGACTCGCCCCGAGGTGACCGTGAGGCGACCGCCCTGGGGGTAGCCCACGACCGTGATCGTGTCGCCGCGCTCGGGGTCCTTCGTCGCGAGCTCGGGGACCTCGGGCAGCTCGCCGTCGGTGCGCACCACGGCGAGGTCCGCGAGCGAGGCGATGCTCGCCGCGCGCACGCCCACGTCGCGCCCGTCGTAGGTGCTCAGCCCGAGCTCGGCGGAGTCCTCGACGACGTGCCGGTTGGTGACGAGCGTGGTCGTGTCGACCGCGAAGCCCGAGCCGGTCGAGAGCGAGAAGCAGCCGAGGTTGCGCACGCGCACCGAGATCCGTTCGGCGACGTCGAAGCCGTAGGGCGAGAGGTCGTTCTCGGTGTCGGTGCCGCGGTCCGAGGGGGCGGCCGTGGCGGTGACGGGCTCGAAGGGGCCGGGCTTGGCGGGCACCTCGGGCAGCGAGGCGCAGCCGGCGAGGGCGGCGAGCGCCGCGAGGGCGCCGAGGCGCAGGAGGGGCCTCATCCGTCGAGCTCCTCCTGGAGCGCGTCCTTGGCCTCCTGGGCAGCGCGGCAGACCTCGTCGACGCGCGCGGTGAGGGTCACGAGCTGCGCGCGGTCCGGCGCGACGGGAGCGGGGTCGGCGTCCTCGTCCGCCTGGGCCGCCTCGTCGGCGGCGGCGTACCAGATCACGAGGCGTTGCTGGCTCGCGATGCACGCGTCGAGCGCGGCGACGACGGTCGTGGCGACCTGGGAGACGCGCTCCTGGTAGTCCGCGAGCTGGCGGACCACGGCGTGCTCGTCGCCGAGCCGGGCCTTCTCGTCCGCGAGCTCGCTGATGCGCCTCTGTGCCTGGTCGAGCTGGCCGCGCACGACCTCGAGCTCGGCCATGGTGTCCGCGAGCTCCCCGCGAGTCGAGGCGAGGTCCCCGCCGAGGGTCTCGGCGTGCCCGCGCCACTCGGCGTCGCGAGCCTCCCAGGCCTCGGCGACCTGCCACAGGTAGGCGCCCGCGGCGATCGCACCGAGGAGCAGGACCGCGAGGGTCGAGCTGAGGATCCACGCGCGGCGGCGCGCCCGGCGTCGGCGGGTGGGGTCGTAGAGGCGCTGGTCGTCCGCGAGGTGGCGCGCGTGCGCCTCCTCGGCGAGGTGGCGAGGTGCTGGCTCGGGCTCGCCCTCCTCGGGGCTCTCGGCAGGAGAAGCCGAGGCGGGCGGGCTCGACGCGGGCGAGGCTGACCCGGAAGAGCCCGGGGCAAGGGGGTCGGGAGGGCTGCCTGCGGACGCGGTGCCTGCCGTCGGCGGGTCCTGCGCCGAGCTCTCCGGCGAAGGACTCTCGCCCGCCGGGGTCTCCTCGGGCGCGCCCTCGACCGCGTCGTCGACCGGGGTGGTCGACCCGCTCGAGGCCGTGGGCGTGCTCGTCACACGCCCAGGATAGGAGGAATCAGACGACCGAGCCCGTGAAGGTCTCACCGGGGCCCTCGCCCGGGGCGTCCGGGAAGGGCGAGGCCTCGCGGAAGGCGAGCTGCAGGGAGCGCAGCCCGTCGCGCAGCGAGCGCGCGTGCTGGTTGCCCAGGTCGGGTGCCGAGCCGGTCACGAGCGCCGCGAGGGCGGTGATGAGCTTGCGGGCCTCGTCGAGGTCCATGAGGTCCGCGCCCTTGACCTCCTCGGTGTCGGGGGCGAGCCCCACCTTGACCGCCGCCGCGCTCATGAGGTGCACCGCAGCGGTCGTGATGACCTCGACGGCGGCGACCTCGGCGATGTCGCGGACGGCCTCGCTGTTCTCCTGGCTCATGAGCCCCATCCTCCCACCCGGGCGGGGCGGCCCGGGACGCGAGGGGCCCGGACGTGACTCGGGGCAGGCCCGGCGAGCCGGACCTGCCCCGAGCAGGTGCCGCACCGTCTGGCGAGGACGGCGTCAGCGAGCGGTGCTGCGACTACGCGGGCTGCGTCGTCGGCGCTCCGGAGTCGCCCTGGGCGATGAGCTCGCGCAGCGTGCGGCCCAGCTCGCCGTCGACGTTCGTCCAGTACTGCAGGAAGCGCACCTTGACGTCCTCGACGGTCAGTGCCCGGTACTGGCCCACGAGGGTCTCGTGGAAGCGACCCTTCTCCTCGGCGGAGAAGACCTCGCGGTACAGGGTTCCCGCCTGGACGAAGTCGTCGTCGTCGGCGCGCAGGGTCTGGGCGGCGCGGACGAGCTCGCCGTCCGTCTCCCAGCCGACCTCTCCGGCTCGGGCCTCCTCGGGGGCGTACGGGCCGAAGGAGTTCGAGCCGTGCACCGGGGTGCCCGCAGGGTTGAAGTGGTATCGCATCTGACCCTCGTGCTGGTAGTTGCGCACCTCGGCAGCGTGGGGCATGTTCACCGGCAGCTGGTTGTAGTTGGCGCCGATGCGGTAGCGCTGAGCGTCCGGGTAGGCGAACACGCGGCCCATGAGCATCTTGTCGGGCGAGATCCCGATGCCCGGCACGAGGTTCGAGGGGGAGAAGGCCGCCTGCTCGATCTCCGCGAAGAAGTTCTGCGGGTTGCGGTTGAGCGTGAGCTCGCCGACCTTGATGAGCGGGTAGTCGCGGTGCGGGACGACCTTCGTGACGTCGAAGGGGTTGAAGCGATAGGTCTTGCCCTCCTCGTAGGGGATCACCTGGACGAAGAGGTCCCACACGGGGAAGTCGCCGCCCTCGATCGCCGCGAAGAGGTCACGGCGGTAGTAGTCGGCGTCGGAGCCCGCGAGCTTCTCGGCCTCCTCGGCGCTCATCGGCACGACGCCCTGGCGGGACTTGAAGTGGTACTTGACCCAGAAGCGCTCGCCCTCGGCGTTCATCCACGAGAAGGTGTGCGAGCCGTAGCCGTTGAGGTGACGCCACGAGGCGGGCAGACCGCGGTCGCCCATGAGGTAGGTGACCTGGTGGGCGGACTCGGGGGAGTTCGTCCAGAAGTCCCACTGCATGTCCGCGTCGCGCAGGCCGTTGTCGCCGCGGCGCTTCTGCGAGTGGATGAAGTCGGGGAACTTGATCGCGTCGCGGATGAAGAACACGGGGGTGTTGTTGCCGACGATGTCGTAGTTGCCCTCGGTCGTGTAGAAGCGCAGCGCGAAGCCGCGCACGTCGCGCCAGGTGTCGGGGGAGCCCTGCTCGCCCGCGACGGAGGAGAAGCGCAGGAGGGTCTCGACCTTCGCGCCGGGCTGGAAGACGGCGGCCTTGGTGTAGCGCGAGACGTCCTCGGTCACGACGAACTCGCCGAAGGCGCCGCCGCCCTTGGCGTGCGGGTTGCGCTCCGGGACGCGCTCGCGGTTGAAGGACGCGAGCTTCTCGACGAGGAAGCGGTCGTGCAGAGCCGTGACGCCGTCAGGGCCCGTGGTGAGCGAGTGCTGGTCGCTCGGGATCGGGGCGCCGGTCTGTGACGTGGAATGGGTCACCTTGCGTTCCTTTCGTGTGCGCTCGCGCGCGGTCGGTTCCGGTCCGCGGGGCGGGCCGGGAGCTGGGGCAGGGGTTCAGGGGGTCGGTTCGAGCGACTCGGTGGTCCGCGCCCGGCACGAGGGGCACAGGCCCCAGTAGGTGACCTCGGCCACCTCGACGGAGAAGCCGCTCGTGGAGGACGGGGTCAGGCAGGGAGCGTGGCCGACGGCGCAGTCGACGTCGTCGAGCGCACCGCAGCCGCGGCAGACCACGTGGTGATGGTTGTCTCCCGTGCGGCGCTCGAAGCGCGCGGGGTGGCCGGCCGGCTCGATCGAGCGCAGCAGGCCCGCGTCCGTCAAGGCGTGCAGCACGTCGTAGACGCCCTGCACCGAGACCGAGGGGAGCTCCTCGCGCACCGCCGCGAGCACGGTGTCCGCGGTCGCGTGGGGGAGTCGGCCGACGGTGGAGAGCACCGCGAGCCGGGGCGCGGTCACGCGCAGTCCCGCCTCGCGCAGCAGCTCGGTGTCGTCCATGGCTCCATCCTAGCCGTAAACTTGAATCATTCAAGTCTTTCGGGCGGGCTAGAGTGTCCTCTCCCGCGCGACGGCCCGCACTTCCGCGGAGTTCTGCGCCTCCGGCTGTCCCTCTCAGGGCTTCGCCTGCTACCCTGGTCTGCGACCGATCGGTCCGTGCTGCTCGCAGCGCGGTCCGGTGCACAAGTGGAGGCCACTCCCACCCGAGTCACGACAGTTCCCGCGAGGGACGACAGAGGCCGGGTCCCGGTTCGAGACGGACGACGTCGGTGCAAGCCGGCGGCGGACGGCTCCCGGCGCATCCGCGCGTCGGACCAGAACCCCAGGCCCTCCCACGTGCTGCGTGCGAGGGCCTTTCTCGTGCGTACGGCACCCACGGACGAGAACCGAGGAGTTCCACATCAGCGAGCCCCGCATCAACGAGCGGATCCGCGTCAGCGAGGTCCGCCTGGTCGGACCTGGCGGCGAGCAGGTCGGCATCGTGCGCGTCGAGGACGCGCTGCGCCTCGCCCAGGAGGCCGACCTCGACCTGGTCGAGGTCGCCCCGGACGCGCGCCCGCCCGTCGCCAAGCTCATGGACTACGGCAAGTTCAAGTACGAGGCCGACATGAAGGCGCGCGAGGCGCGCCGCAACCAGGCGAACACGGTGCTCAAGGAGATCCGCTTCCGCCTCAAGATCGACCCGCACGACTACGGCACCAAGAAGGGCCACGTCGAGCGCTTCCTCGCCGCGGGCGACAAGGTCAAGGTCATGATCATGTTCCGTGGCCGCGAGCAGTCGCGCCCGGAGATGGGCCTGCGCCTCCTGCAGCGACTCGCCGAGGACGTCGCCGAGCTTGGTTTCGTCGAGAGCGCGCCGAAGCAGGACGGTCGCAACATGACGATGGTGCTCGGTCCGGTGCGCAAGAAGGCCGACGCGCGTCGCGCCGCCCAGCAGAAGCGCGAGACCGACAAGGGCAGCAAGCCTGCCGAGCAGGCGCCTGAGGCCTCTGAGCCCGTCAAGGCTGCCGAGCCCGTCAAGGCCGCTGCGCCGAAGGCCGCCGCGAAGGCCGCGGAGCCGGAGAAGGCCGTCGAGCCCGAGAAGGCCGCGCCGGCCACGAAGGCAGCGCCCGCCAAGGCTGCCGAACCTGCGAAGGCCCCCGCCAAGAAGGCTGCTGCGCCCGCCAAGCCCGCCGCGCCCGCGAAGGCCACGCCCGCCAAGGCGGCCGCGCCCAAGCCGAGCCCGGCCAAGGCTGCCAAGCCTGCTGCCCCCAAGCCGGCCCCCGCCAAGAAGTCCCCGTCCAAGGACTCGGCCCCCGAGTCCTGATCCAGTGGCGCGAGCCACGCCGAGCCACCCCGCCAGCACCCGCTAGCGGGCCACACGAAGGAGAGCACGACAGTGCCGAAGAACAAGACGCACTCGGGCGCCAAGAAGCGGTTCCGGGTCACCGGGTCCGGCAAGGTCATGCGCGAGCAGGCAGGTGCCCGCCACCTGTTCGAGCGCAAGTCCAGCCGCCTCACCCGCCGCCTCGCGAGCGACCAGGTCGTGTCCGCCGCGGACGCCCCCAAGATCAAGAAGCTGCTCGGCAAGTGACCTGTCGGCGCTGAGGCGCCGGCTCGCACTTCGAGCCCCGAAACCCCAAGGAGCATCACGTGGCACGCGTGAAGCGGGCGGTCAACGCCCAGAAGAAGCGTCGTTCAACCCTCGAGCGGGCCTCCGGCTACCGCGGTCAGCGTTCGCGCCTGTACCGCAAGGCCAAGGAGCAGGTCACCCACTCCATGGTCTACGCCTACCGCGACCGCAAGGCGCGCAAGGGCGACTTCCGCAAGCTGTGGATCCAGCGCATCAACGCCGCGGTCCGCGCGGAGGGCATGACCTACAACCGGTTCATCCAGGGCCTCAAGGCCGCTGAGGTGGCCGTGGACCGTCGCGTCCTCGCGGACCTCGCCGTGAACGACCCCGCCGCGTTCTCCGCGCTCGTCGCGGTCGCCAAGGCGGCGCTCCCGGCGGACGTCAACGCGCCCGCCTCGGCCTGACCGAGCCTTCGAACGCCCGGATGGCACCTGAGCTGACCAACCCCCGCGCCGAGCGGGTGGGGTCGGTCCGGGCGCTGTCCGGGCGTTCGCCGTCCTCGGCCTCGGTGCGTCGCCGCACGGGCACGTACCTCGTCGAGGGCCCCCAGGCGGTGCGCGAGGCCGTGCGCTTCGCCCCGGAGCGCATCCGTGACCTGTACCTCTCGGAGTCCGCCGCGGCACGCTACGGCGAGATCGTGCAGGACGCCGAGGCTCAAGGCCTGCTCGTGCGCACCACGAGCGAGGAGGTCGCCAAGGCCATGAGCCCCGACGCGCAGGGCGTCCTCGCGGTGCTCGAGTCGGTCCCGCTGCGCTTGCCCGAGGTGCTCGCCGCCTCGAGCCCGCGCCTCGTCGCGGTGCTCTCTCGCGTGCGCGACCCCGGGAACGCGGGCACCGTGATCCGGGCCGCCGACGCCGCGGGCGCCGAGCTCGTCGTCGTGACCGCCGAGAGCGTCGACGTGCTCAGCCCCAAGGTCGTCCGCTCGGGCGCGGGCTCGCACTTCCACGTGCCCGTCGTCGCGGGGGTCGAGCTCTCCGAGGCAGCCCCGCTGCTGCGCGCGGCGGGACTGACGATCCTCGCCGCGGACGGCCACGGGCGCTCCGATCTCGACGAGCTGGCCGACCTCGCGGGCCAGGGCGGCGAGATCGACCTCGCGAGCCCCACGGCCTGGGTCTTCGGGAACGAGGCCTGGGGACTGCCCGACGAGGACCTCGCCCTCACCGACGCCGCCGTGCGCGTGCCGATCCGCGGGCGCGCCGAGTCGCTCAACCTCGCGACGGCCGCCGCGGTGTGTCTCTTCGCGAGCGCTCGCGCCCAACGCTGAGCAGGACCGAGACGTGCGCCTCTTCGCCGCCGTCCGGCCCGCCGGGCCCGCCCTCGACCACCTCGAGTCGGCCCTCGCCGCCGTCGGTCCCGGCCACGGGCAGCTGCGCTGGACCGTGCGCGAGAACTGGCACGTCACGCTCGCCTTCTACGGCGAGGTGCCCGAGGGTGCCGTCGACGAGCTCGCTGCAGGTCTCGAGCGCCTCACGGCGGACTCACCCTCTCCGCGCCTCGTGCTGCGCGGCGCGGGCGTCTTCTCCGGCCGCACGCTCTGGGTCGGCACGGGCGGGGAGCTCGCCGAGCTCGTGGCTCTGTGCCACGGCGCGCGCGAGGTGGGTGCCGAGGTGCTCGGGCGCGCCGAGGAGCGCGAGCGTGTGCGCCCGCACCTCACCGTGGGCCGGCAGCTGCCCTCGGGCCGTCAGAGCGCGCGGAGGGGCCGCGTGCGTGGTGAGGCCGACGAGGTGGCGCGGGCCCTCGCGGTCTACGAGGGGCCGGCCTGGGACGCCACCGAGGTGCTGCTCGTTCGCTCGCAGCCGGGCCGCGGAGCGCACGGCGGCCCGCTCTACGAGGACCTTTTCGCCTTCCCCCTCGGGCGCGCGGGTGCCTAGGATGGCCGGGTGATCCAGGTCCAGCCCCTCGACGGGCGATTTCCCGGGCCCGTCCGCGGGCCGCGCGGCTGACGCTGCGCCGACCTGGTTCGGGCCCTCGGGCGGGCGCCACTAGACTGCATCGCCGGTCGCCCGTGCCGTTCGGCACGAGGCTGAGAAGCCCGAAAGGCTCGCATGTCCGCCACACCTGAAGTGCCCGTGTCCCCGCTCGACGAGACCGCGGTCCACGCCGCGCGCGAGGCCGCGATCGCTGCCTTCGCCGCCGCGCGCGACCTCGAGGAGCTCAAGGCCGCCCGCCTCGCGCACACCGGCGACAAGTCGCCGCTCGCTCTCGCGAACCGCGCGATCGGCCAGATCGAACCCGCCCAGCGCGGACTCGCCGGCCGGAACGTCGGCCTGGCCCGTGCGGCGGTCGACGCCGCGCTCGAGGAGCGCACCGCCCAGCTCGAGGCCGAGCAGGAGGAGCGCATGCTCGCGACGGAGGCCGTCGACGTCACGCTCCAGGTCCAGCGCCGCCAGCGCGGCGCGCGCCACCCCCTCGAGCTCCTGAGCGAGCAGGTCGCCGACGTCTTCGTCGCGATGGGCTGGGAGATCGCCGAGGGCCCCGAGGTCGAGGCCGAGTGGTTCAACTTCGACGCCCTCAACTTCGGCCCGGACCACCCCGCGCGCCAGATGCAGGACACCTTCTTCGTCGAGGGCGACGCGGGCCTCGTGATGCGCACGCACACCTCGCCCGTCCAGGCACGCACGCTCCTCGAGCGGGACCTGCCCGTCTACATCGCGTGCCCCGGCAAGGTCTTCCGCACCGACGCCCTCGACGCGACCCACACCCCGGTCTTCCACCAGGTCGAGGGCCTCGCGGTCGACAAGGGCCTCACGATGGCGGACCTCAAGGGCACGCTCGACTACTTCGCGCGGGCGATGTTCGGACCCGAGGCCCGTACCCGCCTGCGGCCGAGCTTCTTCCCCTTCACCGAGCCGAGCGCCGAGATGGACCTGTGGTTCCCGCAGAAGAAGGGCGGCCCTGGCTGGATCGAGTGGGGCGGTTGCGGGATGGTCAACCCGAACGTGCTGCGCGCGTGCGGGATCGACCCCGAGGAGTACTCGGGCTTCGCCTTCGGCATGGGGCTCGAGCGCACGCTCATGCTCCGCCACGGCATCGCCGACATGCACGACATCGTCGAGGGCGACGCGCGCTTCTCGCTGCAGTTCCAGGGAGTGATCTGACATGCCTCGCGTCCCCATGGCCTGGCTCGCCGACCACGTCGAGCTGCCCGCGGACCTCACGGTCGAGCAGCTCGCGACGGACCTCGTCCGCGTGGGCATCGAGGACGAGGCGATCCACGGTGCCGCCGTCACGGGGCCCCTCGTCGTCGGCCGCGTGCTCGAGCTCGTCGAGGAGCCGCAGAAGAACGGCAAGGTCATCCGTTGGTGCCAGGTCGACGTCGGCCCGCACAACACCGAGGACGGTTCCCCGCGCGGGATCGTGTGCGGAGCGCACAACTTCGCCGTCGGCGACCTCGTCGTCGTCGCCCTGCCCGGCTGCGTGCTGCCCGGACCCTTCGCGATCACCGCGCGCAAGACCTACGGCCACGTCTCCGACGGCATGATCTGCTCGGTGCGCGAGCTGGGGATCGGCGATGACCACGCGGGGATCCTCGTGCTGTCCACGATGGGCCTCGAGGCCGAGCCGGGCGCCGACGCCAAGGAGCTGCTCGGCCTCGGCGAGGCCGTGCTCGAGGTCAACGTGACCCCGGACCGCGGCTACTGCTTCTCGATGCGTGGTCTGGCGCGGGAGTACGCGCTGTCCACCGGCGCCACCTTCACCGACCGCGGCCTGCCGCGCTCCGAGGCGGACTCGCGCCCTGCCGGTGGTGGCTTCCCCGTCGAGCTCGACGACGCCGCGCCCATCGGCGGACGACCGGGCTGCGACCGCTTCGTCGCGCAGGTCGTGCGCGGGGTCGACGCCTCGGCAGCCTCGCCCGCGTGGCTGCGCCGGCGCCTCGAGCAGGCCGGGATGCGCGCGATCTCGCTCGCGGTCGACATCACCAACTACGTCATGCTCGACCTCGGCCAGCCCCTGCACGCCTACGACCTCGCGAGCCTCACGGGACCGATCGTCGTGCGCCGGGCGCGCGCGGGGGAGAAGCTCGTGACCCTCGACGACGTCGAGCGGACCCTCGACCCCGAGGACCTGCTCATCACCGACGGCGTGGGCGGTCGCGGAGAACGCATCCTGGGCCTTGCGGGCGTCATGGGCGGCGCGGAGACCGAGGTCTCCGCGAGCACCACCGACGTGCTCCTCGAGGGCGCGCACTTCGACCCGATCTCCGTCGCGCGGACCTCGCGCCGCCACAAGCTCCCGAGCGAGGCGGCCAAGCGCTTCGAGCGCGGCGTCGACCCGCGGCTGCAGCGCGTCGCGGTGCAGCGCGCGGCCGAGATGCTCGTCGAGCTCGGCGGCGGCACGATCGAGGACGCCGTCACGGACGTCGACGAGACGAGCCCTGCGGCCCCGATCCGCTTCGAGCTCGACCACCCGGCGCGCCTCGTGGGCGTGCCCTACTCGCGCGAGCAGGTCGTCGAGACCCTCGAGGCTCTCGGCGCCGTCGTCGGCCCCGAGACCAACGGCGTCGTCGAGGTCACCCCGCCCTCGTGGCGCCCCGACCTCGTGGTGGGCGTCGACCTCGTCGAGGAGGTCGCGCGCTTGCGCGGCTACGAGCAGATCGACTCGGTGGTCCCGCGCGCGCCCGCCGGTCGCGGGCTCACGCTCGCCCAGAAGGCACGCCGCCGCATCGCGCAGTCGCTCGCCGAGGACGGCTTCGTCGAGGTGCTCAGCTACCCCTTCGTCTCGCCCTCGGCGCACGACGCTCTCGGCCTGCCCGAGGACGACTCGCGCCGCCGGGCCGTGCGGCTCGCGAACCCGCTCGCGGACACCCACCCCGAGCTGCGCACCAACCTGCTCGTGACGCTGCTCGAGACGGCGCGCCGCAACGTGGGTCGGGGCCAGCAGGACCTCGCGCTCTTCGAGACGGGCCTCGTGACCCGGCCCGAGGAGGGTGCCCCCGCTGCCCCACGCCTCCCGCTCGGCCAGCTGCCGAGCGCACAGGAGCTCGCGGCCCTGCACGCTGCGGTGCCTGCGCAGCCTCGCCACCTCGCGGGGGTGCTCACCGGCCTGCGCGAGGCCGCCGGCTGGGCGGGACCGGGCCGCGCCGCGGACCACACGGACGCGATCGGCGCCGTGCTGCGCGTCGCGAACGCCGTGGGCGTCGAGGTCGAGGTCTCGGCCGAGGAGCTCGCTCCGTGGCACCCGGGCCGCTGCGCGCGCATCTCGCTCGCGGACGGCACTCTCGTGGGCCACGCAGGAGAGCTGCACCCGCGCGTGCTGCCCGCCCTCGAGCTGCCGGCACGCACCTGCGCCTTCGAGATCGACCTCGACGTGCTGCTCGGAGCCGTGCCCTCGGAGGCCTTCCAGGCGGAGCCCGTCTCGGCCTACCCGCTCGCGAAGGAGGACTTCGCCTTCATCGTCGAGCAGTCCGTGCCGGCCTCCTCGGTGCGACGCGTCGTGGCCGAGGCCGCGGGCGAGCTCGCGGAGGACGTGCGCGAGTTCGACGTCTTCACCGGTCCCCAGGTGGGCGTGGGGAAGAAGTCGATCGCGCTCGCGGTGCGCCTGCGCGCCGCGGACCGCACGCTCACGGCCGAGGAGGTCGCGGGGGTGCGCGAGCGCATCGTCGCCGCCGCGGCCGAGCAGCTCGGGGCGGTGCTGCGCTGAGCGCCCCTGTGGGTGCCAGAGCGAGCGGCGAGGTCCCTGCGCGCGTGCGTCCTGTGCGCGCCGAGGACCTCGCCGCACTCGCTCTGCTCAACGACGGCGCGGTGCCGAACGTCAACGCCCTGGGCCTCGAGGGACTCGAGGAGCACCTCGAGCGCTGCGACCTGGCCCTGACGGTCGAGGGGCCCGAGGGCGCGCCTGCGGGGCTGCTGCTCGCCCTGGCGCCCGGGCGCGACTACGCGAGCGAGAACTACCGGTGGTTCTCCGTGAACCAGCCGCCCTCTCTCTACGTGGACCGCATCGTCGTCGCGGAGTCCCTGCGCTCGCGCGGCGTGGGGGCGGCGCTCTACGCGGAGGTCTTCGCCGAGGCCGAGCGCCGCGGGCTTGGCCTGGTGACCTGCGAGGTCAACCTCGACCCGCCCAACCCGCGCTCGCTCGCCTTCCACGCGCGGCTCGGCTTCGCGCAGGTGAGCACGCTCGCGACGAAGGGCGGCGAGGTCACGGTCGCGCTGCTCGCGCGCGGGCTCTGAGCCCAGGGCCGCGGCCCCGGGGGCCCCGGAGGACTCAGGGGACCAGCAGGACCTTCCCCGTCGTCCGGCGCCCCTCGAGCGCCCGGTGGGCCTCGGCCGCCTCCTCGAGCGGGAAGCGCGCCGAGACCTCGACCCGCAGGGTCCCGTCGAGCACGAGGTCGAAGAGCTCTCCCGCGAGCCTCAGGAGCTCGGAGCGCTCCTCGATGAAGTGGAAGAGCATCGGGCGCGTGAGGTAGACCGAGCCGGCAGAGTTGAGGCGCTGCGGGTCCACGGGAGGGACCTGGCCCGAGGCCGCACCGAAGAGGGCGAGCCCGCCGCGGCGGCGCAGCGAGGCGAGGGAGGCGTCGAAGCTCGTGCGGCCCACGCCGTCGAAGACGGTGTGCACTCCCGCGCCGCCCGTGAGCCCGCGCACGATCTCGGGGAGCTCGGCCGGCAGGTCCGCGAGCTGGTCGTAGCGGATGACCTCGCTGGCCCCTGCGGCGCGCGAGAGATCGGCCTTGGCCTCGCTCGAGACGGTCGTGATCACGCGAGCCCCGCGCGCTGCGGCGAGCTGGGTCAGCAGGAGGCCGACGCCGCCCGCCCCGGCGTGCACGAGCACGTCCTGACCCTCGCGCACGGGGAAGACCTCCTCGACGAGCACGAGGGCGGTGAGGCCCTGCAGCATCGAGGCGGCGGCGAGCTCGCTCGAGAGCCCCTCGGGCACGGCGACGAGCGAGCCGGCGTCGACGAGCGTGCGGCTCGCGTAAGAGCCCGCGCTGCCCTTGGCCCAGGCGACGCGGTCCCCGGGGGAGAGCCCTTCGACCCCGGGGCCGAGGGAGAGCACGGAGCCGGCACCCTCCTGGCCGAGCACCCTCGGGTAGGTCCCCGGGTACACGCCCTCGCGGTGGTAGACGTCGATGAAGTTCACTCCCGCGGCCTCGACCGCGACGAGCGCCTGCCCGGGGCCCGGCTCGGGCTTGGGCAGCTCGACGAGGGAGAGCTGTTCGGGCCCGCCAGGGGCCTCGACGCGGATGGCTCGCATGGCTCGACCCTAGGCACGAGCGGCCGGGGAATCATCTGGGCGCCCGCGGTGTCTCAGCATGTGCACCGCGTGGACGGCGCCTCCTCGGGGGCGTCGTACGGTGGCCGCGAACCGAGACGAAGGAGCACCCCATGGCTGTCGAGCCCGACACGAGCGACCCGAAGCTTGCCGAGTACGCCCACCCCGAGCGCCTCGTGAGCACGCAGTGGCTCGCCGAGAACCTCGGCCGCGAAGGGCTCGTCGTCGTCGAGTCGGACGAGGACGTGCTCCTCTATGAGACGGGTCACATTCCCGGAGCGGTCAAGGTCGACTGGCACACCGAGCTCAACGACCCCCTCGTGCGCGACTACGTGGACGGCGAGGGCTTCGCGGCCCTGATGAGCGCCAAGGGCATCGCGCGGGACGACACCGTGGTCATCTACGGCGACAAGAACAACTGGTGGGCCGCCTACGCGGCGTGGGTCTTCTCGCTCTTCGGGCACGAGGACGTGCGCCTGCTCGACGGTGGGCGCAACACGTGGGTCGCCGAGGGGCGCGAGCTCACGACCGAGCCCGCGCAGCGGCCCGCGACGCAGTACCCCGTGGTCGAGCGCGACGACCGCTCCCTGCGTGCCTTCAAGGACGACGTGCTCGAGCACCTGCGGGCGGGCAAGAACCTCGTGGACATCCGCTCGGCGGGGGAGTACTCGGGCGAGCTGCAGCACATGCCCGACTACCCGCAGGAGGGAGCGCTGCGCACGGGTCACATCCCCACGGCGCGCAACGTCCCCTGGGCCACCGCCGTCGCGGAGGACGGGACCTACAAGTCCCGCGCCGAGCTCGAGGCGATCTACGGCGCGGGCGGCCTGGGCCTCGGCCCGGACGACGAGGTCGTGACCTACTGCCGCATCGGGGAGCGCTCGAGCCACACCTGGTTCGCGCTGCGCTACCTGCTCGGCATCGACAAGGTGCGCAACTACGACGGCTCGTGGACCGAGTGGGGCAACGCGGTGCGCGTGCCCGTCGTCGCCGGCCCCGAGCCGGGCTCCTTCGCCTGAGCGGCAGGTCACAGAGCGTCCTCGGAGCTTCCCGGGAGGGCGCCTGGTAGTGTCGAGCCCGTCGCGCCTCGAGCGCGGCAGCGTCGTAGAGCGCTGACTCGGCCGCACGAGGTGCGGCGGGCCCTTCACGGCGAACGGACGTGGCCACCGCCACCTTCGCCATCCATCGGTAGTCGCGAGCCTTCGAGCCCCGCGCCCGGTGCCCATCGAAAGACTCTCGTGACCCAGACCTCCTTCGGCGCGCTCGGCGTGCCTGCACCCCTGCTCGCCTCGCTCACCGCGAGCGGCATCACCTCCCCCTTCCCGATCCAGACCAGCACCCTCCCGGACTCCCTCGCGGGCCGGGACGTGCTCGGTCGCGGCAAGACGGGCTCGGGCAAGACCCTGGCCTTCTCCATCCCGCTCGCGGCGCGCCTCGGTGCCTCGAGGGCCCGGACCCGGCCGGCCCACCCGCGAGGTCTCGTGCTTGCCCCGACGCGCGAGCTCGCGACGCAGATCGCCGCGACCCTCGCCCCCCTCGCGAAGGCCTACGGCCTGACGACGACGACGATCTTCGGCGGCGTGAACCAGAACCGTCAGGTCGCCGCGCTCCAGGCCGGCGCCGACATCGTCGTGGCCTGTCCCGGTCGCCTCGAGGACCTCATGGGCCAGCGGCTCGTGCACCTCGACGCGGTCGAGGTCACCGTGATCGACGAGGCCGACCACATGGCCGACCTCGGCTTCCTCCCGGGCGTCACCCGGATCCTCGCGGCGACGCCGACGACGGGGCAGCGCCTGCTGTTCTCCGCGACCCTCGACAACGGGGTCGACAAGCTCGTCAAGCGATTCCTCGCCAACCCCGTGCGGCACAGCGTCGACGAGGCAAGCTCGCCCGTCGCGGCGATGACCCACCACGTCTTCGAGGTGGCTGACGTGGAGGTCAAGCGCGAGGTCGTGCAGACCCTCGCCTCGGGCTCGGGCCGCCGCATCCTCTTCATGCGCACCAAGCACCAGGCCAAGAAGCTCGCCAAGCAGCTCACAGCCGCGGGCATCCCGAGCGTCGACCTGCACGGGAACCTGTCCCAGCCGGCGCGCGACCGCAACCTCGCGGCCTTCTCGGAGGGCAGCGCGCGCGTGCTCGTCGCGACGGACGTCGCGGCGCGCGGCGTGCACGTCGACGGCATCGAGCTCGTCGTCCACGTGGACCCGCCGGCCGAGCACAAGGCCTATCTGCACCGCTCGGGCCGCACGGCTCGCGCGGGCAACGAGGGCGACGTCGTGACCCTCGTGCTCCCCGAGCAGCGCAAGGACACGCGCGACCTGCTCCGCAAGGCCGCGATCTCCGCGCGTCCGCAGCCCGTCACGGCGCGCTCGGCCGAGGTCGAGGCCCTCGTGGGGGAGCGCGCGGCCTACGTCGCGCCCTCGGCGGCCCCGGTGGCCACCCAGCAGCAGCGTCGCAAGCCCGCGCGCAAGGACCTTGCCGAGGGCGCCGGCTCGACCGGCGGCTCGCGTCGTCGGGGCGGTCGCGGGCGAGGGGCTCAGGGCAGCTCCTCGGGTTCGGCCCGTCAGGGCGCCCAGGGCGGCTCGCCTCGCCAGGGCGGGGGCTCCTCGGCCCCGCGCCAGGGCTCGGCCGCCTCGCGCCACGTCGCGCCCGCAGGATCCTCGGGTGGCGCCGCGCGCTTCTCCGAGCGCTCCTCGGCTCGCCGCTCCTCGCGCTCTCGCTGACCGAGCGGTGGGAGGATGGTCGGGTGACCGACTCGCCTGACCTTCCTCCCGCCCTCGCGCAGCTGCGCGAGGACTTCCTCGAGCTCGCCGAGCCGGACCGGCTCCAGCTGCTCCTCGAGCTGTCCTTCGAGCTCCCGCCGTTGCCCGAGCGCTACGCCGAGCACCTCGAGCTGCTCGAGCGCGTCGAGGAGTGCCAGTCGCCCGTGCTCGCCTTCACCGAGCTCGGCGAGGACGGCCGGGTCACCTTCGTGGCGCACGCTCCTGCGGAGTCGCCGACGACGCGCGGCTTCGCCTCGATCCTCGCCCAGGGACTCACCGGCCTCACGGCCGAGGAGGTCCTCGCCGTGCCGGACACCTTCCCCACCTCGCTCGGCCTCGGAGGCGTCGTGAGCCCGCTGCGCCTGCGCGGCATGTCGGGCATGCTCACGCGCGCCAAGCGTCAGGTCCGCGAGCAGCTCGCGGCGGCCTGACCAGCATGATGTATGGACTTGCTAACCAATGCATAGTTTTGTAAGGTAGCGGTCATGTCATTCTCGGTCGCCGTCGCAGGCGCGAGCGGGTACGCCGGGGGCGAGGTCCTCCGGCTGCTCGCGAACCACCCCGAGCTCGAGCTGGGCGCCGTCACGGCGCACTCGAACGCGGGCCAGCCCGTCACCCAGCTGCACCCGCACCTGCGCTCCCTCGCGGGCCGCATCTTCGAGCCCACGAGCCTCGAGTCCCTCGCGGGGCACGACGTCGTCGTCCTCGCCCTGCCGCACGGCGCCTCCGCGGAGATCGCGGCCCAGCTCGGTCCCGAGACGGTCGTCGTCGACCTCGCGGCCGACCACCGCCTGCAGGACGCCGCGGCCTGGGAGCAGTTCTACGGCTCGGCGCACGCGGGCACCTGGCCCTACGGCATGCCCGAGCTGCTGCACGCGGGGGAGTCCTCTGCGGCGGCCCAGCGCGGCGAGCTCGCGGCCTCGAGGCGCATCGCGGTCCCCGGCTGCAACGTCACGGCCGTGACCCTCGCGCTCCAGCCCGGGGTCGCGGCGGGGCTCGTCGACGCGAGCGGGGTCGTCGCCACGCTCGCCGTCGGCTACTCGGGCGCGGGCAAGTCCCTCAAGCCGCACCTGCTCGCGAGCGAGGGCCTCGGCAACGCCCAGGCCTACGCCGTCGGCGGGACGCACCGGCACATCCCCGAGATCGAGCAGAACCTCGCGACCGCCGGCGCCCCGGCCCCGCGCCTGTCCTTCACGCCCGTGCTCGTGCCCCTGTCCCGCGGGATCCTCGCGAGCGTCACGGCCCCGCTCGCCGAAGGGGCGACGCCCGCCGCCGTGCGCGAGGCCTGGCAGGCCGCATACGCGGGGGAGACCTTCGTCCAGCTGCTCGAGGACGGCTCGTGGCCGACGACGGCCATGACGGTGGGCGCCAACACCGCGCTCGTCCAGGTCGCCGTCGACGAGCGCGCGGGCCGCGTGGTCGCGCTGTGCGCGATCGACAACCTCGTCAAGGGCACGGCGGGAGCCGCCGTGCAGTCCCTCAACCTCGCCCTCGGCCTGCCCGAGGTGCTCGGTCTTCCCGTCGAAGGAGTTGCACCGTGACGCAGTCCGCCGGGGTCACCGCGGCCCAGGGTTTCCGCGCGAGCGGGGTCACGGCCGGGCTCAAGCCCTCCGGCAAGCCCGACCTCGCGCTCGTGGTCAACGACGGCCCGCTCCAGGTCGGCGCCGCCGTCTTCACCTCGAACCGCGTCGTGGGCCACCCCGTGACCTGGTCTCGCGAGGTCGTCAAGGACGGCGTCGTCTCCGCCGTCGTGCTCAACTCGGGCGGGGCCAACGTCGCGACAGGCCCCGAGGGCTTCCTCGACACGCACCGCACGGCCGAGCTCGTCGCCGAGGCCATCGGAAGGTCAGCGGGCGACGTCGTGGTGTGCTCGACCGGGCTCATCGGGGTGCGCCTCGCGAGCGAGAAGCTCTTCGCCGGCATCGCGCCCGCCGCCGAGGCCCTGAGCCCCGAGGGCGGCCTCGCCGCGGCCGAGGCGATCATGACCACCGACACCGTCGCCAAGACCGCGCAGGTCACTGCGGCCGACGGCTCGTGGACCGTGGGCGGCATGGCCAAGGGCGCGGGCATGCTCGCCCCGGGCCTCGCCACGATGCTGTGCGTCATCACCACGGACGCCGTCGTCGACGCCGCCCAGGCCGAGGCCGCGCTGCGCGGCGCGACCGCGCGGACCTTCGACCGCGTCGACTCCGACGGCTGCATGTCGACCTCGGACACCGTCACGCTCCTCGCCTCCGGGGCGAGCGGCGTGACCCCCGACCCCGAGGAGCTGGCCGAGGCCGTGCGCGCGGTGTGCGCCGATCTTGCGCGCCAGCTCGTCGCGGACGCCGAGGGTGCGAGCCACGACATCGCGGTGCGCGTCGTCGGCGCGAGCGACGAGGAGGCCGCCGTCGCCGTCGCGCGGGCCGTGACGCGCTCGAACCTCTTCAAGTCCGCGATCTTCGGCAACGACCCCAACTGGGGCCGGATCATCGCCCAGGTCGGCACCGTGCCCGAGGAGATCGCGCCCTTCGACGCCGAGAACCTCGACGTGACCATCAACGGCGTCCAGGTGTGCCGCGCGAGCGGCGCCCACGAGGACCCCGCCCTGCTCGACCTCGCCGCCTCGCGCGAGGTGCACGTCGAGATCGACCTCCACGCCGGGGACGCCGAGGCGACCGTGTGGACCAACGACCTCACCCACGACTACGTCCACGAGAACAGCGCCTACTCGACATGAGCGACCCGATCACCTACACGCGCCCCGTCCCCGTCGTCTCGAGCGGGCTCACGAACGAGCTCACTCCGCACGACAAGGCGAGCGTCCTCATCGAGGCCCTCCCGTGGCTCAAGCGCTTCCAGGGAGCGCTCTTCGTCGTCAAGTACGGCGGCAACGCCATGGTCGACGAGGAGCTCAAGCGCGCCTTCGCCGAGGACATGGTCCTGCTGCGCAAGGTGGGCCTGCGGCCCGTCGTCGTGCACGGAGGCGGCCCCCAGATCACGGACATGCTCGGCAAGCTCGGGATCGAGTCGGAGTTCCGCGGGGGCTTCCGCGTCACGACGCCCGAGGCGATGGACGTCGTGCGCATGGTGCTCACGGGCAAGGTCTCGCGCGAGCTCGTGGGACTCATCAACGAGCACGGGCCCCTCGCGGTCGGGCTCTCGGGCGAGGACGGCGGCCTCCTGCAGGCCGAGCTGCGCCGCCCGATCGTCGACGGCGAGCCCGCGGACATCGGCCTCGTGGGCGACGTCGTCGGCGTCGACCCGACGGCCGTGCAGGACCTCCTCGACGCCGGTCGCATCCCCGTGGTCTCGACCGTCGCCCCGGACGTCTCCGACCCCACGCGCGTGCTCAACGTCAACGCGGACACCGCCGCCGCGGCGCTCGCCGTGGCTCTCGGCGCGAAGAAGCTCGTGATCCTCACCGACGTCGAGGGCCTGTACTCGCGCTGGCCCGACCGCGACTCGCTCGTGCGTCAGATCCACCTCTCGGCCCTCGCCGAGCTGCTCCCGAGCCTCGAGTCCGGCATGGTCCCCAAGATGGAGGCCTGCATGCGGGCCGTCGCGGGCGGCGTGGACCAGGCGCACGTGGTCGACGGACGCGTGGCGCACTCGGTGCTCATGGAGGTCTTCACGACCAAGGGCGTCGGCACGATGGTGGTGCCCGACGGCGCCCCGCTCTCCGTGGGAGGCACCGCATGAGCGAGCACCTGCCCTGGGTCCCTACGGGCGAGAACGGCTCGGAGCTCACGGCCGAGCGCTGGCAGGAGCGCTACTCCAAGGCGCTCGCCGACACCTTCGGTCCGCCGCAGCGCATCCTCGCGCGCGGCGAGGGCGCCTACGTGTGGGACGTCGAGGGCAAGCGCTACCTCGACCTGCTCGCAGGCATCGCCGTGAACTCCCTCGGCCACGCGCACCCCGCGCTCACCTCGATGATCGCGGCGCAGATGGGCCTTCTCGGTCACGTCTCGAACTTCTTCGGCACCGCCCCGCAGATCTCTCTCGCCGAGGCTCTCCTCGAGACCGCGAAGGCCCCCGAGGGCTCGCGCGTCTTCTTCACGAACTCGGGCACCGAGGCCAACGAGGCCGCCTTCAAGCTCGTGCGCCTGCACGGGGGGAGCGAGCGCCCGCGGATCCTCGCGCTCGAGGGGGCCTTCCACGGGCGCTCGATGGGTGCGCTGGCCCTCACGCACAAGGCCGTCTACCGCGAGCCCTTCGCCCCGCTGCCCGCCCAGACCGAGTTCTTGCCCTTCGGCGACGTGGAGGCCCTCGAGGCCGCCTTCGCCGTCGACGGCGACAAGGTCGCGGGCTTCTTCCTCGAGCCCGTGCAGGGCGAGGCGGGCGTGCGTCCGCTGCCGCCCGGCTACCTGCGCCGTGCTCGCGAGCTCACCGCTGCCCACGGCGCGCTGCTCGTGGTCGACGAGGTGCAGACGGGCGTGGGCCGCACGGGACAGTGGCTCGCGATCCACTACGAGCACCTCGGCGGGGGAGTCGTGCCCGACGTCGTGACCCTCGCGAAGGGCCTGGGCGGAGGATTCCCGATCGGGGCGATGCTCGCCCTCGGCGAGGCCGGCTCGATGTTCCACCGCGGCCAGCACGGCTCGACCTTCGGCGGGAACCCCGTCGCGGCCATGGCGGCCCTGACGACCCTCGGCGTCATCGCCCGCGACGGGCTCCTCGAGCACGTGCGCGAGCTCGGGGCCTCCTGGCGCGCGGAGCTCGCCGCGTGCGGCAACCCGCTCGTCGCCGAGGTGCGCGGCGAGGGCCTGCTCATCGCCGTACGCCTGACGCGCGAGGTGGCCCCGGCGGTCCAGGCTGCGGCCCTCGAGGCGGGCTTCATCGTCAACGCGGTCGCCCCGGACGCGATCCGCCTCGCCCCGCCCCTCATCCTCACGGCCGAGCAGGCCGCGAGCTTCACCCGGTTCCTCGCGAGCGTGGAGGTCCCCGCATGACGCGCCACTTCCTGCGCGACGACGACCTCAGCCCCGCCGAGCAGCGCGAGGTGCTCGAGCTCGCGGCGCGGCTCAAGGCGGACCGATTCGCGGCCCGTCCCCTCGCGGGGCCGCGCGCCGTCGCGGTGCTCTTCGACAAGCCGACCCTGCGCACCCAGCTGTCCTTCACGGTGGGCATCGCCGAGCTCGGCGGGCACCCCGTGCTCGTGGACGGGCGCCTCGCGCAGATCGGCGACCGCGAGTCCGTCTCGGACACCGCCCAGGTGCTCGGGCCCCAGGTCGCCGCGATCGTGTGGCGCACCTTCGCGCAGTCGCGCCTCGAGGAGATGGCCTCGCTCGTGAGCGTGCCCGTGGTGAACGCCCTCACCGACGACTTCCACCCGTGCCAGATCCTCGCGGACCTGCAGACCGTCGCGGAGCACCGCGGCGGGCTCGACTCCCTGCCCGGCACGGTCTTCACCTACCTCGGCGACGGCTCGAACAACATGGCGCACTCCTACCTCCTGGGCGGGGCGACGGCGGGGCTGCACGTGCGCATCGCGACCCCGGCCGAGCGCACGCCGAGCGCCGAGGTCCTCGAGCGGGCGCGTGAGATCGCGAGCCGGACGGGCGGTTCGGTCTCGGTGACCCACGAGGTCTCCGAGGCCGTCGCAGGCGCCGGGGTCCTCGCGACGGACACCTGGATCTCGATGGGCGACGCGACCGACCAGTCCGAGGCCGAGCGGCTCTTCAGCCCCTTCCAGCTCAACCAGCAGGTGCTCGCCCAGGCCGCCCCCGACGCGATCGTCCTGCACTGCCTGCCCGCCTACCGCGGCAAGGAGATCTCGGCCGAGGTGCTCGACGGCCCGCAGTCCGTCGTCTTCGACGAGGCCGAGAACCGCCTGCACGCGCAGAAGGCCCTGCTGACCTTCCTCCTGGAGCGCTCATGAGCCAGGCGACGGTCCCGACCACGAAGACGGCGCGCCACGCGCTCATCACGCGGCTCCTGCAGACCGCGACGGTCCGCTCGCAGGGCGAGCTCGCCGAGGCGCTCGCCGACGAGGGCGTGCACGTCACGCAGGCGACGCTCTCGCGCGACCTCGTCGAGCTGCGCGCGGTGCGCGTGCGCACCGCTGACGGCTCCCTCGTCTACGCGATCCCCTCCGAGGGCGGGGACCGTACGCCCGTCGTCGACGTGACGACCGAGCAGCTCGCCGCTCGCCTTGCCCGCCTTGCGGCCGAGCTGCTCGTGACGGCGGAGCACTCTGGCAACCTTGTCGTGCTGCGCACCCCGCCCGGGGCCGCGCAGTTCCTCGCCTCGGCGATCGACCACTCCGTCATGCCCGGGGTGCTCGGCACGATCGCAGGGGACGACACGGTGCTGGTCATCAGCGCCGAGCCCGACGGCGGTGCCGCCGTGGCCCGACGATTCCTCGACCTCGCGGGCCGCCGCGAGCACCAACGAGACACGAAGGACGAGACGTGAGCAAGGTTCTGACTGAGCTGCCGGTCGGCGAGCGCGTAGGTATCGCGTTCTCGGGAGGCCTCGACACCTCGGTGGCCGTCGCGTGGATGCGCCACAACGGGGCGATCCCGTGCACCTACACCGCCGACCTCGGCCAGTACGACGAGCCCGAGATCGACAAGGTGCCCGGCCGCGCGCTGCAGTACGGCGCCGAGATCTCGCGCGCCGTGGACTGCAAGGCCGCGCTCGTCGAGGAGGGCCTCGCCGCCCTCGCGTGCGGCGCCTTCCACATCCGGACGGGCGGCCGCTCGTACTTCAACACGACCCCGCTGGGCCGCGCCGTGACCGGCACGCTCCTCGTGCGCGCGATGCAGGCCGACGACGTCGAGATCTGGGGCGACGGGTCCACCTTCAAGGGCAACGACATCGAGCGCTTCTACCGCTACGGGCTGCTCGCGAACCCGGCGCTGCGCATCTACAAGCCCTGGCTCGACCGCCGCTTCGTCACCGAGCTCGGTGGCCGCGCGGAGATGAGCCAGTACCTCGTCGAGCACGGCCTGCCCTACCGCGACAGCGCGGAGAAGGCCTACTCGACCGACGCCAACATCTGGGGAGCGACCCACGAGGCCAAGACCCTCGAGCACCTCGACGTCTCCCTCGAGACCGTCGAGCCGATCATGGGCGTGAAGTTCTGGGACCCCTCGGTGGTCATCGAGACCGAGGACGTCACGGTCGCCTTCGAGAACGGTCGCCCCGTGGCGATCAACGGCCAGCGCTTCGAGGACCCGGTCGCCCTCGTGCTCGAGGCGAACGCGATCGGCGGCCGCCACGGTCTGGGCATGTCCGACCAGATCGAGAACCGCATCATCGAGGCCAAGTCGCGCGGCATTTACGAGGCCCCCGGCATGGCCCTGCTCTTCATCGCCTACGAGCGCCTCGTCAACGCGATCCACAACGAGGACACGATCGCGAGCTACCACAACGAGGGCCGCCGCCTCGGGCGACTGCTCTACGAGGGCCGCTGGCTCGACCCGCAGGCCCTCATGGTGCGCGAGTCCGTGCAGCGCTGGATCGCCTCCGTGGTCACGGGCGAGGTCACGCTGCGCCTGCGCCGCGGGGACGACTACACGATCGTGCGCACCGAGGGCCCCGCGCTCTCGTACCACCCCGAGAAGCTCTCGATGGAGCGCACCGAGAACGCCGCCTTCGGTCCCACCGACCGCATCGGTCAGCTCACGATGCGCAACCTCGACATCGCCGACTCGCGCTCGAAGCTCGAGCTCTACGCCCAGCAGCCGGCCGAGCAGGGCCAGGTGCTCGTCGAGCACGGCACGCTCTTCGGTGCGCTGCCCGCGGGCGGCGCCGAGGTCATCTCGGAGAACCCTGCGGTCGCTGGCGACGAGGAGATCGCGCTCGAGAGCGCCGCGATGGAAGCTGGGACGGACTGACGTGAGCACCACTCCCGGAGCCCTGTGGGGCGGTCGCTTCGCGGGCGGCCCTTCGGACGCGCTCGCCGCGCTCTCGCGTTCCACGCAGTTCGACTGGCGCCTCGCCCGCCAGGACATCACGGGCTCGATGGCGCACGCTCGCGTGCTGCACGGCGCCGGGCTGCTCGACGACACCGAGCTCGAGGGCATGCTCGCGGCGCTGCGCCAGCTCCTCGCCGACGTCGAGGCCGGCTCCTTCGGCCCCACGCCGGACGAGGAGGACGTGCACGCGGCCCTCGAGCGCGGGCTCATCGAGCGCGCGGGCCCCGAGCTGGGCGGCAAGCTGCGCGCAGGCCGTTCGCGCAACGACCAGATCGCGACCCTCGTGCGCATGTACCTGCGCGAGGAGGCCCGTCACCTCGGTGGCCTCGTGCTCGACCTCGTCGAGGCGCTCGTCGACCAGGCCGCCGCGCACCCCACGGCCCCCATGCCGGGGCGCACCCACCTCCAGCACGCCCAGCCCGTGCTGCTCGCGCACCACCTGCTCGCCCACGCGTGGCCGCTGCTGCGCGACGTCGAGCGCTGGACGGACTGGGACCGCCGCGCGGCCCGCTCGCCCTACGGCTCGGGAGCGCTCGCGGGCTCCTCGCTCGGCCTCGACCCCGCGGCCGTCGCGGCCCAGCTGGGCTTCGACGGGCCGGTCGAGAACTCGATCGACGGCACGGCCTCGCGCGACGTGGTCGCAGAGTTCGCCTTCGTCGCGGCGATGATCGGCGTCGACCTCTCGCGCCTCTCGGAGGACGTGATCCTCTGGGCCACGAAGGAGTTCGGCTTCGCTCGGCTCGACGACGCCTTCTCGACCGGGTCGAGCATCATGCCGCAGAAGAAGAACCCCGACGTCGCCGAGCTGGCTCGCGGCAAGGCCGGGCGTCTCGTCGGTGACCTCGCGGGTCTCCTGGCGACCCTCAAGGGCCTGCCGCTCGCGTACAACCGCGACCTGCAGGAGGACAAGGAGCCGGTCTTCGACCAGGTCGACCAGCTCGACGTGCTGCTGCCCGCCGTCGCAGGCATGGTCGCGACGCTCGTCTTCGACACCGAGCGCATGGCCGAGCTCGCCCCTCAGGGCTTCTCGCTCGCGACGGACGTGGCCGAGTGGCTCGTGCGCGAGGGCGTGCCCTTCCGCGTGGCCCACGAGCTCGCGGGCGAGTGCGTGCGGGAGTGCGAGGAGCGCGGCATCGAGCTGTGGGACCTGAGCGACGAGGACCTCGCCGCGATCTCGGAGCACCTGCGCCCCGAGGTCCGCGAGGTGCTGAGCGTCGAGGGTTCGATCGCCTCGCGCGACGCCGTGGGCGGCACCGCCCCCGCGCGGGTCGCCGAGCAGCTCGAGGCGGCGCGCTCGCGCCTCGCCGAGCTGCGGGCCTGGGCGGCCGGCGAGGGCTGAGTGCGGCTCGCCGCCCTCCTCCTCGTGGCGCTCGCCCTCGTGGCGTGCTCCCGAGAGACGACGCCGACCCCGGTGACGCTCACGCAGACGGAGCTCGACGTGCTGCTCGAGCGCATCCACGGGCCGAGCGGGGCGGGGGGCGCCGACCCGCGCGTCCGCGTCGCGGAGGAGCAGCTCGCCGCGTGCATGGCGGGGGCGGGCTTCGAGTACGTCCCGCAGGCCGCCGAGCTCGCGGACGACTACGCCGTGCCCGCGGTGCTGACGCGCCAGGTCGCCGAGCGTTCGGGCTACGGCGACACCCTTCCTCCCGCCCCGGGGCTCGTGCCGAGCCGATGGGCCTTCGACGTCACGGCCGAGCTCGCGCAGAACGAGCAGTACCGCTCCTCGCTGGGTCCCGAGGAGCTCGAGGCCTACTGGACGGCCTTCGAGGGAGAGGACGGGACGACCGGCTGCCTCGGGGAGGTGATGGGCGAGGTCTTCGCCGACCTCGTGCTCCCGGCCGAGCTCCTGGACGCGCAGGACGCGCTCCGGGGGGCGGAGCGAGCGCTCGAGGCCGATCCTCGCGTCGAGCGGGCCGAGCGCGAGTGGGCGGGGTGCATGGCCGCCGCCGGGCACCCCGGTCTCCTCGACCGGCTCGACGCCCCCGGCCTCGTCGCGGAGCGCGCCGCAGCGCTCGACGTCCCGGCGGGGACACCCTTCTCGGAGATCGAGGAGCGCTGGGGGACGGAGCTCGCCGAGGTCCAGGACTTCGAGCGCGAGCTCGCCCTCCTCGACGTCGGGTGCCTCGAGTCCTCGGGCTTCTACGCCGCGTGGGACGAGGCTCGCACCACCCTGCACTCCGCGCTGCTCGCCGAGCACCGCGAGCAGCTCGAGGACTGGGCCGCGTGGGCCGAGGAGCGGCGAGGGACTGCCCCGTGACGACGCCCGCGCCGGCCCTGACGCCCCGCGAGACCCTCGACGAGCTCGAGGCTCTGCTCCTCGCGGGCCCGGCCCGCCTGGGCACAGCCCGTCTCGCCGCGATCGACGGCCCGGCCGGCTCGGGCAAGACGAGCCTCGCTCGCGACCTTTCCGAGCGGGTCCGCTCGCGCGGGCTGAGCGTCGAGGTCTTCCACCTCGACGAGGCCCTCGACGGCTGGGCCGGCCTCGAGGCGGGCGTCGGCCAGCTCCTGGAGAAGGTGCTCGCCCCCTACGCCGAGGGCCGCGCGGGCAGCTACCGCCGCTACGACTGGGTCGCGAAGGGCTGGGCCGAGGAGGTCGAGGTACCGCGCGCTGAGGTGCTCGTCGTCGAGGGCTGCGGGTGCGGCCCGCGCGCTGCCGCAGCGTGGACCAACCTCCTGGTGTGGGTCGAGACCGACGCCGAGACCCGTCTGAGCCGCGGCCTCGAGCGTGACGGCGAGGAGCTGCGCGCCGAGTGGTTGCGCTGGATGGAGCTCGAGCGCTCGGTCTTCGAGCGGGAAGGCACGCGAGAGCGCGCGGACCTGCGCCTCGACGGGAAGGGTCGCATCCTCCCGCCGTCGTCGGCGTCCTGAGAGCTCAGGCGAGCTCGGGCACGAGGCTCCCGAGCAGCTCGACCACGGCTCCCGGGTCCTCGAAGCCCGGCGCGTAGACGTAGGCCGCGGTCACCCCGAGCGAGCGCGCCTCCTCGAGGCGGCCGAGCAGCTCCTCGCGCGTCGTCGCAGGGGTGATGCCGAGCATCGTGGTCTTCTCGACCGACGCGTAGTCGCGGCCGAGCTCCTCGCAGTGCGCGCGCAGCACCGAGAGCTTGTGCTCGAGCTCTGGGCCCAGGGCGATGTTGCACGCGTCCGCGTACTGCGCGACGAGTCGCAAGGTCTTGCGCTCCCCGCCCCCGCCGATCATGAGGTACGGGTGAGGCCTCTCGAGGGGGAGCGGGACGTTGAGCGTGCGCTCGAGCTGGTAGTGCGTGCCCGCGTAGCCCTCCTCGGACTCGCTCCACATCTGCAGGCAGATCTGCAAGGTCTCCTCGAGGCGCTCGAAGCGCTCGGCCGTCGAGGGGAACCGGATGCCGAGCCCTCGCGCCTCGTCGGCGAACCACGCGGCGCCGATGCCGAGTCCCGCGCGACCGCCCGAGAGCACGTCGAGGGTCGTCACCTGCTTCGCGAGGACGGCGGGCTCGCGGTAGACCACGCCCGTGACGAGGGTGTGCAGTCGCACCGAGCTCGTGTGCGCCGCGAGGAAGCCGAGGGTCGTGTAGGCCTCGAGCATCTCGTGCTCGTAGGGGCCGATCGCCACGCCGAGCTGCCAGAAGTGGTCCATGACCGTGATGCGGGCGATGCCCGCGTCCTCCGCCTCGCGCGCGAGCCGGGCAAGGCGGGGGCCGAGAGCGGGAGCGCCCCCGCTCCAGGTGAAGTCAGCGACGTGCAGTCCGAGTTCCATCCTCGAACGCTAGGACCTCGAGCGCGCTCGAGGTCAAGAGGGCATCCTGGGTCGGTGCCCTGGACCGACGACCCGCAGCCGCGCGAGTGGTTCCGTCGGGGAGCGCTCGAGCTCGCGCGGGACCTGCTCGGATCCTTCCTCGTGCGCTCGAGCCCGGAGGGCGTCGTCGTCGTCCGCCTGACGGAGGTCGAGGCCTACCGGGGGAGCGAGGACCCCGCTTCGCACGCCTTCCGGGGCCCGACCTCGCGCAACGCGACGATGTTCGGCGACGGCGGGCACCTGTACGTCTACCGGCACATGGGGCTGCACGCGTGCGCGAACGTCGCGGCCGAGGACGAGGGCGTCGGGCACGGGGTGCTGCTGCGCGCGGGGGAGGTCGTGGAAGGCGTCGAGCTCGCGCTTCGGCGTCGGACCGCGCGCGGGGTGTGCCGCAGCGAGCGCGACCTCGCCCGAGGACCCGCCCGGCTCACGGTCGCCGCCGGCATCGGCCTCGAGCTCGACGGGACGGACGTGGCCTCGCCCGCGGGGGAGGTGCGCGTCGTCGCGGGGGAGCCCGTGCCCGAGGCGATGGTGAGCCGTGGGCCGCGCGTCGGGGTCGCGGGCTCGGGGGACCTCGGCGCCGCCCTGCCCTACCGCTTGTGGATCTCGGGCGACCCGCACGTCTCGGCCTTCCGCGCGTGAACGCGCACGCCTGCGAAGGCGCAGACGGGGCAGACTGTCCCGAGCAGATCCGATCGACCCAGGAGTAGTCGTGCCTCACGTCCTTGACGAGCTCGCCTGGCGCGGGCTCATCGCGCAGTCCACCGACCTCGGCGCCCTGCGCGCCGCGATGGACTCCGGGCCGATCACCTATTACTGCGGCTTCGACCCGACGGCGGCGAGCCTGCACCACGGGCACCTCGTGCAGCTCGTCGTGCTGCGCCACCTGCAGCTCGCGGGCCACCGGGCCATCGCCCTCGTCGGAGGAGCGACCGGACTCATCGGGGACCCGCGCCAGTCGGGCGAGCGCGTGCTCAACACGAAGGAGACCGTCGCGGAGTGGGTCGAGCGCCTGCGCTCGCAGGTATCGCGCTTCCTCGACTTCGAGGGGGACAACCCCGCGCGCATCGTGAACAACCTCGACTGGACGGGCGAGCTCACCGCGATCGACTTCCTGCGAGAGGTCGGCAAGCACTACCGCCTGGGCACGATGCTCGCCAAGGAGACGGTCGCTCGCCGCCTCGCGAGCGAGGAGGGCATCTCCTTCACGGAGTTCAGCTACCAGATCCTTCAGGGCTTCGACTTCCTCGAGCTCTACCGCCGGCACGGTTGCACGCTCCAGACGGGCGGCAACGACCAGTGGGGCAACCTGCTGTCGGGCGTCGAGCTCGCGCGCAAGGCCGAGGGGGCCACGCTGCACGCCCTGACGACCCCGCTCATCACGAAGGCCGATGGCACGAAGTTCGGCAAGACGGAGGGCGGGGCCGTGTGGCTCGCGCCCGACATGATGACCCCGTACGCCTTCTACCAGTTCTGGCTCAACACCGACGACGCCGACGTCGTGCGCTTCCTGAAGATCTTCACCTTCCGCTCTCGCGAGGAGATCGCCGAGCTCGAGGCTGCCGTCGCGGAGCGACCCGCTGCCCGCGAGGCACAGCGCGCTCTCGCCCAGGACGTGACGACGCTCGTGCACGGAGAGGCAGCGCTCGCTGCTGCGGTGGCCGCGAGCCAGGCGCTCTTCGGCAGGGGAGACCTCAGGGAGCTCGACGCGGCGACCCTCGAGGCCGCCGTGGCCGAGCTGCCGCGGGCCACGGGAGCCGTGGGCACCCCCCTCGTGGACCTCTTCGTCGAGGCCGGCCTCGTCAAGAGCAAGGGAGAGGCACGCCGAGCGGTTGCCGAGGGTGGCCTCTCCATCACGAACGAGCGGGTGTCCGACGCCGAGCAGGTGCTCGAGGAGCACCAGCTGCTGCACGCCCGCTGGGCCCTGCTGCGCCGCGGGAAGAAGACGCTGGGAGTGGTCGACACCAGTGTTTGAGCCGTTCCGACCGACCCCCGCGCTCGGGTGTGTCTGCGCAGGTCAGGGGCTACAAATCGGACGTGACGGGGGTCACGCCCCACGGATTTGACGAAGTGCGCGAGCACCCGTAATGTTTCTGTCTGTCGCCGGGACAGGGAGCACCGGACAGCGAGGCAAGACCCGCTGGCTGGTCCCGACCGGAAGACCCCCCGGATCACTTCCGATCGGCAGTATCAACTGTCGGTCGTACGAGTGCGCCAGGGGAGCTGGAAGGCCTCGACAGCCGCCAGACTCGCTGAGACAGCGAGTTTGACGGAGCGAGATCGGAAGGCTAAGGTAGAGAAGTTGCCCCGCGAAGGAACGAAAGTTCCGGAACGGTGCGCGCTCGTCCTTTGAGAACTCAACAGCGTGTCAGGTAGTTGATGCCAAGTGCGTCCGCCTGGATCGAGCAGCTTCCACATGGAGGCCGGCGCGATACAGAGCGGCGCGATAATCACTTGGCTGGACTGAGTTATGCCCGGCCCCGTCCGGGATGACCTCAGTACGGTCAGGTTCAAATGGCATGTCTCTCCGCCAGTGGGAGACGTGCTACTTCGTATGTAGGTAACCTCGCGGCCTCGGTCGCGAAGGAACCGCTAAACATTTACGGAGAGTTTGATCCTGGCTCAGGACGAACGCTGGCGGCGTGCTTAACACATGC
>ENA-UOVV01000656-UOVV01000656.1-compost-metagenome-genome-assembly--contig:-NODE-656-length-37152-cov-34.651616_pt1 | contig 37152 bp, 33 predicted proteins | sample MGYA00238155_ERZ761577 | MGnify/ENA primary metagenome ERZ761577 (study PRJEB28898, sample SAMN06268775) | compost metagenome | isolation source: Emeryville, CA | place: USA:Emeryville, CA | collected... | reverse complement strand
CATCCGCTATCGCCTCCAGCAGGGTGAGGGCCTTGCGGGCATCCGCTCCCGCGACGCGCACGATGTGGTCGCGAGCGTCCTCCTCGACCGTGAGTCTGCCGGCGAGCCCGCGCTCGTCGTCGATGGCGCGATCCACGAGCGCGCGCACGTCCTCTGCCGCGAGCGGCTTGAGCGTGAGCAGCAGGCTTCGCGACAAGAGCGGGCCAACAACGGAGAAGCTGGGGTTCTCCGTGGTCGCGCCGATGAGCGTCACCCACCGGTTCTCCACGGCGGGCAGCAGCGCGTCTTGCTGAGTGCGCGTGAAGCGGTGAATCTCGTCGATGAACAGCACCGTCTCGCGCTCCCCCGTCGAGATCCGGCGCTTCGAGTCGTCGATGACGGCTCGCACGTCCTTGATGCCGGCCGTGACGGCACTGAGCTCCACGAAGCGGCGACTGCCTGCAACGAGGTAGGCGAGCGTCGTCTTGCCGGTGCCAGGAGGACCCCACAGGATGATGGAAGCCGCCGCAGCGTCGGGCCCAATGAGGCGGATCAAAGGCGAACCCCCTGCGAGCAGATGGCTCTGCCCCACGACCTCCTCAACGGACCGTGGGCGCATACGCACCGCGAGGGGCGCGTTGGGGGCTGGCTCAGGGACGCCGGAGGCAGTCGTTGCCTGTGCGTCGAAGAGGTCCATCAGGCAAGCCTATGACGCGCCGCACGCGACAATTCACGCGGCGCGAGACTAGGAGAGTAGTGTCGCCCCCGACGCAACGGAGGGTACATGGAATTCGTCATCGGAACGCCCGAGGTCAGCGCGGACGATCGCGGCTACTTCGTGGAGGCCGAACTGCGGTTTGGTGGCACGAGCCCTTCGCTGTGGTTCCGAGTGCCGTTAGAGTTCCGCCCCGATGAAACCGCAATTGGAGACGCGTTCCTCGCATCGATGCTTCCAGTAGCCATGGCACGGGGCGAGAAGGTCAACATCGAAGCGCCGGTGAGCGCCCGCCTCCTCGACAGCCTGGGCAAGATTCAGGACATCTACGCAGGCTGGTACCCCGAAGTCCTGCGGCGCGTCGACATCTCCCCTGCGGCCGTCCGGAGTGAACCCGTCACAGGCACGGGAACCCTCTCGACGTTCACGGGCGGTGTCGATTCCTTCTACACGTTGGTCAAGCACAAGGACGAGATCGCTGGGGTGCTCTACGCAGAAGGATTCGATGTCCCGCTCTCGAACCTGGTGCTGGCGCGAACCGTCAAGAACACCGTGAGCTCCGTCGCCGAAGCCTACGGAGTGCGTGCAACGTTCGTCGCGAGCAATCTCAAATCGTTCACGGACAAGGTAGTCAACTGGGGCTTCGTCGCGCACGGCCCCGCTCTCGCGAGCATCGGGCTGCTGTTGCAGGGCCACTTCGACAAGATGTACATCCCTTCGACCCACTCGCTGAAACAGATGTTCCCCTGGGGCTCTCACGTGCTCGTGGATCACCTGTGGTCCACCGAACGCATGACCTTCATCCACGATGGTGCCGATGCCTCTCGCGTGGTCAAGACCCTGGCTATCGCAGAGGAGCCTGCTGTCCAGCAGCATCTTCGCGTGTGTTGGCAGAACCGCGGTCCCTACAACTGTGGACGCTGCGAGAAGTGTCTGCGCACCATGACCGCTCTTGAACTCATGGGGACCCTCGACAAGTTCGAGGTGTTTCCCTCGATCGACCTGCCGGAGGCAGTGCGCACTCTGGAGATATCGAACCAGAACGGTCTCGAGTTCCAGATCGAGAATCTTGAGTACGCCCAAGAGATGGGGAGCACCTCTCCTCTCGTCGCCGCGCTTCAGGAGTCGATCGATGCCTACAGGGAGCGCAAGAGTGACGCTCCCAGCACGAAGCCCCCGTACGTTGGCAGCAGGGCGGCACGCGAACAGCGAATCCGCGCGGAAGTCGTAGAGCTGCGCAAGGAGGTCAAGGAACTGCGTCGGGCGAATGCTGCGCTGCAGGCGCAGTTGTCCGGTGCGGAGCGTCGCGGACCCAGACGTGTGCGTCGGGCGCTCGGCCGCGTGGTCCGCAAGGTCATCCCCCGCCGCGGATAAGGGAAAGCCGCCCTCCGCAGCGCGAAGGACGGCTCCACCTGGTTACGCCTCTTCCGGCTCCGGCACAAAGTCCACACCGGCCTCGGCGCGCTGCTCCGGCGTGATCGGCGCGGGCGCCTCGGTCAGGGGATCGTAGCCGCCACCGGACTTGGGGAACGCGATCACGTCGCGAATCGACTCGCCCTTGCCGAGCAGGAGCACCACGCGGTCCCAGCCGAACGCGATGCCGCCGTGAGGGGGCGCACCGTACTGGAACGCGTCCAAGAGGAAGCCGAACTTCTCCTGCGCCTCCTCTTCGCCGATGCCCATGACGTTGAACACGCGCTGCTGGATGTCGCGGCGGTGGATACGAATCGAGCCGCCGCCGATCTCGTTGCCGTTGCACACGATGTCGTAGGCGTAGGCGTTCGCGGAGCCGGGGTCGGTGTCGAAGGTGTCGAGGAACTCGGGCTTGGGACTCGTGAAGGCGTGGTGCACCGCGGTCCACTGCGAGGTACCGAGCGCGACGTCATCGTCATCGGCGTCCACCGCCTTGAACAGGGGCGCGTCGACCACCCACACGAACTCGTAACGGTCCTCATCGATGAGGCCAACGCGGCGAGCGATCTCGTTGCGCGCGGCACCCAGGAGGGCTCGCGACGGCCCGACGCTGCCGGCAGCGAAGAAGATGCAGTCACCTGGGTTGGCACCCACCTTCTCGGCAAGCCCGGCAAGCTCGGACTCTGAGAGGTTCTTGGCGACAGGACCGCCGAGCGTGCCGTCCTCGTTCACGAGCACGTAGGCGAGGCCGCGCGCACCGCGCTGCTTTGCCCATTCCTGCCACGCGTCGAGCGTCTTTCGCGGCTGCGAGGCGCCGCCAGGCATCACGACCGCGCCCACGTATTCCGCCTGGAACACGCGGAACGGCGTGTCCTTGAAGTATTCGGTGAGTTCGGTGAGCTCGAGGCCGAAGCGGAGGTCGGGCTTGTCCGTGCCGTACTTCGCCATCGACTCGGCGTAGGTGATGCGCGGGATGGGCAGCGACACCTCGTAGCCGATGAGCGACCACAGTTCCTTGACGATCTCCTCACCCAGCGCGATGACGTCGTCCTGGTCCACGAAGGACATCTCGATGTCGAGCTGCGTGAACTCCGGCTGGCGGTCCGCGCGGAAGTCCTCATCACGGTAGCAGCGGGCGATCTGGTAGTAGCGCTCCATGCCAGCGACCATGAGCAGCTGCTTGAACAGCTGCGGGGACTGCGGCAGCGCGTACCACGAGCCAGGGCGCAGGCGGGCGGGAACGAGGAAGTCGCGCGCACCTTCAGGCGTCGAGCGCGTCAGCGTGGGCGTCTCGATCTCAAGGAAGTCGTGGCGGTCGAGCACGCGGCGGGCGGCCTTGTTCGCCTGCGAACGCAGCTCAATGAGCGATCGCGGCTTGGGGCGACGCAGGTCGAGGTAGCGGTGCTTGAGGCGCGCCTCTTCGCCCACCGTGACGTGGTCGTCGATCGCGAACGGCGTGGGCGCGGAGGTGTTGAGGATCTCCACCTCGGTGCCATCGATCTCGATCTCGCCAGAGGGCAGGTTGGGGTTCGCGGAGCCTTCAGGACGCAGTCGCACCTGACCGGTGACCTTGATGACGTACTCGTTGCGGAGTTCGTGCGCGATCTCCTCGCGGAGGACCACCTGGGCGTAGCCAGAGGCGTCGCGCAGGTCGATGAAGGCGACACCGCCGTGATCGCGGCGACGACCAACCCACCCGGCGAGGGTGACGGTGGTGCCGGCGTCGGCGGCGCGAAGGGAACCTGCAAGATGAGTGCGGAGCACGGGAATTGCCTTTCACATGTGCGCGGAATCGTGCGCGAGGACTGGGAGCAAGTCTAGCGGCGAAGAACTTTGGGCCAGTTGCCGTCAGCTGCTGACGATGCGAGGCCGCCTGTCCTCCGCCGGCGGATTCCACGTGGCCGGATCGGCGGGCTCCTGCGCACCCGAACGGATGTCTTTGACCTCGCCCGCATCGGGGAACCATACGAACGGGATGCCGCGGCGCTCCGCGTGCTGGATCTGCTTTCCGAACTTCGCAGCGCTCGGTGCCACTTCAGTGGGGATGCCCCGCTCGCGCAGGGCGTCGGCAATACGGTCCGACGCTGGTCGAGAGTCCTCGTCAGTCACCGCCACGAGCACAGCGGAGGGAACGGCGCGGGTCGCGGTCGCGAGGCCAGCGCTCAGCACGCGGCTCACGAGCCGCGAGACGCCGATCGACATGCCGACGCCGGGGAAGCCTCCGCCGGCAACGAGCGAGTCGTAGCGGCCGCCAGAGCAGATCGAGCCGAGGTCCTCGTGACCGTCGAGGAAGGTTTCGTACACGGCGCCCGTGTAGTAGTCGAGGCCACGAGCGATGCGCAGGTCCGCGACGGCGGTGCCGGGAACCGCGGCGTTCACCGCATTGACGAGCGCGGCGAGCTCAGCGACACCGTCTGCGAACAGCTTCTCCGCGTCAGAGTCACCGGTGGTGAAGGTGGTGGTCCACAGGTCTTCGATCGCTGAAACGAACGACGAGTCGCTCGAGTGGATCTTCGCGAGTTCCAGCACCGCGTCCTGGGCGGTGTCGCTCACCCCCTTGCCAGCGAGCTCCGCACGAACGCCATCGGGGCCGATCTTGTCGAGCTTGTCCACGGAGCGCAGCGCCCCCGCAACGTCCTCGATGCCCACGGACCGATAGAAGCCCTCAACGAGGCGACGGTTGTTGATGTGCATCGTCGCCTTGGGCACAGGCAGCGCGGCAAGCGCTCGGGCCATGACGATCGCCACCTCCGCCTCGAGATGAGACGGGAGGACGTCGCGGCCAACGATGTCGATGTCCGCCTGATAGAACTCGCGGTAGCGGCCTACTTGCGGCCGCTCCCCTCTCCACACCTTCTGGATCTGGTAGCGGCGGAACGGGAAGGCGAGGTGCGGCGCGAACTCCTCGACATACCGAGCGAACGGCACGGTGAGGTCGAAGTGCAGACCAAGCCGAGCGTCGGCCTTCTCCTCCTCGTTCAGGCGAGACAGAGCGTAGATCTCTTTGGCGGCGTCGGAGTCGCCTGCGAGGCGCTCCACTGGCTCGACGGCGCGCGTCTCGATCTCTGCAAATCCATGCAGGGAGAACACCTCCCGAAGGGTCGCGAGGATCGAGGCCTCAACGACACGCTCGGAGGGGCTCCATTCGGGGAATCCGGAAAGCGGCTTGACGCGCGACATGCCAACCATTCTTTCAGACCTGCTCTCGTGCGCATGCCCCGCGGATGGGCGCGTACGCGCGAGTTGGCTATTGTTGAGGGCGTTGCCCACGCTGGGGGCCCGTGAGGGACCGCCAGTCATCCCTCAATCATCACGAGGTGTCCATCCCATGAGCTCGCCCCAGACCGAAGAGAACGAGCCCCAGAACGCTGAGGCCGAGGCCGCAACCGAGACCGCGCCCAAGGCGGAGAAGAAGCCGCGCCCCGTGCCCAAGCCGGGCTCCTTCAAGGTGCCCACCCCTGCGGCTGTGGCAGCTCACGTGAGTCACCCCGTACTGGTCCCCGTGACGAGCGATGTGAGCGACGAGGATCTCGCCGCCGCAGCGAAGTTCGGAAGCGTCGATGGCGACGTTGTGAAGGTCACCGATGGCGACACTACCCACGAGGTGGGCGAGGCGAAGGGCGACGACCCCATCGCGCATTACGCACGCGCGTACTTCGAGCTCAAGGCGAGCATCGACCGCTTCCATGCGCGTCTGCAGGCCGCGGAGCTGTCGCCCAAGGACATCGACGATTCCCTCGGCAGCCTGCGCTCCGCGCTCGCTGAGCCCAAGGTCGTTGGCGACCTTGCCGCGCTGCGTGACGCGTTTGCTCCCGTTGAGCAGGAGGCCATCGCCCACCGCGAGGCCATCGCTGAGGCGCGTCGCAAGGCTCGCGAGGAGGCCATCGCCGCTCGCGAGGCCATCGTCGCCCGCGCGGAGGCTATCGCTGGCGCTCCTGTCGAGAAGGTGCACTGGAAGAACGACACCGCGGAGCTGCGCTCGCTGCTCGACTCCTGGAAGGAGGCGCAGCGCTCTGGCGCCCGCATTCCCAAGGACATCGAGAGGGAGATGTGGAAGCGCTTCACGCACGCTCGCACCGCCTTCGAGAAGGCGCGCAAGCACCACTTCGCAGAAGTCGACGGGGCTAACGCCGCCGTGGCTCAGCGCAAGGAGGCCCTCGTGGCCCGCGCGGAGGCGATTCAGGCCTCCGGTGACTTCGAGCGAGGTGCCCGCGAGTTCCGCGACCTCATGAACGAGTGGCGCAACGCAGGCCGTGGCCGACGCAGCGTCGACGATGCCTTGTGGAAGCGGTTCCAGGCCGCCCAGGACGCCTTCTTCGAGGCCCGACGCGCATCTGCTGAAGCCGAAGAGAGCGCCCTCGCCCCGAACGTGGACGCCGCAGAGGCAGCCGTCAAGGACGCAGAGGCGATCCTGCCCATCAAGGACCTCAACGCCGCCAAGCAGTCGCTGCGCGCCGCTCAGGACCGCTTTGAGGCGGCCGGCCGGCTCCCCCGCGCTCAGTCGCAAGCCCTCGCCAAGCGACTTGGCGTGGTCGAGCGTGCCGTCCGCGAAGCCGAGGCGGAGGCCTGGGAGAAGAGCAATCCAGAGGTCGAGCGCCGCGCTTCCGGCATGGCAGCCCAGCTCCACGAGGCCATTGCCGATCTCGAGGCCAAGTTCGCTGCCGCAAAGACCCCTGCCGAGAAGAAGTCGATTCAGGAGTCCCTCGACGCGCGCAAGGCGTGGCTCAAGCAGATCGAGGGCGCCCTCTAGGCGCTGTCCACAGGCGCCCCGGCGCCTTCGCGGCCTGGCGACGATACTTGGCGCCATGCTCACGGTCTCTCGCGACGACATCGGCGGCACCGCCTTCGATCGCCTCGTGCGCGAAGGGCTTCTTCACGACGTCATGGGCGCGAGCGCGCTGCCAGCGGACATCCGCAGCACCAGGGCGCTCAGAGAGCACCTGCTGAGGCCGCTCGTGCCCGGGCATGCCTGGGTCACCGGGCTCGCGGCGCTGTGGCTCTACGGCTTCGCTCCCCCGCCCCCGCGCATCGACCTCGCGGGGCCGCGCAGCGTGCACCATCCGCTCGCAGCGCTCGACAATCCCCTTCTCGTCTATCACGGCGGCTCTCTTGACGGCCTCCCGCCCGACGCTGCCTTCCCTCGAGCTGCAACGGTCACCAGAGCGTGCCTTGACGCCTTGGCACACAACCCGCCGTCGGCGGCCCTGCCAGCCACAGCGTCGGCCCTGCGACGCCGAGCGACGAGCATCCGTGACCTGCGACGCATGGTGGCGCGGATGAATGCGCGCAAGAAGGGCCGCAACCGAGTGATGGGACTCGTGGAGGCACTCGCCGAGCTTTAGTGGCGCTTGCTGTTGGTGACGCGGCGAGCGTCGTAGACACCGTCGATGCGGCGCACGGCGGCGAGCACGGCGCCCAGGTGCGAAGGATCTGCCATCTCGAACGAGAAGCTCGAGCGCGCGACGCGGTCGCGAGTGGTCGCCACCTGGGCGCTGAGGATGTTGACGTGGTAGTCCGAGAGCACCTTGGTGACGTCGCTGAGCAGGCGGTTGCGGTCGAGTGCCTCGACCTCGATCTGGACCAGGTAGGCGGTCTCAGCCTGGCCCGTCCACTGAACGTCGATGAGGCGCTCGCTCTGGCCTTCCCTGAGCAGCGCGAGGTTCTCGCAGTCTGTGCGGTGGACGCTCACGCCGGAACCGCGCGTCACGAAGCCCTGGATGGGGTCGCCGGGAACTGGGGTGCAGCAGCGCGCGAGCTTCACCACGACGTCGGTGAGGCCGTGGACGGAGACACCCGGGTCGCCTCTGCGCGACCGCTGCGGGGTGCCCGGTCGAGTGATCTCGGTGACGTCCTCGTCGGCACCCTCCTCGCCGCCCACTGCCTCGGTCATCCGAGCGACGACGTCTGAAGCCTGCTCCTTGTGCTCGCCGATCGCGGCGTAGAGCGCGTCGACGTCGTCGTAGTGCATCTCCTTGGCCAACGCGAGGAGCGTCGACTTGGACATGAGGCGCTGAAGCGGCAGGTGCTGGCGGCGAATCGCGCGAGCAAGCATGTCGCGACCGGTCTCGATGGACTCCTCGCGCCGCTCTCGCGTGAACCACTGGCGAATCTTGTTGCGCGCCCTCGTGGACTGCACGAACTCAAGCCAGTCACGCTTGGGGTGCGCATTCTCGTCGGAGCTCGTGAGCACCTCGACGGTGTCGCCGTTGTCGAGCTTCGAGTCGAGCGGAACGAGCCGACCGTTGACCTTGGCGCCGATGGTCTTGTGGCCCACCTCGGTGTGCACCGCGTAGGCAAAGTCCACGGGAGTGGCGCCCTGCGGCAGGGCGAGGAGCTTGCCGGCCGGGGTGAACACGTAGACCTCGGCGCGGGAGATCTCGCCGCGCAGCGAGTCAAGGAACTCGCTGGGGTCAGCGGTCTCCTGCTGCCAGTCGGCGATCTGACGCAGCCAGCCCATGTCGCTGGGGTTCTCCGCTACGGAGACGCCGCGAGCATTCTCCTTGTAGCGCCAGTGCGCCGCGAGGCCGTATTCGGCACGGCGGTGCATGTCCCACGTGCGGATCTGCAGCTCCACTGGTTTTCCCGTGGGCCCGATCACCGTGGTGTGCAGCGACTGGTACAGGTTGAACTTGGGCATCGCGATGTAGTCCTTGAACCGGCCGGGAACCGGCTGGTAGCGCGCGTGCATGGCGCCAAGGACGGCGTAGCAGTCGCGAACGGACTCGACGAGGATGCGAATGCCCACGAGGTCGTAGATGTCGTTGAGGTCGCGGCCGCGCACGATCATCTTCTGATAGACCGAGTAGTAGTGCTTGGGTCGACCCGTGATCTCGGCCTTGATCTTCATGGCCTTGAGATCCTTGTCGATCTCCGCGCGCACCTGCGCGAGGTACTTCTCGCGCTCTGGTGCACGTTCGGTGACCACCTCGACGATTTCTTGGTAGATCTTGGGATACAGCGTCTTGAAGCTCAGATCTTCAAGCTCCCACTTGATCGCATTGAGACCCATGCGGTGCGCAAGCGGCGCGTAGATCTCAAGAGTCTCTTGAGCCTTCCTGCGGGCGCTGTCCGGACTCACGAACTCCCATGTGCGCGCGTTGTGCAGGCGGTCGCACAGCTTGAGGAGCAGCACACGGATGTCCTTGGCCATCGCCACAACCATCTTGCGGACGGTCTCAGCCTGGGCCGCGTCGCCGTACTTGACCTTGTCGAGCTTGGTGACGCCGTCGACGATCATCGCGACCTCATCACCGAACTGCGCCTGAATGCGCTCAAGCGGATACTCGGTGTCCTCGACCACATCGTGAAGCAGCGCAGCCGCGATGACGGACTCGGGCAGGCCGAGGTCTGCGATGATCTGCGCCACCGCGATGGGGTGGGTGATGTACGGCTCGCCGCTCTTGCGCAGCTGACCCGCGTGAGCCTCTTCCGCGACGGTGTAGGCGCGCTCGATGAGCGACGTCTTCGCCTTGGGGTACATCTTGCGGAACGTGGCGAGCACACCGTCGATCGCGGTCTGCTCGCGCGCGGGGCGCCGCAGGAAACTGCGTCCAGGCGGGCTTGAGGGGCGAATGTCAGTCATCGCAGCCTCCTCACGCCTGGCAGAACCTCAAGTCTACTTGCGTCGCTTGCGCTTGGGCTGCGCGGCGGTGCCAAGGTGCGTTCCGGGCTGGAGTGCTCCCACCCTGACGTGGCCCGCATCGTCGACCACGACGTCGGACTTGCCGGACGCGCGCATCTCGAGCACCTCGTTGGTATGCGTGACGATGCGCTCCTCGCGGCCACGGAAGGTGACCTCAAGCGGTGTGGCAAGGAACAGCGACGAGTAGGCGCCAACGGCCATACCCACGAACAGCGCCAGAGCCAGATCCTCGAGAGTGCCAGCCCCTAGCAGCATGGTGCCGACGAACAGGATCGCGCCCACGGGAAGGAGCGCCACGACGGTCGTGTTGATCGAGCGCACGAGCGTCTGGTTGAGCGCGAGGTTCGCGAGCTCCAGGTAGGTGAAGCGGTGCTGCGACGTGAGGTTCGCGGTGTTCTCGCGGACCTTGTCGAAGACCACGACTGTGTCATACAGCGAGTAGCCGAGGATCGTCAGGAAGCCGATGACCGATGCTGGGGTCACCTCGAAGCCAACGAGGGCGTAGATGCCCACCGTGAAGACCAGGTCGTGCAGCAGGGCGATGATGCTCGCCAGCGCCATGCGCCACGCGCGGAAGTACAGCGTCATGACGATCGACACGAGCAGGAGGAAGACGATCAGCGACTGGATCGCCTTCTTGCCGACCTCTGAACCGAACGTAGGGCCGATCTGCGAGGAGCTGATGTTGTCGGTCGAGACGCCGAACGCCTCGGCAAGCGCCTCCTCGATCGCATTCGCTGTCTCGAGTTCGACGACGCCGATCTCAACCCATACGCCGTCCTGACCGATGACGCGCGGCTCGGCCTCGTGGTCGGGGGCGAGCTCGTCGATGACCTGCGTCGCGATCGCGGGGTCCGGGTTCGAGGTCTTGGAGACCTGGAAGACCGTTCCACCGGTGAAGTCGACGCCGAAGTTCAGCCCGCGCACGAGCAGGACGAGGACGCACAGCGCCATGAGGACGACGGAGATGGCGATCCACATGCGACGCTTCTGGACGATGGGGTACGTGCGCTCTCCTGTGTGGAGCTTGTTGCCCCACTCGGCAAGACTCATCTTCACTTGCCCTCTCCCTTCGCCGCGGCGGCCTTGCGCTCGGCAAGGGTCATCTCTGACGGTTCACGCTTGGTGGTGGCCGCCTTGTCGCCGACAGCGCGGCCACGCCCCTTGTAGATCGCCTCCCTGCCCAACTGGCGCGGGTCGAGGCCGGACCACTTGTGGCCCTCGCCAAAGAACTTGGTCTTGGCAAGCAGCACCAGGATCGGGTGAGTGAACGCGATCACGACAAGCAGGTCGATGAGGGTCGTCAGACCCAAGGTGAAGGCGAAGCCACGCACCGAGCCGATCGCGAGAATGTACAGCACAACAGCCGCGAGGAAGCTCACCGCGTCAGAGGCGAGGATCGTGCGACGCGCGCGGCTCCAGCCGTGGTCGATCGCCGCACTGAGGCTGCGACCCTCACGGAGTTCATCCTTCACGCGTTCGAAGTACACGATGAACGAGTCGACGGTGATGCCGATCGCGATGATCAGACCCGCGACTCCCGCAAGCGACAGGCGATATCCCATGCCCCACGACAGCAGCGCAATCACGCCGTACGTGAGCACACCCGCGATGAGCAGCGAGCCGATCGTGACGACCGCCAGGGCACGGTACTGGAAGAACGAGTAGATGATGACCAGGATGAAGCCGATCAGGCCCGCAAGCAGACCCATCTGGAGCTGCTCCTCACCGAGAGTCGCGGACACCTGCTCGCTCGACTGCAGGGTCAGCGTCAGCGGGATCGCACCGAACTTCAGCTGGTTCGCGAGCTGCGCTGCGCCCTCCTGGGTGAATCCGCCGGAGATGGTCGCCTTGCCATCGGTCAGATGCGCCTGCACGGAGGGGTACGAGATCACCGCGCCATCGAGGATCACCGCGAACTTGGCGCGGTCGTCGTCGGGGTTCTCCTTGTAGAAGTCGAACAGGCGGTCAGTGACATCGGAGAATGCCTTGGCACCCTTCGAGTTGAACTCAAGGAGCACCTGGTAGGCGCCGGTCAGCGTGCCCGCGGACGTGTACTCAGGCCCAGAGCTCGCCGTGGAGACCTCGGCTCCGGTCAATTCGACCGGACCCATGGCGAGCTTTGCCGTGCCATCGATCGAGCACGCCACGTGGCCCGACTTAGGGTCGCCCGTGTCGACACCGGAAATGTTCGCGGGATCCGTGCAGTCGAGCGCCTTGTACTGCTCAAGCAGCTCGTCGGTGAGCCACTCGAAGGAGGAGGGATCGGTCTCGCCGAACACCGGCTCCGGCGCCGGCGACTCGCTGGGCTCCGGAGTGGCCGTGGGCGTCGGCTCCGCAGAGGCGCTGGGCTCAGCTGACGCCGAAGGCTCCGGAGAGGCCGAGGGGTCGGGCGAGACGCTCGGCTCGGGCGTTGGCGTGGGCTCGAGGTCCGCATCCGTGACCACCTGCGGTCCGCCAACGAGGAGCACGGGACGGAACTGCAGCTGCGCGCTCTGGCGAATCAGGTTGATAGTGGACTCGTCGGGGTCACCGGGAAGGGCAACGACGATGGTGTCGGTGCCCTGCGTGGAGATCTCGGCCTCAGCGACACCGGTCGAGTCGATGCGGCGACGAATGACCTCAACCGCCTGATTGAGGTCGCCAGTGTCGATCTTCGCGCCCTCTTCGATTGGCTCTGCACGCAGAATGAGCGTGCGACCGCCCGCGAGGTCGAGGGCGAGTCCAGGTGTGACCGTCGTCTTGTCGGTGACGACGCCGAGCGTGAGGATCGCGTAGATGAGGGCGGTGATGACGCCCAACCAGATGAGCGCGCGCTTCGCACCCTTGACGACAGTTGACACTCAGCTTTTCCTTTGCAATCGGCTTCCCCACCGGGGCCTCGACGATTCTAGGCGTAACAAGGGGCTGAGCGGGACAACTCAGTCAAACAGGCGCGATGGCCCATCGCCCTTGGGCGCAATGCCAATGTGCGCAAAGGCCTCTGCAGTGGCCACTCGGCCGCGCGCGGTGCGCGTCACCAGCCCCTCGCGCACGAGGAACGGCTCCACGACGGACTCTACGGTCTCCGCCTCCTCGCCAACGGCAACGGCAAGCGTGGACAGGCCCACGGGGCCCCCGGCGAAGCGAGAACACAGCGCAGTCAGCACCGCTCGGTCGAGGCGATCGAGGCCGCGCTCGTCAACCTCGTACATCGCGAGTGCAGCGCGGGCCGCAGCGCGGGAGCCGTCACCGTCGCCATGGACCTGCGCGTAGTCACGCACGCGGCGCAGCAGCCGGTTGGCGATGCGCGGCGTTCCTCGCGAACGGGAAGCGATCTCGGCAGCGGCATCCGGCGCGATGACGAAGTCGAGCTTGGTCGCCGAGCGGTCGACGATGCGCAGCAGCTCCTCAGGCGAGTAGAAGTCGAGATGCGCGGTGAAGCCGAAGCGGTCGCGAAGCGGCGCGGGAAGCAGGCCTGCTCGCGTCGTGGCGCCGACCACGGTGAAGCCTGGCAGCGTCAGCGGGATGGACGTGGCACCGGGCCCCTTGCCCACCACGACGTCCACGCGGAAGTCCTCCATCGCGAGATAGAGCATCTCCTCTACGGGCCGCGCAAGGCGGTGGATCTCGTCGATGAACAGCACGTCTCCCGCCTCAAGCGAGGACAGGATCGCAGCCAGGTCGCCGGCGTGCTGGATTGCGGGTCCGGAGGTCACGCGCAGCGTGGCACCCAACTCCCCCGCCACGATCATCGCAAGCGTGGTCTTTCCCAGCCCCGGCGGCCCGGACAGCAGCACATGGTCGGCCGCGGCGCCGCGAGCAGCGGCCGCCTTGAGCACAAGCGACAGCTGGGCGCGCACGGACTCTTGACCCACGAATTCATCGAGGTTCGTGGGTCGCAGCGCGGCCTCCGTGGACCGCTCAATCGCGTCCGCGTCGCCCGCTACCAGCCGCTCGGCGTCCTCTTCGAGCCAGGTCTCATCCACGCGAGCCTCCCAAACGCTGCAGCGCCGCGCGCAGCGTCGCGGGCACATCGTCCGACGCTATGGGGCCGTCAGCGACAGCGTCCACTGCCGCTTGGGCCGCCTTGGCATTCCAGCCGAGGCTCACGAGGGCATCGGTCACCTGATCGCGAGCATCGCCCGTGGCAGCGGGAGCCGCGTCCACGACGAGCTTGCCGCCCAGTTCGAGCAGGAGGCGGGCCGCCACCTTCGCGCCAACGCCAGGGACCCGCTCAAGGGCCGACCTGTCCCCGGCCGCGACGGCGGCGGCGAGCTGCTCCGGCGGATGAACCGCGAGCATTGCCAGTGCAAGTTTTGGGCCCACGCCCTGGACGGACTGGAGAGTCTCGAAGGCGTCACGCTCGGCGGCCGTGCTGAAGCCGTAGAGGGTCAGCGAGTCCTCGCGCACGATGAGCTGGGTGTGCAGCGTCACCTGCTGGCCGTGGCGGATTCCTGCGAGCGTGCCAGGTGTGCATTGCACCAGCATGCCCACGCCGTTGACGTCGATCACCGCCGATGTGGTCGACACATGGGCGGCCGTGCCGCTCAGTTGTGCGATCACTCGTTCATCCCAACCACGCGCCAGCCTTTCGAACGTATGTACGAATACCGTACGGCGTGGACGCTCGCCCAGGCGCACGGCACGCCGAAGCGCCGCGAGCACTCGCAAGCCCCGCGAGCACTCACTCAGCGTCGCTTGGCTGCTTTCTCAGCGGCGACCCACCGCTCCTGAGCCGACGTTGCCGGCCCCACCGCCTTGCCTCGCCAGCCATGGGTGACGGCGATTGCCAGGGCGTCCGCTGCGTCGGCCGGTTTGGGAGCCTCCGCCAGGCCCAGGATGCGCGTGACCATGAAGCCGATCTGCGCCTTTGCCGCGCGACCATCGCCGGTGACCGCCGCCTTGACCTCGCTTGGCGTGTACAGCGCAAGCGGCAGTCCGGCGCGTTCGGCAGCGAGCATGACCACGCCGGAAGCCTGCGCCACACCCATGACGGTGCGCACATTGTGCTGGGCGAAGACGCGCTCCATGGCCACTGCGTCGGGCTCATGGGTGGCGATGAGCGCATCGAGCGCATCCGCGATCAGAGCCAGCCGACGCGGAACCTCCCACGTGCTGGGACTCGCAGCGACCTCGACGCTCACGAGTGAGCACTTGCGCCCGTTGACGTCCACGACCCCAAGGCCGCAGCGCGTGAGGCCAGGGTCAACGCCAAGGACGCGCACTGTCAGTCTTGCGCAGCCTCGAGCACCTCGTCAGAGGCGTCGAAGTTCGCCCAGACGTTCTGCACGTCGTCGCTGTCTTCGAGGGCGTCGATGAGGCGCAGCATCTTGCGGGCGCCTTCCACGTCGAGCTCGATCTTCACGGACGGCAGGAACGTGGCCTCGGCCTGCTCGTAGTCGATGCCGGCGTCCTGCAGCGCGGTGCGCACCGCCACGAAGTCCGTCGCCTCGGAGATGATCTCGAACACGTCGCCAAGGTCGTTGATCTCCTCGGCACCCGCCTCGAGCGTGGCCTCCATGAGGTCGTCCTCGGTCACGCCGCTCGCCTTGTCCACGATGACCTGGCCCTTGCGGCTGAACAGGTAGCTCACGGAGCCGGGGTCAGCAAGGGAGCCGCCATTGCGGGTGAGGCCGATGCGGACCTCGGTGGCCGCGCGGTTGCGGTTGTCGGTGAGGCACTCGATGAGCACGGCGACGCCGCCGGGCCCGTAGCCCTCGTACATGATCGTCTCGTAGTCGGAGCCGCCAGCCTCGAGACCGGAGCCGCGCTTGATCGCGCGATCGATGTTGTCGTTGGGAACCGAGGACTTCTTGGCCTTCTGCACCGCGTCGTAGAGCGTGGGGTTACCAGCCAGGTCGCCGCCACCCGTGCGGGCCGCGACCTCAATGTTCTTGATCAGCTTGGCGAACAGCTTGCCGCGCTTGGCGTCAATGACCGCCTTCTTGTGCTTGGTGGTTGCCCATTTGGAGTGACCGGACACGTTGCTCCTCGGTTGTGATGACTGCGGAACATTCTAGGCGCCCCGCGCGCCGCTCGCGGTTACGTTGCGATCGCTGTAATGAGCGCCCGCGCCCCCACACCTACGGCTGCCGCGATGAGGAAGCTCGTGAGGGTGCCGATGATGAAGCGCTCGGCCACGCCGCCCTTGAGGTCATCCTCCGCGTCCCGCAGCTCTGGGTAGCGGCCAAGACCCTTGATCGCGATCACGACGGCGATGACCTCCGGCATGCCCACGAGGATTCCGCCGGTGATGAGCACCCGTTCGAGGATGCCTATCCAGGTGCCGCCGCGCAGCACCCCGGGCGTGGAAGCGGGACGGATCTTGGCGAAGATCAGCTTGACGGCCACCCAGCCGAGCAGCGCACTGACGGCGAGGGCCACGATGGCGATGAGGGTGATGACGAACGGCACGGGCTCACCTTCCTGCTGCGTCGATGAGTCGCGCCGCAACGGGACGAGCGCGACGCTCCTCGTCGATCATGGCAGACGCGACGCGCTGGCTCACTGCCTGTTCGGAGATTTCCAGTCGTGCGGCGGCTTCGCGCTGGTTCAGCCCGCGAGCGAGCAGATCGGCGACCTCCCAGCCCGCTTCTGACCGACGCCGGATCACCGAGGCGAGCAGCTGGACTACCGCCGTGGCCGCCTCGGCAGCGCCGTCGTGGGTGCCGGCGACCACGAGGGGCACCGGTTCCGACTTGAGTTTGGCCCTCTCGACGGCCGCCCTGGCGGCGACAAAGGCAGGTCCCGAGCTTGCTCGCGCAGACTCGCCCAATGGCTCGTCAACAGGGCCGGCGCCGATTCCCACCGACCATTTCCCCTTCCTGGCGAGCGTGAGCGCCAGGTCAAGCGCAGCGTCGGCGCTCGTGAGCACCGTCTGCACCTCGTCGCCGACTGTGCGCTCAAGCGGGAGCGCTACAGCGTCGGAATGTGCCGCGAACCAAGGGCGCAGCGACTCGGTGAGCGCCGCAACATGGTCGCCTTCGCGGGTGCTGGCCCGCTGGTCTGCCGTAAGGACGAACATTCATCAAGGTTAAACACTTGATTGTCACTAATCAAGCAATAATCCTTGATTGATGTCTCACGTCAGCGAGACGAGGAGTTCGTGAACCCTGTCATCAGGGGTCGCACCAGGGGCGACGATCTCAGGGTGGAAGCTCGTGGCGATGGCATTGCCGTGGCGAACCGCGACCACTTGTCCCCCGTGTGCCTCATCGATCGCGAGCACCTCGACGTCCTCCGCATACGACTCGACCCACGGAGCGCGAATGAACGTCGCATGCATGGGCGAACCGTCAGGAAGCCAGGTGAGCTCCACCTCCGAGGAGTCCACCTGGCGCCCGAACGCATTGCGGCGCACCGTCATGGGGATGCCCCCAAGCGTCTGCTGGCCCTCGATGCCCCCGATGATGTCCGTCGCGAGCAGGATCATTCCCGCGCAGGAGCCCATCACGGGCATGCCGTCGGCGATGCGCTGTCGCAGCGGCCCGAACAGGTCGAAGGCGCGCAGCAGCTTGTCGATCGTGGTGGACTCGCCACCAGGGATGATGAGCGCGTCCACGGCCTCAAGCTCGCTGAGCCTGCGCACGCCCACCGGCTGTGCGCCGATGCGCGCGACGGCTGCCGCATGCTCTCGCACGTCGCCCTGCAGGGCGAGCACTCCCACTGTGGTCATTCGGCATTCACTCCAAGATCTCTTGTCACGCCGTCCCAATTCGCGAACACGTCCCACGAGTCACGCAGAACTTCAGGGAACACCTCTCGCGGCTCATTCGCCACCTGTTCCTGTGTAAGCCATGCGAACTCATCAAGCGCTTCATGCTCGTCCGCCGTGAAGGCGGCGTCGGCGCGGGGCCTGCGCTCAGCATCGGCCAATCGCCCCACGAAGAACTGCTCGAACTGGACGTATGGCCTGCTTGCGAAGTCGAACACGGCGGTGCGGAGCCACACAGGCCCCACGAGTTCATCGACTTCGAGCAGGTAGCCGGTCTCCTCGACGAGCTCGCGCACGGCGGCGTGAGCGTAGTCCTCGTCTCCCTCGAGGCCTCCTCCTGGCGTGAACCAGAAGGAGCGCTCGGGGTCGTGAGGGTCGTGACCGCGAACCAGCAGCAGACGGCCGTCGTCGTCGAGGAGCAGCACTCGGGCGCCGCAGCGCTCGATCCTGTCCGCGCCGGGCAAACTACCAGCCGCGCTCGGCGAGGCGGTGCGGCTCGGGAACGTCGTCGACGTTGATGCCGACCATCGCCTCACCAAGTCCGCGAGACACCTCGGCGATGACCGCGGGGTCGTCGTAGAACGTGGTCGCCTTGACAATCGCCGCCGCTCGCTTCGCGGGGTCGCCCGACTTGAAGATTCCGGAGCCGACGAACACGCCCTCGGCGCCCAGCTGCATCATCATCGCTGCGTCCGCGGGCGTCGCGATGCCGCCAGCGGTGAACAGCACCACGGGAAGCTTGCCGGTCTCCGCGATCTCCTGAACGAGCGGCAGGGGTGCCTGCAGCTCCTTCGCGGCCACGTACAGCTCGTCCTTGGGAAGAGCCGTGAGGGCCTGGATCTGCTGGCGGATCTGACGCATGTGGGTGGTGGCGTTGGAGACGTCACCCGTGCCGGCCTCGCCCTTGGAGCGGATCATCGCCGCGCCCTCAGAGATGCGGCGCAGTGCCTCACCAAGGTTGGTGGCGCCACACACGAAGGGCACCGTGAACTGCCACTTGTCGATGTGGTGCGTGTAGTCGGCGGGCGTGAGCACCTCGGACTCGTCGACGTAGTCGACGCCAAGGCTCTGCAGCACCTGGGCCTCGACGAAGTGGCCGATGCGCGCCTTGGCCATCACGGGGATCGACACGGCGTCGATGATTCCCTGGATGAGGTCAGGGTCGCTCATGCGCGCAACGCCGCCCTGTGCACGGATGTCCGCAGGCACGCGCTCGAGCGCCATGACGGCAACGGCTCCGGCGTCCTCCGCGATCTTCGCCTGGTCCGGCGTGACGACGTCCATGATGACGCCGCCCTTCAGCATCTCCGCCATGCCGCGCTTGACCAGATCGGTGCCGGTTGCGGGCTGGGGAGTGACGTCGCTGGTCATGAACTTTCCTTTGGTGGGTGGGGATGGAACTGCGCATCCATCCTAATAGCGTCGCGGTAGGTCTCTTCTACGCGCGGAGCCACGTTGGTCCAGTCGAACGCGGCAGCGCATTCGCGCCCCTTGGCGGACAGCTCCGCACGGGCCTTGGGGTCGGAGATGAGCTCGAGGACGGCGCGGGCAAGGTCCTCAGCTTCGCCGACGCGGTGCAGGGCTGCGGCGTATCCCCCACCGGCGGCGGTGCTTACGTCCTTGAACGCCTGCAGATCGCTCGCCACCACGGCGGCTCCGGCTGCCATCGCTTCAACAAGCACGATACCGAAGCTCTCGCCGCCCAGGTTGGGGGCGCAGTACACGTCGACGGAGCTCATGAAGCTCGCCTTCTGGGGCTCGTCGAGCTCTCCCACAACCTCGGCGCCCGCACGGGCCGCCTTGGCGGCGATGCGGTCGTTGAAGCGGCCCGCGACAAGGAACCTCGCATGTGGGACCTTCGAGCGCACGATGGGGATCGCCGCGAGGAAGTCATCGAGTCCCTTGCGGGGCTCGTCCATGCGGCCGAGGATGCCGATCGTGGGTGCCGTTTCCGTGCCTTGCCAACGAGCTGAGGGCACCGCGTTGACGTACGCGGACGTGTCGACGCCGTTGGGGATGATGTGGGTCGCCTCGATCCGCAGGTGCTCGCGGATCGTCGCGGCCGCAGACGGCGACACGGCAATGCGCGCGTCAAGCTCCTCGTAGCCGGGCTTGATCCACGGCTTGGCGAAGCGCATGATCCGGGAGTCGTCGTTCGAGGTGTGGAACGTCGCGACAGTGGGGCCTACTCGTGCCCACATCGAGATGATGCTGAGCGACGGCGCGCCGGGCTCGTGCAGATGCACCACGTCGAAGTCGCCCTCACCGAGCCACAGGCGCACACGTGCGGCAGCGATGGGCCCAAAGGTAAGCCGTGCCGTGGAGCCGTTGTAACGAATCGGAATCGACCGTCCCGCACTGAAGACGTAGTCCGGAACCTCGGTGTCCTCACCCGCAGGGGCGAGCACGGACACGTCATGACCGCGACCAATGAGCGCCGTGGCGAGGTCGAGGACATGCAGCTGCACTCCACCAGGCCGGTCGAGCGAATACGGGCAGACGATTCCGACTCTCATTCGACCCACCCGAACCGCTGGAGCATGTGCCAGTCCTGCGGATGCTTCTCGATCGCGCTGCCGAGCCACTCTGCCCACGCTTGAGACAGCGCCTGCACACCGTCGGCTCCCTTGAAGTCGGCGGGGTCGAACACCGGACCGAACTCCATGACGAGACCCCACTTCGAACGAGCCGCCCGGCGGCGGGCGCCGCGCAGACGCTCATAGTAGGACGTGACGGTCAGGAGCGGCAGGCCCGACGCTATGGCAAGGGCCGCGGGACCGGGCGCCACCTTCACGCGGTGGCCGAACATCTCCACTTCGGTGCCGGTGCCGCTGATGTCGCGGTCGGCAAGCAGGGCGACGATGCGCTCCTCCCCCGATTTCGCCTCGCGCAGCAGCTCGCGGAAAGTTCTCGAGCCCTCGTGGCCGTAGATGCGCAGGCCGATCTTGGCGCGCAGCTCGACAAACTGGTCAAACACCTCTCGCGGCTTGAGAACCTCGGCAACCGACGTGACGGGCGCGATCTCCAGCACGGTCTTCGCTCCCACCAGATCCCAGTTGCCGGAGTGACCGAGGGCCACCACGGCGCCCGGCCCTCGTTTGATGGCCGCAAGCGCGTCCTTCTCGTTGACGAACCGCAGTCGCGCTCGCACCTGCTCGCTCGTGATGCGCGGCATCTCGAGCACCTCTGCGTAGTAGCGTGCTGCGCTCACCATGCCGGCGTGCGACAGTCGCGACAGCTCCTTGCCCGCAAGTCCAGTGACGCGGTGCAGGTTGTCCTCGAGGCGCTGACGGGACTTGCCGGCGCGCAGCCAACCAACGGTGGCGCCGAGCCGGGCGCCCCCACGCACAAGCGAGCGAGGCGTGTATCGCGCCACCCGCATTGCCAGCAGCAGCGAGTTCATGAACGGGGCTCACGCTCCACGGCGAGGTCGAGGTCGGTGTTCCATTCGGGGTCGCGACGGGCGGCACGCACCACGATGAGGATGCGCTGCACCACAGTGATGGCGGCGAGCAGCACGAGCAGCCACAGCGTCCACGTGAGCACCCACAGCGGCAGGCCGAGGCCGACGAGCCCGGTGGCTGTGAGGCTGATGACGAGGCGGTCGGAGCGCTCTGCGAGGCCCCCCTTGGCCTGAACTCCCACGGACTCTGCGCGCGCCCTCGCGTAGGGCACCAGCGAGCCCACGGCCATGCACACGGCTGCGGCAACCGCCGTCAGCCGGTGCTCATCGACGAATGACCATGCGAGGGCGAAGAAGATCGCGGCGTCCGCGATGCGGTCCATCGTCGAGTCGAGGAAGGCGCCAAGGCGGCTCGCCTTGTTGCCGAGCCGAGCCATCGTGCCGTCAAGCATGTCGGTGAGCACGAAGAACGTGATGACCATGACGCCCCAGAACAGCGCCACTCCCCCCTTGGGGAAGAAGAACAGCGCGCCGAACACCACGCCTGCGGTGCCGACGAGCGTCATGACATTGGGATGCACACCCAGCTTGAGCAGGCCCTGAGCCGGTGCCTTCCAGAGGGCTCCCATCAGGGGCCGCAGTTTGCCGAACACTACGCTTCCTCGTTCCAGGCCGTGCTGACGCGCAGCCATGTGTCGTCGAGCAGCTCAGGCAGCGCCTTGGTGCGCCCAATGATGGGCAGGAAGTTCGAATCTCCCACCCAGCGCGGCACCACGTGCTGGTGCAGATGCTCGGAGATGCCGGCACCGCCGGTCACCCCTTGATTCATGCCGATGTTAAAGCCTTTGGTGCCGCTCACTCGCTGCAGGACTCGCATCGCCTGCTGGGTGAGCACGCCCATCTCGTCGCGCTCTGCATCCGTCGCCTCCGTATACCAGCCGATGTGGCGATACGGGCAGACCATGAGGTGACCAGGGTTGTAGGGGTACAGGTTGAGCACCACGTAGCAGTGCTGTCCCCTGTGGACCACGAGGTGCTCACGATCGTTGTCGGAGACCTTCTTGCACAGCGGGCACTCGTTCTCCGTCTCGATGGGAGCGCGCGACGAGGAGTTGCGCACATACGCCATGCGGTGCGGAGTCCACAGCCGCTCGAAGCCATCGGGGTCGCCCCCCATGAACTCCGAATCGACGACGTCGGCCACGACTAGACCTGCGCCTTGGTGCGGATGGCCTCGACGATCCTTGCCACAGCGTCGGCCCGGGGCACGCCGTTGTCCTGGCTGCCGTCGCGGAAGCGGAACGAGACCGCTCCTGCCTCTGCGTCCTCGCCGCCGGCGATGAGCACGAACGGCACCTTCTCCTTCGAGGCGTTGCGGATCTTCTTGGGGAAGCGCTCGTCGGAGGCGTCGAGCTCCACTCGCACTCCCACGGCGCGCAACTCGGCCGCGACGTCCGCGAGGTAGTCGTTGAACGGCTCAGCCACAGGGATCAACTTGACCTGCGTGGGCGCGAGCCACACGGGGAACGCACCGGCGTAGTGCTCGGTGAGGATGGCGAAGAAGCGCTCGATCGAGCCGAACAGGGCGCGGTGGATCATCACGGGTCGCTGACGGGAGCCGTCGGCGGCCATGTACTCGAGCTCGAAGCGCTCGGGCAGGTTGAAGTCGAGCTGAATGGTCGACATCTGCCACGTGCGGCCGATTGCGTCGCGGGCCTGGACGGAGATCTTGGGTCCGTAGAACGCGGCGCCGCCAGGGTCGGGAACCAATTCAAGGCCCGACGCTTCGGCGACTTCGCGCAGCGTCTCGGTTGCCTCTTCCCACACCTCGTCTGTGCCCACCGACTTCTCTGGGTTGCGGGTGGACAGCTCGAGGTAGAAGTCGTTGAGGCCGTAGTCCTTGAGCAGGTCGAGCACAAATGTCAGGAGCGACGTGAGTTCATCGCGCATCTGCTCGCGGGTGCAGTAGATGTGCGCGTCGTCCTGCGTGAAGCCGCGAGCGCGAGTGAGTCCGTGCACCACTCCCGACTTCTCGTAGCGATACACGGTGCCGAACTCGAACAGGCGCAGCGGCAGCTCGCGGTAGGAGCGCCCACGCGCGTCGAAGATCAGGTTGTGCATGGGGCAGTTCATGGGCTTGAGGTAGTAGTCCTGGCCCTGTCGAGTGACGTTGCCCTTGGAGTCGACCTCCTCATCGAGGTGCATGGGCGGGTACATGCCGTCCGCGTACCAGTCGAGGTGGCCGGAGATCTCGAAGAGCCTGCCCTTCGTCGCGTGCGGCGTGTAGACGAACTCGTAGCCCGCGTCGACGTGACGCTCACGCGAGTACTTCTCCATCTCCATGCGCACGATGCCGCCCTTGGGATGGAACACCGCGAGGCCGGAGCCGATGGCGTCGGGGAACGAGAACAGGTCAAGCTCTGCGCCCAACTTGCGGTGGTCGCGACGCTCGGCCTCAGCCAGGCGCTCCTTGTACGCGACGAGCTCGTCCTTTGACGGCCACGCGGTGCCATACACGCGCTGCAGCTGCGGGTTCTTCTCGGAGCCCTTCCAGTACGCGGCGGCGGAGCGCATGAGCGACCAGCCGATGCCGATCACCTTGGTGGACGGCACGTGGGGTCCACGGCACAGGTCCTTCCACGCGGTGGTGCCGTCGCGGCGCACGTTGTCGTAGATGGTGATGTCGCCGTCGCCGATCTCGACGGACGCCCCCTCCGCACCTTCCGCATCGTGCGAGAGCAGTTCGCACTTGTACGGCTCGTGGGCCAGCTCGGCGAGCGCCTCTTCGCGGGTGACCTCGCGGCGTCGGAACGCCTGGCCTTCCCGCTGGATGCGCTGCATCGCCTTCTCGAGCTGCTTGAGGTCCTCCGGGGTGAAGGGGGTGTCAACGTCGAAGTCGTAGTAAAACCCGTTCTCGATGGGCGGTCCAACTCCAAGCTTTGCGTCCGGGTTGATCTGCTGGACTGCCTGGGCAAGAACGTGTGCGGTCGAGTGGCGCAGCACCATGAGGCCGTCGGGCTCGCTGATGGTCACCGCTTCGACGGTCGCACCCTCCGGCAGCTCCCTGGCGAGGTCCCATAGGGCGCCGTTGACCCTGGCAACCACGACGTCGGGCCTGTCACCAAAGAGGTCGGTGCCCGTCGTCCCCTGCTCAACCGATCGCTCGACTCCGTCGACCGTCAGGGCAATTGCAGACACGTTCTCTCCTTGGGTAGTGGCGTGCGACACGCGCACCACCGATGGTACCGACTCCCGCACGCCTCCTTCGCGCGAGGTAGCCTGAGGCGTGGGGCACCGTTCATCCGGGGAGGATCATGTCCGGTAAGCCCACCCATCTGCCCGGACTGCCGGTGCGTGTCCGCGTCGTCGTGACGCTCGTGCTCCTCACCGCCGGTGCGCTGCTCGTCGCCGGCCTCACCGCGTCGGCCCTCCAATCCGTGCAGGTCACCAACTCCATCGATGACGACCTGCGTGCGAGCGCCGCCGAGTTCCGCAATCTCGCCGAGCGTGGCACCAATCCTGAGACGGGCGAGGCGTTCACCAACGCGTCTGACCTGCTGAGAGTGTCCATGGGGCGCGTCGTGCCGCAGCGCAATGAGGGTCTCCTGGGCTTCGTTGACGGCAGGCTCCGTTTCAGAGCGTCCGACGCCGGGGTGGCCATGGAGGAGGACCGGGCCTTGGTCTCGGCGCTCGAACCACTCGCTATCAAGTCGGAGTCCACGCTCACCGAGATCACAACGGATACGACCACCTACCGCGTGCTGGTGATTCCCATTGAGGTGGCCTCCGGCAGTGAGGAGTCCACGGCGGCCCAGGTGATGGGTTACGACAAGACGGCAGAGCTGGCCGGATTCCAGCGGGTGTTCCGCACCTACACATGGGTGGCGGTTGCGGCAGTGGCGCTCGTGGCCGCGACCGCGTGGCTCATCGGCGGTCGCATCCTGCGCCCAGTGCAGACGCTCGCGCAGACGGCTGGCCGTATCGGGGGAGAGTCAACTGGGGAACGTCTACCAGTGAAGGGACGCGACGAACTGACGGTGATGACCACGGCGGTGAATGACATGCTCGACCGGCTCGACGCCTCGGCCGCAGCGCAGCGGGCGCTGCTCGATGACGTGAGCCACGAACTGCGCACCCCCGTCACTGTCATTCGCGGCCACCTCGAGGTGATGGGCCCCGAAGACGTCGAGGAGACCCGCGGGATTGCTCTCGATGAGCTCGATCGCATGAGCAGGCTGCTCGACGACCTGCTCACGCTGGCGGTCACCGATCAGCCGGGCTTCGTGACCCTGTCACCTGTTGAGGCAGGAATCCTCACGGATGACGTGTTCGACAAGGCGCGAGCGCTCGAGGACCGCGCGTGGCGCGTGGAAGAGCGCGCTGAAGGCGAGGTCCTTGCCGACTCGCAGCGGCTCACCCAGGCGTGGCTGCAGCTCGCGGCGAACGCGGTGAAGTACTCGGATGAGGGCTCCCCCATCACGCTGGGTTCGCGGCTGAGCGACGGCTCTCTCGAGCTGTGGGTCACGGATCGCGGCGTGGGCATCGCCCCAGACGACCTCGAACGCGTCTTCGACCGCTTCGAGCGAGGCATGGGGACCAGGCGCGAGGGCGCCGGGCTCGGACTCGCGATCGTCGCGGCCATTGCTGAGGCCCACGGAGGCTCTGCTCACGCGACATCCACGCCCGGCGAGGGTTCGACATTCGTCATCACCATCCCTGCCGCTGCCGAAGTCGAACAGGAGGAGTCATGACGACGGTGCTCATCATCGACGACGAGGAGCGCATCGCCTCGTTCGTCGCGAAAGGACTGCAGGCGGAAGGGTTCTCGACGATTTGGGCCGCGACCGCGCAGGAGGGCATCTTCCATGCCACGGAAGGCGATGCGGACATCATCATCCTTGACCTTGGTCTTCCCGACATGGACGGCCTGGAGGCGCTCGAGGCGATGCGGGGACAGGGCGTGCTCACTCCCGTGATCGTGCTCACTGCGCGCACCACTCCTGCCGCGACGCTTGCGAGCCTCGAGGGCGGAGCCGACGATTACATGCCCAAGCCGTTCAGGTTCGAGGAACTCGTGGCGCGCATCCGGCTGCGCCTGCGCTCCACCTCCAACGCCGACAACTCCAGTTCTGTGCTGACCGTCGGCGATGTCAGTCTCGATCTGCGCGCACGCTCCATCACGGTCGCGGGCAAGACGAGCGAACTCACCGCTCGGGAGTTCGCGCTCGCGGCGACGTTCATGCGCAATCCCGGAGTGGTGCTGAGCCGCCCTCAGCTGCTGTCTCGCGTGTGGGGCTACGACTTCGACCCCAACTCCAATGTCGTCGACGTCTACGTGCGCTACCTCAGAAACAAGATCGGCCCGGAGCGCCTGGAGACAGTAAGGGGCATGGGATACCGTCTCGTGGCGCCCCGGGGCCGGGGCTAGCGCGTCAGAAGCCGATCAGTCGGCGCTCTGAGGCGACACCGGGCTCTTGGCGCTCTTGGCCGAGACCGGGGACTTGGGCGACACCGGGGACTTGGGCGTCTTAGGTGACACCGGCGACTTGGGCGACACCGGGCTCTTCGTCGACTGCGGAGTCACGGGGCTCTTGGTGGTCTGCGGCGTAAGCGGCGACTGCGTGGAGTTCGGGGTCACGGGCGAGACCGCCGTCTGAGCGCTGATCGTGCTGAGGCCCACGACGAAAGCGGTGACGGAAGGGTCGGGGCTGGGCTTGGTGCCCACGGCGACCTTGCCGGGCGTCTCTGCGGTGCTGGGGCGGAACACGCCAGCGTCGGCGACGGCCGCGCTCGCACCAACAGCTGCGATTCCAAGGGTTCCTGCGAGAACCCACACTGACTTGATTTCCATGTCTGTCTCCCTAAAGTGAGGAGCCGTTCGGCTCTACTCCAAGAGTTTTGAGTGCCTCGCGAAGACCACGAGGAGAGGTGTGTGAGAGCTCTCTCACGTTTCCTGCGGCCACGTTTCCTGCGGCAAGCGCTGCGGCCGTCGCGAGCCAGCGGCGAGCGATCGCGTCGCTGTGGTGCGTCGAGGCGAGCGTGAGCAGCACCGCCGCCGCCCTCGCGCGCAGCCCCGGGGCGCGTGGCGCCCACACGTCCGCGAGTTCGTCGGCAAGTACCGCTGTGTGTCCGTACGCGGCGGGATCGAGGGCCTCCAGCGCGGCGATGTGCGCCACCATGCACGCGACATCATCGGCCTGAGCACCGGGGCCGGCGGAGTCGACGTCGATGAACGACGCGAAACGTGGCCCGTCCTCCCCCGGCAGGAAGCGCACATTGGTCAGGTGGAGGTCGCCATGCGTCGCCTCGTCCTGCGCAGTCTCGCCATAGTCAGCGTCCATCACCGCACTCACGTGCGCGGCGTCAAGCCCTCGCTCGAGCGCGTGGCGAGCATAGACGTCCCGACGCTCCACCCAGGACGGCTTCTTGGGCAAGGCGGCCACGGCGTCGGGCAGGCAGCTCAGCGCCTCCGAGACCACGGCGTCGACGTCACGGGCGGTGACGGCGGGCGAGGCCACCAGATTGATGAGCGGCAGCCCACTCGCGACGAGGGACGCGATGAGTCCTGGCCCCAGCTGCACGAACTGCGGAGCGGCGGGGCCCATTGCCGTCATGGCGTCGGTGACCAGATGTGCGCGCGAAGGGCGCACCACCTTGAGATAGCACTCGGCCTCGCCGGTGACTCGCACCACCGCACGGCGCAGCGGCCGGTAGACGATCAGTTCGGCGTGATCAACACGAAGACCGAGCACGCTGCTCAGCCAGTCGGTGTCGAGGGCGCGTGCCAGATCCGGCAGTTCGGGATCGAACGGATGCAGCCAGACCGCATAGGCGGAGCCTTCAGACACCGCCCGCACAACGCGGGCGGACGCCTCCAGCGGGGCATCCGTGACGACGAGGTCGCGTGCGCCCGCGCTGGTGAGCGCGGCCACCCTGACCGAGGTCTCCGCGCCGGGGCGCGAGTAGACGTCGGTGATCGCAAGGTCGGTGAGACTGACGTCCTCGGCAGCGAGGACAGCCGTCAGCACAGCGCGAAGTCGCGCAGGGGTGCCTGTCTCGCCGCTCACGCGGCAAGTGTGACCGCGGCAGCCTAGAGGCTCGATGAGGAGTTCATGAGAGAACTCTCATCAAGTCGGATCAGTTCTGGTCCTTGAGGAAGTCGGCGGCCTTGTCAACGACGGGGTCGATGTTGTCAGGCGTCTTGTCCTTGACCTTTTCCGCGACGGCATCGATCTGCGCGTCGGAGACATTGCTGAGAGCGTCCTTGGCCTTGCCAACGAGGTCTTCGATGCCCATGACTTTCACTTCCCTGTACTCAACTGGCGCCATCCTTGGCGTCTTGCACGATTGTAAGCCGCGCCGGAAACTCGTCTGGACATGAGAAAAGCGGCCCCGCAGGACCGCTTTCTTGGTGGGCGATACTGGGATCGAACCAGTGACCTCTTCCGTGTCAGGGAAGCGCGCTACCGCTGCGCCAATCGCCCAAGAGCAGGCTCCATGTTAGCGGATGATTTAGACCTTGCCCGACGCTATGGCTTGGGGCGGCGTCAAGAGTTCCGGGGCGGCGCGGGATCGAGGTCCGCGACGGCCCTGCGATCGAACTCGGCGGCGAGTCGCCTGAGCAGCGGTCCGGGCGCGACCTCGAGGCCGTCGAGCGCCGCGAGCGGCTGCACGTGCCTGGTCGAGGAGGTGACGGCCGCGAAGGCCGTGCCTGCCACGACCTCATCGAGCACGGTCATCTCGAGTTCGCCTGGCGCGGCGACGCGCACCGGCAGGCCGGCCTTGGCGCCCCATTCGAGTGCCAGGCCGCGAGTGATGCCTGGCAGACAACCAGACGCAAGCGGCGGGGTGACGATCTCCCCTGCCCTTTCGATGAACACGTTGGAACCGGTGCCCTCACACAGGTGGCCGTGCGTGTTGGCCACGAGCGCCTCGTCCGCTCCCTTGGACTTCGCGTACTGCACCATGACGACGTTCTCGCCGTAAGAGGTGCTCTTCACTCCGGCGAGCGGCGAGCGCTCGTTGCGCTTCCAGGGCGCGCGAACGGCACGGCACTCCTTGATGGGCGGCGAGTCACTCGCGATCACGACCACGGTGGGCGCCGCGTTGCCGCGAATCGAGCTGTGTGGCCCGGAGCCGGAGGACACCGTGATGCGCACGCGCGTGAGCTGCTCGGCGTTTTCGGCGAGGACCGCCTCGACGCCGTTGCGCACATGGTCGGTGTCGACACCGGTGAGGCCCATGCGCGACGCGGAGTACTCGAGGCGCATCAGGTGGCGGGTGAGCGCGAAGGCTGCTCCGTTCAGGACCTCCATGGTCTCGAACACGCCGTCGCCTACGGTGAAGCCGTGATCCAGGGGGGAGATGAGATTCTCGTCTGCTGATCGGAGAGAGCCGTTCACCCAGACGACGTCGCTCATGCGCTCATTCTGTCGGCCGAGGCGAGGGTTATCAACCGGCGCGCCTTGAGTTCGGTCTCTTCCCACTCCTGGAGAGGGTCCGATCCCCATGTAATCCCTGCTCCCGTACCAAATCTGAGGGTGCCGCCTGACTCGTCGTCCCACCAGAATGTCCGAATTCCCACGGCGAGCTCCGCGCGGCGGGAATCGGCGTCGATCCAGCCGATTGCTCCGCAGTACGGACCTCTCGGGACGGTCTCTTCGCGAGAGATGATGCGCAGCGCCGACGACTTGGGCGCACCGGATACGGAGCCGGGCGGGAAGGTGCCATCGAGCAGCGCGGGCCACATGCGCTCCGTCCACAAGTAGTCGGGAGCAAGCTGCGCGCGCACCGTCGACTGCAGGTGCGTGAGCCCAGGATGCTCGTGGAGAGCGAGGAACTCAGGAACCGTCACAGAACCGGGCACCGCGACGTGAGACAGGTCATTGCGGATGAGGTCGGTGATCATGACGTTCTCCGCCCCGTCCTTGGGAAGCATCGCCTCCCCTGGCGCTGCGGTTCCCTTGATGGGGCTCGACAGCACCACGTCGCCCTCGACGCTCAGGTAGCGCTCGGGCGACGCGGAGACCACCCAAGCACTCGGCACGCCGTGCTGCGCTGGGATCACCACTCGCGCCGCGTACCGTGCCGGATTGCCGGTGGCCAGGCGCTCAGACAGGGCCACAGCGTCGGGAAGCCCGTCAGTGGGCGCGAGGGGGGCCGAGAGCACCCGGCAGAGGTTGACCTGGTACACCTCGCCATCGCGAATGTCGGCGCGAATGCGCTCCACGCCAGCGATGTACTGCTCCTTGGTGAGCGAGGTCTTCCAGGAGTCGTGCGCGGGCCCTTCCCAGCGTCGGCCGGTGCGCGGCTCTGCCTTCGCCTCACGCCACGTGACGTCGGTGAATCGCCACGCGTCGACGCGCCCCTCGAAGCTGCCAACAACGACCCAGAAGCCGCCTTCGGCAAGGCGAGCACCGTCGCGAGTGACGTCGATGTGCTCGACGCAGCGACTCGCGCTGACGGTCCGGAAGGCGGCGTGAGCGGGCATGCGCCAACGCTACCGGCGGGCGGCACGCCGGACGTGTCGCGAGTTGGTTTTTGCGCCCGTCATCGGCTACAGTCATTCCCTGGTCGGGGACGTTCCCGATCACGCGGACGTGGCTCAGTTGGTAGAGCATCACCTTGCCAAGGTGAGGGTCGCGGGTTCGAGTCCCGTCGTCCGCTCGGAGTGCCGAAGCCTTCTCGGCAGCGGAACTACGGTGGGTTGGCCGAGAGGCGAGGCAGCGGCCTGCAAAGCCGTATACACGGGTTCGAATCCCGTACCCACCTCGCAGTACACCCCCACCTTGGGCGATTGGCGCAGGGGTAGCGCGCTTCCTTCACACGGAAGAGGTCACTGGTTCGATCCCAGTATCGCCCACCACTGCGGTCCCGCTGGGGCCGCTTTTTTCATGCCTGATGAGGCCCGACGCTGTAGCTGGCTACGCTCCCCCGGACGCCGCATAGCCCACGATCATGGCGATGTGGTCCGCGTCAGGGATGGTCACCAGCTCGAACGTCGCGGGCCGCAGCGGAACGTCGCGCGTCATGACGTGGTCGATCGCCACGATCGGGAACAGCTCGCGATTCACAGGGAAAGTGGGGCGGAATCCGGCGTCAAAGCGGTCTGCGGCATCCACATAGCCCAGGCCCTCGATCTCACGGAACACCTTGTGGTCGCGGGAAGTGTTGAAGTCTCCGGCAACAATGACGGGGCCAGTGAGCGCGGCGAGATCCTCCTTGAGCCAGGTCATCTCCTGCGCCCAGCCGTCGTGATTCGCGCCACCGGGAGCGCGAGGGTGGACCGCGAGGAACGTGATGTCATCGATGGGAGTTGACGCGACTGCAGCGATGTGGCCGGAGAGGTAGCCGTCGAGTTCGCGGACGCGCTTCAGCGGAAAGGTCGAGTACAGCGCCGTTCCAGTGATCCCTGGCTCCGCAAGCACCTCCCCGTGCGGCAAGAGCCTGTCGATGCCTGCCGCGGACAAGGCGGCTGCACCTTCCGGGGTGATCTCCTGTACGGACAGCAGGTCCACGTCGTACTCGTCGATCATCGCGACGATCGCCGCGGCATCGCCCTTGCCGAACGTCATGTTCACCGTCGCGACGGTGACCACAGGCTCTCCCCCGCCGCCTCCGCCCACATACAGCGGCGCGAGCCAGAACAGCCCCAGCGCGAGCATCGCGCCCGCCGCACCGGCAACAACCCAGGCGCGAAGCAGCAATGCCGCTATCAGCGGAACCACGCATGCGAACGTGATCCACGGGGTAATGGCCACGGCGACTATGAGCACACCGTTCTCAATACCGAACAGCCGCGCGAGCGTCGGGACAGCGAGCCCAACGACCATCGCGACCACCAGCCACCACGCGACCCGGCGCAGACCCCCCGTTTTCTTCATGCGGCCACTCTGCCATGATGGAACGAATGGTTGACGCAGCGCAGGACCGCTCCAGGCGACTGGGCCACCGCCCGGACGCCCCCGTGCCGGTGTCCACCTATCGCCTCCAGCTCACGCCGGATTTCACACTGGCCGACGCTGCTGACAGGCTCGATTACTTCGTCGCCCTTGGCGTCACTCACCTGTATCTGAGTCCGATCCTCACGGCCTCTCCGGGATCGACGCACTTCTACGACGTGGTGGACCACTCGCGCATCGACCCCGCCATTGGCGGCGAAGAGGCGCTGCGCGACCTCGCATGGCGCGCCGGTGAGCGAGGCATCGGCTTGATCGCGGACCTGGTTCCCAACCACATGGCCGTGCCCACCCCCGCGTATCACAACAAGGTGCTGTGGTCCGTGCTCGCACACGGCGACGCCTCGCCCTACGCTCACTGGTTCGACGTCGACTGGTCTAGGGGCGAACCCATGCTCATGCCCGTGCTCGGCCAGCGGATCGGCACCGTGCTTGCTGCGGGAGAGCTGACGCTCGACACGATGGTGGTGCCGGGCTTCGAGGACGACGGCGAAGTCCCAGTGCTGCGGTACTACGACCACGTCTTCCCCGTGCGCGCCGGCACGGAGAACCTGCCCATCGCGAGCCTTGTCGAGGAGCAGCACTACCGGCTCGCGTACTGGCGCGTGGCGAATGAGGAGCTCAACTACCGACGCTTCTTCGACGTCGGCTCCCTCGTGGCCGTGCGCGTCGAGGACCGCGATGTCTTCGACGCCACGCACGAACTGATCGTCTCGCTCGTCAATGACGGCACACTGGACGGCCTGCGCGTGGACCACCCGGACGGTCTCGCTGACCCCGCCACATACCTCCAGTGGCTCTCCGACGCCACGAACGGCGCGTGGATCGTCGTCGAGAAGATCCTCGAAGGCGAGGAGCGGCTACCCTCCTCGTGGAAGACCGCGGGAACCACCGGCTACGACGCCTCGTGGCGCATTGGTGCCGCTCTGCGCGATCCCTCCGGAGCGTCGGACTTGGCGGCGACCATGTTCCGAGTCGCTGGCGACGCGATGGGAGCGCTGCCCGGCATCATCGATGAGGCGAAGCGAGAGATCGTGAGCCAGTCGCTCGCGTCCGAGATGCGACGCCTGTCGTCGATCGCCCACCGCATCTGCATCACGGATGTGCGGCTGCGCGACCACACGTGGAGCGCGCTCTACGACTGTCTCACGACGCTCGTGGTCACGTTCGATCGCTACCGCTCGTACGTGGTTCCGGGCACCAAGCCCAAGCCGATGTCGCTTGAAGCGATTGCCGCCGCGGCCGATCGCGCCAGGGAGCGGCTCGACCCCGAGCGCCACGAGACCCTCGACGTGGTGGTTGACCTGCTGCGAGGCGCCGAGGTGGGCAGCGCGGGAAAGACTCTTGACGCCGATCGTGCGGAACTCATCACTCGCTTCCAGCAGGCCTGCGGCGCCGTCATGGCCAAGGGCGTCGAGGACACCGCCTACTACCGATGGACGCACCTGTTGTCGCTGTGCGAGGTGGGCTCCCCTGCCGGCCAGTTCCACCTCGCGCCCGCGGCGCTGCACGGCTGGGCGGCCGAGCGGCAGATCGCCTTCCCCCATGCGATGACGTGCCTCACGACGCATGACACCAAGCGATCGGAAGATGTCCGAGCCCGCTTGGGAGTGCTGAGTGAGTACGCGACCGATTGGGACGAGTTCGTCACGCGCATGCAGCACCACACGGAGCCCATGCGGCCACTCGAGCTCGACGGTCGCATGGAGAACCTCTGGTGGCAGATCCTGGTCGCCACCGCCGACGAGGACGACCTCATGCAGTGGGACCGCCTTGAGGGCTACCTCATCAAGGCGATGCGCGAGGCGAAGACCTTCACCACGTGGACCTCCCCCAACGAGCACTACGAGAACCAGGTGCTGTGGTTCGCGCATGCGACCCATTCGGACCCCACGGTGCGCGAGCACGTGCTGGGCTGGCACCAGCACCGAGTGGCCGCCACTCGCGCCGCGGTGCTGTCGCAGAAGGTGCTCGCGCTCACGCTTCCCGGCGTTCCCGACATCTACCAGGGCACGGAGTCGCTCGCCCCATCACTCGTGGACCCCGACAACCGCAGGCCCGTCGACTTCGACGATCTCGCGGCGCGGCTCACCCGCCTGCGCCGCCGCGCCAAGCCGCGCACCCTCGCCGACGAGAAGCTCCTCATCACCTCCCGCACGCTCGCCGCGCGCAAGGCACATCGCGACGCGTTCGTAGGCCCGGAGGCCGGCTACCACGCCCTCGCCTCCTCCTCCGGCCACGCGATCGTCTTCTCCCGCACCAAGGCAGACGCCGACGCTGTGGTGACCGTCGCGACGCGCGTCGCCGCGGAGGTGGAGCGCCTTGGCGGCTGGCATGAGCACACCGTGCAGCTGCCAGAGGGACGCTGGAAGGACGCGTTCACCGGTACGGAGATCGATGGAGGCACCACACCCATCGCTCCGCTGCTCAAGACCTATCCCGTGGCCCTCCTGGTGCGCGCATGAAGGCCGATGTCTGGGCACCGTATGCCACAAGCGTGACATGTCGCACGCTCGGCGAAGACGTGCCACTCGAGCAGGACGCTGGCGGCTGGTGGCGCGGCCCCGAGCTCGCGAACGGCCAGGACTACGCCTTTGTCGTGGACGGCGAGGGCCCGTTCCCCGATCCCCGCTCGCCGCGCCAGCCGCATGGCGTCCACGGGGCATCCCAAGCCTTCGACACCGGCGCCTTCGCATGGACGGACGGCGACTGGAAAGGCCGCGACGCAAGAGGCGCGGTGTTCTACGAACTCCACGTGGGCACCTTCACACCAGAGGGCACTCTCGATGCGGCGGCAGCCGCACTCCCCCGGCTCGCAGACATCGGCATCGAGATGGTCGAACTCATGCCGCTTGCGCCCATGCCGGGGACCCGCGGCTGGGGCTACGACGGCGTGTCGCTCTACGCGGTCTATGAGCAGTACGGCGGACCGGCGGCTCTGCAGCGCTTCGTGGACGCGGCCCACGCGCTCGGGCTCGCCGTGGCCCTTGACGTGGTCTACAACCACCTGGGTCCGGACGGCAACTACCTCGCCAAGTTCGGCCCCTACTTCACGGACGCACACCACACACCGTGGGGCTCCGCGATCAACCTCGATCAGCCGGGCAGCGCCCAGGTGCGTCGGTACATCGTTGACTGCGCATTGCGCTGGTTCCGCGACTTCCACATCGACGCCCTGCGCATCGACGCTGTGCACGCGTTCAAGGACGACTCTCCTCAGCACCTCTTGGCGCAACTGAGCCTCGAGACCGCGGGCCTAGCCGCGGCGCTGGGCCGCCCACTGTCGCTCGTTGCCGAAAGCGACCTCAACGACCCCGCCATGGTGACGCCGCTGCGCGACGGCGGCCTTGGTCAGACCGCCCAATGGTCCGATGACATTCATCACGCGCTCCACGCCTACCTCACGCAAGAGCGAGAAGGGCTCTACAAGGCCTTCGGCAGCGTCGAGACGCTCGATAAGGCCTATCGCAAGGTGTTCGTCCAGGACGGCGGATTCTCGGAGTTCAGGGGCAGGAACTGGGGCTTCCCCGTCCCCGACGACATGGACCGTCGACGCTTCGTCGCCTTCGCCGCGAACCATGATCAGGTGGGCAATCGAGCGATTGGTGATCGAGCGTCGGCCACCGTGAGTCCTGGCACCCAGGCCGCGGCGCTGGCTCTGGTGCTGCTGTCACCGTTCACTCCCCTGATCTTCCAGGGCGACGAATACGGCGAGACGCGGCCATTCCCGTTCTTCAGCGACCACGAAGGTGAGCTCGGGAAGGCCGTCACGGAAGGACGCTTCAAGGAGTTCGCGGGCCACGGTTGGGACGAGGGCGCCAAGGTGCCCGATCCCCAGGCGGAGGAGACGTTCCGCTCCGCAATTCTTGACCCGGAGGGCGGCAGCGAGGCGATCCGCGACTGGTTCGCGCAGTGCATCGCCCTGCGGCCCCACACTCTCGAATGGGGAGCGTGGGCCGCCCATCCTGTCTCCATCTCCGAGGCCGCCCCTCGCCAGCTCACGATGACCGGCCCGGTCCGCGTTCATGCGAACCTCTCGGACCAGCCACTAGCGTGTGAAGGGCGGCCTGCGGCCGTATTCGGCGAGGTCGCCGTGACGGACTCGGGATTCACCCTTGCGCCCGACGCTGTGGCCCTGGTTATTGCCTGAGGAGGCCCCGCATGGGCAAGGGTTGGGAGCAGCATCCCTCACAGTCGCTGCGCGCCGGTGCCGACTGGTCGATCGCGGACTTCGATCCTGACTCGACGCCGCGCTTTGATGGCAGCCGGAAGGATGCCGAGAAGCTCATGGCTCGCCAGGGAGAGCACCTGTCCCTGCTCCAAGAGAAACTGTTCGCGCACGGACGCACCGGCGGGAAGCACTCCGTGCTGCTCGTGCTGCAGGGCATGGACACCGCGGGCAAAGGCGGGATAGTGCGTCACGTGCTGGGCATGGTGGACCCCCAGGGCGTGGCGCTGCGCTCCTTTGGCGCACCCACCGCGGAGGAGAAGTCCCACCACTACCTGTGGCGCATCCGCAATGCGCTGCCGCCTGCGGGCAGGATCGGCGTCTTCGATCGCTCTCACTACGAAGACGTGCTGGTCGTTCGCGTCAACGGCCTTGTCGCCGGCGAGCCGTGGGAGGAGCGCTACGCGGAGATCAACGAGTTTGAGGCGGAGGTCGCAGCTGCCGGCACTGTCATCGTGAAATGCGCGCTGCTCATCTCCCCTGAGGAGCAGTATCAGCGCCTGCGCGAGCGGCTTGAGCGCCCCGACAAGCACTGGAAGTTCAACCCCAGCGACATCGATGAGCGCAAGCACTGGCACGCGTATCAGGAGGCCTACGAGGCAGCGATCCGCGCCACCTCCACCGAGACTGCACCGTGGCATGTGATCCCCGCCGACAACAAATGGTTCGCTCGCCTCGCGGTCACCGAGCTGCTGCTCAAGGCTCTCGAGTCACTCGAACTCGGCTGGCCGCTTGCCGACTTCAACGTGGACGAGGAGCTTGCTCGCCTCGATGAACTGGGCGAGGGCGCCCCGCCTGCCGCGTAGGACTCAGTCTCCGCCCGCCGTCATCGCCGCGAGGCGCGACAGCGCGCGCAGATACTTCTTGCGGTACCCACCAGCGAGCATGTCCTCGGCGAACACCCCCTCCAGCGAGGCACCCGAGGCGACGATGCGCACATCGGCGTCGTACAGGCGATCGACAAGCATCACGAAGCGCAGCGCCTGGTTCTGATCCGCGAGCGTCTTCACGCCGCGCAGCCCCAGCACCTTCACGCCCTCGATATACGCCGCATAGCGGGAGGGATGCACCTTCGCGAGGTCCGCGATGAGCTCGCTCCAGTCCTCCGCGACTGCCCC
>ENA-UOVV01000655-UOVV01000655.1-compost-metagenome-genome-assembly--contig:-NODE-655-length-37168-cov-7.989357_pt1 | contig 37168 bp, 26 predicted proteins | sample MGYA00238155_ERZ761577 | MGnify/ENA primary metagenome ERZ761577 (study PRJEB28898, sample SAMN06268775) | compost metagenome | isolation source: Emeryville, CA | place: USA:Emeryville, CA | collected... | reverse complement strand
CGGGACCTCTGGTTCCGTTGCGGGGGCAGGATTTGAACCTACGACCTCTGGGTTATGAGCCCAGCGAGCTACCGAACTGCTCCACCCCGCGCTACAAGAGATAACACTACCACGAGACGCGAGGCCGGACGAATCGAGCCAGCCAGCACCTAGGCCACGGACGGCCAGGCGTATCCGGCCGGGTCAGCCAGCAACGGCTCAAACGCGAGTTCGGCGCCGCCGACGAGCAGCAACTCAGCACCGAGGCCGGCGGCAGTAATCCTGGCCGACTCCATTGGCGCCTTCAGTGCGCGTTCACTCACCCGTTCGGCCAGGAACTCGGGGTTCGCGTTATACAACGAGCCCAGGAAGCCACCGAGGATCACCAGCTTCGGATTCAGCACGTGCACGGCATTGCGGATCGCACCACCAAGCAGCGACTGCTGTTGGCGGATTTCCGCGATCACCTCGGGGTCGGTTGTTGCCTGCAGCGCCGCATCCAACTGATCGACCTCCTCGGGCCCGAGGCCGAGGATCTTCAACAGCCGCGACTGGTTGACCAGGTCTTCCAGCACATCCCCGCCGTCGACCGCGCCACTGACGGTGATGTGCCCCCACTCCCCCGCATAGCCGTCAACACCGCCGAAGGGCTCACCGTCGGCGATGATCCCGCCACCAATACCGGAGGCACCACCGTTGAGGTAGACCAGATCGTCCACCCCGCGGCCGGCGCCGTATCGACGCTCGGCAATGGCGCCCAGGCTTGCGTCGTTCGCGGCCGCCACCGGCAACCCGGTCGCAGCCGACAGCAACTCAGCGTAGGGCGCCTCGTGCCAGTCCAGGTGCGGCGCAAAACGCACCAGCCCATCCGCGGCGCGCACGAGGCCTGGTACCGCAGCCCCCACCCCGACGATCCGCGAACCCTTGGGACGATCCGCAACTAGGGTCCGGATGACGTCGGCGCTGATCTGCACTGCCTCGGCGAGGCTCGGTGCGGTTGCGGTGGGGACGCGAACCCGGCGCAGCACGCGACCGCGCAGACCGACCAAACCCACCGTGATCGCATCGACTTCCGGGTTCACCGCGATCGCGAGCACGTCCTCGGAGGGGTGCACCATCGGACTGGGCCGTCCCACCTGGTTCGTCCCCACCGGCGCCCCCTCGACCACAAGGCCGAGTTCCACCAGCTCACCGACGAGGTCGGCGATGGTGGATCGGTTCAACAGGGTGTGTGCGGTCAGTTGGGCGCGCGATTGCGCACCTTCCTGCTGCAGGATGGCCAACAACGTCGACAGGTTGTGCCGCCTCGTCTGGTCATTACTGGCACCAGCGCGCAGCCCTGCGGAACGCCGCAGTGGCGAAGTATTCATGCTGCTCCTTGTGCCTTGTCCTGCGCCGCGCGCAGTGCCCTGCCCCGACGGACCAGATTACCTGCCCGTGGCGCGTCGCTTACTGATCACATCGAATGCGACGGCGAGCAGCAGCACCAGTCCCTTAATGACTTGCTGCCATGCGGCATCCACCGACAGGATCGACAGACCCATGTTCAGCACCCCCATGATGAGCGCACCGATGACGGCCCCGATCACAGTACCAACACCGCCGGTCACCGCGGCACCGCCGATGAACACCGCCGCAATCGCGTCCAGTTCATAGCCCTGACCTGCGGAGGCCACCGCACCACCGGCGCGTGCCGTCGTCACCACGGCCGCCAGCGCCGAGAGCACACCCATGTTCACGAAGATCCAGAAGTCAACCCACCGGGTCTTCACGCCACTCATCTGCGCGGCGAAGCGGTTGCCACCCATGGCGTACACGTGCCGACCAAAGACCGTGCGTCCCAGCACGAAACTGTACGCCAGAATGACCACGGCCAGGATGATCAGGATCAGCGGCGTACCGCGGTACTGCGCGAGCTGCCAGGCTAGGGCGATGATAGCGGCCGCCGCGAGCAGGTTCTTCAGCCAGAAGCCGGTAGCCCCTTCCAGCGGCAAGCCGAGGCGGTTGCGCTTCACCCGGGCCAGGAACTGCTGCAGGATCAGACCGACCGCGGCCAGCACGCCGGCGACCAGGGTCAAGGTATCGATCGAGCCACGGCCCTCGCCAATGCTGCCGAGGATGCCCGGTACCCAGCCGGTGCTGATACCGACGTACTCAGTCGGCAGCGCGTTGATCGTGCCGCCAGTGAGCAGGACCAAGGTCAAGCCACGGAACAGCAGCATGCCAGCCAGGGTCACGATGAAGGCGGGGATTCCGACGAAGGCCACCCAGAAGCCCTGCCAGGCACCGACGATGGCACCGAACACCAGGGCGAGCAACACCGCCAGGTACCATGGCACGCCCCACTGCGTCATCGCCAGCGCGACCAGCGCACCGATCATAGCCGCGAGCGAACCGACCGAAAGGTCGATGTGGCCGGCGATAATCACGATCACCATACCGACCGCGAGGATCAACACGTAGGCGTTCTGCTGGATCAGGTTGTTGATGTTGCCGGGAAGCAGCAGTCGGCCACCGGTCAGCGTCTGGAACAGAATCACGATCATGACCAGCGCGCCGAGAATGCCGTACTGGCGCAAGTTGCTGGTACGGCGCGGCGCCTTCGTTGAGAGCTTCAGGGACTCGCTCATGAGAGTGCAGCTTCCTTTCCTGCGGTCATGTAGTGCATCAGTGCTTCGGGAGTCGCCTCGTCGCGATTCAGCACACCGGTGATGCGGCCTTCAGAGATTGCGTAAACGCGGTCAGAGAGTCCGAGCAGTTCCGGCAGCTCGGAAGAAATCAGGATGACGGCCTTGCCCTGTGCGGCGAGCTCGTTGATGATGCCGTAGATCTCGAACTTCGCACCCACGTCAATGCCGCGGGTTGGCTCATCCAAGATCAGAATGTCCGGCTCAGAGAAGATCCACTTGCTCAACACGACCTTCTGCTGGTTGCCACCGGAGAGACCACCGACGACCTGCGACACCGAGGAGGCTTTGATATTCATGGCCCCACGGAAGGTCTCAGCGACGGCGTGCTCCTTGTCGCGGTCGATCACGCCACCCGTAGCCAACTTGAACAGCGAAGCCAGCGAGATGTTGGTCGCGATGTCGGCCAACAGGTTCAGCCCGAAGCGCTTGCGGTCCTCGGTTGCATACGCCAGACCGGCATCGACCGCATCCGTAACTGTCTTCAAATCGACCTGCTTGCCGTCCTTGTAGGCGGTGCCGCTGAGGAACTTGCCGTAGGAACGACCGAAGAGGCTCATCGCCAGTTCGGTTCGTCCGGCACCCATCAGGCCTGCAAAGCCCACGACTTCACCGGCGCGAACAAAGAAGGAGGCGTTGTCGACCACGAGGCGGCCCGGGTCGACCGGGTGGCGCACGGTCCAGCCTTCGACGCGGAAGCGCTCTTCGCCAATCTCGACATTGCGCTCCGGGTACATGTGATCGAGTTCGCGACCAACCATGGAGCGGATAATGCGCGCCTCGGTCGCGTCGGGCTCAGACATGCTGAAGGTTTCAATGGTCTTGCCGTCACGCAGGATGGTGACGGTATCCGCGATCCGGCGGATTTCTTTGAGCTTGTGCGAAATGATGATGCAGGTGATGCCCTGCTGCCGCAGGTGCTCGATCAATGAGAGCAAATGCGCGGAGTCTTCATCGTTCAGAGCGGCGGTCGGCTCGTCCAGGATGAGCAGTTTCACCTGCTTGGACAGCGCCTTCGCAATCTCAACGAGTTGCTGTTTCCCGACGCCGAGCTGCAGCACCGGCGTGCCGGGGTGCTCGTCCAGACCGACTCGGGCCAGCAACAGTGCGGCCTCTTTGTTGGTCTCGTCCCAGTCGATGATGCCGCGCTTGGCGCGCTCATTACCGAGAAAGATGTTCTCGGCGATGGACAGGTACGGGCTGAGCGCCAGTTCCTGGTGAATGATGACGATGCCATCGTGCTCGGAGTCATTGATCGAGCGATATTCAGCCGGGTGCCCATCGAATTCGATGGTGCCGTCGAAGGTACCGTGCGGGTACACGCCGGACAACACTTTCATCAGGGTTGACTTGCCGGCACCGTTCTCGCCACAGATGGCGTGCACCTCACCGCGCTGCACCTGGATCGAGACGTTGTCCAAGGCCTTCACCCCGGCAAACGCCTTCGTAATGCCGTTCATGGACAGGATGACGCTCACGAGCTCTCCACCTCATTTGGTCGACGTTGACCGATTCGTAGCAGGGACGATACCGCAACTGCGGCGTCAGCCCCACCCTGGCAACACCCGAGGATGCCAGGTCCGTTGGCGGGCAACGGCCGGGGTGGATCGCGATCCACCCCGGCCGCGGCCATTGTTCCTTACAGGCCGACGTCGCTGGCCTTGAGGAAGCCGGAGTCGATCAGCTTCGACTGCACGGTGTCCTTGACCACCACGTCCGGGGTGATCAGGAAGGACGGCACAACCTTCTTGCCGTTGTCGTAGGTGGTGGTGTCGTTGACCTCGACGGTGCCGCCCTTGGCGATCGCGTCGATCATCGCGAACACACGCTCACCGAGGTTGCGGGTGTCCTTCCAGACGGTCATCGACTGCTCGCCGGCGAGGATGTTCACCACGCTGGCCTTGTCGCCGTCCTGACCAGTCAGGATCGGCCAGTCAACGCCCGGCTTGTAGCCAGCGGTACGCAGCGAGGCGGCGATACCCTGTGCCAGCGAGTCGTTCGGCGAGAGCACAACGTCGATCTTCTTGCCGCCGCTGTAGTTCGAGGCGATGCGGTTGTCGAGTTCAGCCTGCGCGGCCTCGCTGCTCCAGCCGAGGATACCGATGCTGGTCCAGTCGTCGACGGTTGCGGGAGCCTTGCCCGACGGAACGACGAGCTTGCCGGCGTCCAGGTACGGCTTCAGGACGTCCCACGCACCCGCGAAGAAGAAGCGAGCGTTGTTGTCGTCCGGGCTCCCTGCGAAGGGCTCGAGGTTGAACGGGCCGACATCGCCGGTCAGGCCGAGCTGCTCGACGATGAACTCGCCCTGCAGCTGCCCCACCTTGTAGTTGTCGAAGGTGGCGTAGTAGTCCACATTCTCGCTGCCGAGGATCAGGCGGTCGTAGGCGATGACCTTGATGTCCTGAGCAGCAGCCTCCTCGAGGACGGGGCCGAGCAGCGAGCCGTCGATCGCAGCGATGACGAGCACGTCAACGCCGGCCGCGATCTGGTTCTGCAGCTGCGAGATCTGCACGTCGGTCTTGTTGTCTGCGTACTGCAGGTCAGCGGTGTAGCCCGCGTCCTCCAGGCGCTTCTTCAGGCCCTCACCGTCGTTGATCCAACGCTCGAGGCTGCGGGTCGGCATGGTGATACCGACCGACAGCTTGCCGTCGCCGCCGTTGTCACCGCCGCTAGGTGCACAAGCGCCGAGGGCGAGTGTCATCGCCGCCGCGGCACCGAGTGCAAGGAACTTCTTGTTCGAAGACATCGATGTCTCTCCTGTTCGTGTGGTGCGGAACTTCATCGTGCCGCGCCCGATGTGTGTGGCATCGGGCTGCTGCTTTCCCGCCACACAGCACTTGGGGGTGCTGTGTTTCTCCGGCTCTCGCCGTCGTTGGCGGTGCCCCCGTTTCCAACTGGTTCACGCCAGTCCGGTTTGTTGGGTGAATCAACTTATAGCAACGCCGCGTCACCATGTCCAGTCACCGTGACCAAGTCGTAATCAACCCGCGTGGCATTGACACGGTCCTGGTGCGGCTATATGTTGTGGTTATCAACTAATCTTGGTGGCGTTCGCAGCCACTCGTCGGTCCCTGAGCAAAGGAGCTTCAATGGCCCTCTCCCCCACGCCTGCAGACAAGTTCACCTTCGGCCTGTGGACCGTCGGCTATAACGGTGGCGACCCCTTCGGCGGCCCGACCCGCCCAAACCTGGACGTCGTGCACGTCGTTGAGAAGCTCACCGAACTGGGCGCCTACGGTCTCACCTTCCACGACGACGATTTGTTCGCCTTCGGCTCGTCGAACGCCGAGCGCGAGAAGCAGATTGGTCGTTTGAAGGACGCCCTCGCCGCAACCGGGCTGCGTATCCCGATGGTCACCACGAACCTCTTCAGCGCCCCGGTTTTCAAGGACGGTGGCTTTACCAACAATGACCGCGAGGTGCGCCGCTACGCACTGCGCAAGGTGCTGCGCAATATCGACCTGGCCGCCGAACTCGGCGCCACCACCTACGTGCTCTGGGGCGGCCGCGAAGGCGCCGAATACGACGCAGCAAAGAACATCCAGGCAGCGCTCGAGCGCTACAAGGAGGGCCTGAACCTCCTGACTCAGTACGTGATCGACAAGGGCTACGACATCCGCTTTGCCATCGAGCCGAAGCCGAACGAGCCGCGCGGTGACATTCTGCTGCCGACCGTCGGCCACGCGCTCGCCTTCATCAACGAACTCGAGCACCCGGAGCGCGTGGGCCTGAACCCCGAGGTCGGCCACGAGCAGATGGCAGGTCTCAACTTCGCCGCCGGCATCGCCCAGGCCCTGTGGCACGGCAAGCTGTACCACATTGACCTCAACGGCCAGCGCGGCATCAAGTACGACCAGGACCTGGTCTTCGGTCACGGCGACCTGCACAACGCCTTCGCCCTGGTCGACCTGCTCGAAAACGGTGGCCCGAACGGCGGCCCGGCGTACGACGGCCCGCGTCACTTCGACTACAAGCCGAGCCGCACCGAAGACGAGAACGGCGTCTGGGAGTCGGCCCGCGCGAACATGCGCACCTACCTCCTGCTGAAGGAGCGCGCACAGGCCTTCCGCAACGACCCCGAGGTCAAGGAGGCCCTGGAAGCGGCCAAGGTGAACGAGCTCAGCCAGCCCACCCTGGGCGCCGGCGAGTCCTACGTCGACCTGCTGAACGACCGCAGCGCCTTCGAGGACTTCGACGCCAGCGCCTACTTCGGCGGCAAGGGCGGCGGCTACGTTCGCCTGCAGCAGCTGGCCACCGAGCACCTGCTGGGCGCTCGATAACCACTCTCCGGTGAAGGCCCCGTGCGATTCGCACGGGGCCTGCCTGTACCCCGCACACCCACTCTGGAGCAGAGCATGGCATTGGTCGCAGGCGTCGACTCCTCGACGCAAAGTTGCAAGGTCGTCATCAAGGACGCGGACACCGGCGCGCTCGTGCGTTCGGGCCGCGCCAGTCACCCGGACGGCACCTCAGTCGATCCCGCCGCGTGGTGGTCGGCACTGCAGACCGCCATCGCCGACGCCGGCGGCCTCGAGGATGTGGCCGCGATCTCCATCGCTGCCCAGCAGCACGGCATGGTGGTGCTCGATCGCGACGGCCGGGTCATCCGCGACGCCCTGCTCTGGAATGACACCCGCTCGGCCGACGCTGCGGCAGCCCTGATCGCCGAAGTGGGCGCGGCCGATTACGCGCAGCGCACGGGCAGTGTGCCGGTGGCCTCATTCACCGCGACGAAGCTGCGCTGGCTGCGCGACGCCGAGCCGGAGCACGCTGCTCGTGTCGCCGCCGTCGCGCTGCCGCACGACTGGCTGAGCTGGCGGCTGCGCGGCTACGGCCCCGCGGACGAATCCCCGCTCGGTCCAGACCTCAGCCAGTTGGCCACGGACCGGTCCGACGCCTCCGGCACCAGTTACTTCGGCCCCAACGGCTATGACCTTGCGCTCTTCGAGCGCGCCCTGGGCAAGCCCGGCATTGAGGCGACCCCCGGCAGCACAAGCGACGCAGTCATTCTGCCGCGGGTGCTTGGCCCGGGCGAGGCCATGGGCACCACGGTGGCCCAGCCGGCCGCTGGCATCCCGGCCGGCCTGATCGTGGGACCCGGCGCTGGTGACAATGCTGGTGCCGCCCTCGGCCTCGGCGCCGACACCGGCGACATCGTGGTCTCGATCGGCACCAGCGGCACCGTGTTTGCCGTGACCTCCTCGCCGACCGCTGACACCACCGGTGCTGTCGCCGGCTTCGCGGACGCCAGTGGGCAGTCGCTCCCACTGGTGGCGACGCTGAATGCGGCTCGCGTGCTCGACGCGATGACCCGGCTGCTGGGCGTGGACCACATCACGCTCGGTACTCTGGCTCTCGAGGCGCCGGCTGGCGCAGACGGTGCCGTCCTCGTGCCCTACTTCGAGGGTGAGCGTACGCCGAACCTGCCGGAGGCCAAGGCGACGCTACACGGCCTGACCCTGGCCAACACTCGGCCGGCGCACATCGCTCGGGCCGCGATCGAGGGCATGCTCTGCGCCCTGGCCGACGGCCTCGATGCGGTCCGCCGCCTCGGCGTCACCGCCGGTCGCATCCTCCTGATCGGTGGCGCTGCCCAGAACGAGGCGGTGCAACAGATCGCAGCCCAAGTCTTCGACGTGCCCGTGGTCATCCCCTCCCCCGGCGAATATGTCGCCGACGGCGCCGCCGTGCAGGCCGCCTGGGTGTTGCACGGTTCCCGACCGAGTTGGCAGGTGGCCACTGTGGCAACTCCAGCCCCGAACACCCAACCGCAGATCCGCGAGGCATACCGCGCGGCAGTGCAGGCAGCGCACCCAGAACTCGGCTAGACCCCCAGCATCACCACGGCCCAGCGCCCCCACGTCGCTGGGCCGTAGGTGTGTCGCGCAGCACCGAGGGCACAAGAATGGGCCCGGAATCCCTCACCGGTTCCGGGCCCATCTTCGTTTCCCCCCGACGGCTGTTCGGGTCCAGCCGTGGTCTGTGGTGCGCTATCCCTGCGTGGTCCAGATGGGGTGGAGCGGGCGGTCAATCCCCAAGGTGACGACTGGCCCGGTGACCTGCACGCTCGCGGTGAGCGGAATGTCGGCTGCCGAACGGCCGAAACCGAACACCAGCTCGCCCGGCTCGACAATGCGTTCCATACTGCGCCCAGTGAAGGAGCACAGTGCCAGCGGCACCGTGGCCTGCACCTGCAGCGACTCACCGGCCTCAAGCCACACCTTCGTGAAGCCGATGAGTCGCTGCACCGGTTGCACCACACTGGACACCGGATCGTGAACGTAGAGTTGCACCACCTCGGCACCGGCTCGGGTTCCGGTGTTTGTGACGGTCAGGCTCAGGGTGACCGAACCATCAGTGCTGACCTCGGAGGAGGAGACGCCCAGGTCGGACTGCTCGAAGGTGGTGTAGCTCAGACCATGACCGAAGGCGTAGGCCGCGGTCGGGTCGATGTTGGACACGCCAGTCTTCCGGGCGAGGCGCGAAGCCAGATACGTCGACGGCTGCGCGCCCGGCGTCGCCGGAATGCTCACCGGCAGTCGGCCGCTCGGGTTCAGCCGACCGGAGAGCACTCCAGCAATCGCCACCGTTCCTTCTTCGCCAGGGAAGAAGGTCTGCACGATCGCCCCAGCACGCTGCGGCGCGGAGCCGAGCGAATAGGGGCGACCAGCCAGGAGCACCACCACGACGGGGGTGCCAGTCTCAAGGATCGCGTCCAGCAACTGCTGCTGCGCGCCGGGCAGAACCAGGAGCTCAGCGTCGCAGCCTTCGCCGCTCGTGCCGCGACCGAAGAGGCCGGCGCGGTCACCAAGCGCGAGCACGGCGACATCCGACTTCGCAGCGAGCGCGACCGCCGCCTCGAATTCATCGGTTTCGCCACCATCGATCGAGGTGCCCGCCAGGTAACTGACCTGGCCCTCGCCGAATTCACGCCCGAGCGACTCGCGCAAGGTCGGGATCTCGATGCCCATGCCCCAGTCCGGAAACTGCGAACCGATGTGCATCGGGAAGGAGTAGCAGCCGAGCAGCGACTCGGGGTTGTCAGCGGCCGGGCCGATCAGTGCGATCTTGGCGCTCGATGCCAGCGGCAGCGCGCCCTCGTTCTTGACCAGCACCACTGCCTCTTCGGCGATGCGGCGGGCCAGTTCCCGGTTCACCTCAGGGTCCAGGTCGACCGTGCCGCGCAGGGCGTCCAAGTCGCCCAAGTCCTTGCCCTGCAACACTGGCGGGACCAGGTCGACATCCTCGTCCAGTAGGCCGAGCTCGGCCTTCTGGATCAGTACGCGCAGCAGCGAGCGGTCAATGACGGCCTCGTCGAGCCGGCCGTCACGCACGGCGTCGATCAGTGGCTGACCAAAGGCGTGCACCGTCGGCAATTCCACATCGATGCCCCCCTGCAGTGACAGGATCGCCGCCTCGGCCAGGTTCGCCGCAACACCGTGCTGCATCATCAGGAAGGCAACCGAGAAGTAGTCGGCGACCACGGTGCCATCGAAGCCCCAGGTGTCGCGCAGCAGTTCGACGAGCAGCCATTCATCCATCGCCGAGGGGATGCCGTCAATGTCACTGTAGGCGTTCATCACCGAACGCGGCTTGCCATCGCGCAGCACCATCTCGAATGGCACCAGCATGACGTCCATCAGCTCGCGGCGCCCCATCGAGACCGGTGCCAGGTTGCGGCCCGCCTTCGACGAGGAGTACGCGACCAGGTGCTTCAGGGTCGCGATGATGCCGGTGGACTCGACGCCGCGCACGTAGGCGGCACCGATCGTGCCGATCAGGTACGGGTCCTCACCGATGGTTTCTTCGACTCGACCCCAGCGTGCGTCGCGGGTCACATCCAGCACTGGGGCGAGCCCCTGGTGGATCCCCATCTGGAGCATGTCGCGGCCGATGTGCTGGCCCATTTGCTCGATCAGTTCGGGGTGGAAGGTGGCACCCCACGACACTGGAACCGGGTACGCGGTCGCACCCCAGGCTGCGAAGCCGGCCAAGCACTCTTCGTGCGCGACGGCAGGGATACCGTGCCGGCTCTCGCTCAGGATGCGCTGCTGCGTGCGCAGCAGCGAGAGCGCACCGATGGCCGGGTCGACCGGCCGCGTGCCGAAGGGACGGGTGAGCTGGCCGAGACCGAAGGGCAGCAGCGCCTCCAGGTCCACATCGCCCACCATCTCGTTCTGGTTCGGGGCGACCTCGCCGCCGTCGACGGAGGCCCCCACCCAGACACCGTAGAGCTGGGCAATTTTCTCTTCCAAGGAGAGCTTCGCCATGACGGCTTCCGCTTTGGCCCGGTACTCTGCCTGGGCGGCTGCGGGCACACTCGTAGCGTGCGTTGACTGTTCCGACATGATGCGGACTTATCCCTTCACTGCTCCGGTGAGGCCACCCACGATCTGTCGTTCCAACATCGTGAAGAAGACCAGCGCCGGGATCATGGCGATTGAGGTGAACGCGAGCACGGCCGCCGTATTCGTCGAATACGCAGTCGAGAAGTACTGCACACCCAGCGGCAGCGTGAAACTGTTGGGCTTGGCCCCACCAGCACCCAGCACCATCAGCGGCAGCAGGTAGGCATTCCAACTGCTCACGAACGCGAGCACGCCAACGGTGATCAGACCGGGCTTGGCCAGCGGCAGCAGGATCCGGAAGAAGAAGCCCACCTTGCCAGTGCCATCGATTTCGGCCGCGTCCTCAAGCTCACCAGGGATCGCACGCAGGAACGGCACCAGGATGATGATCGAGGTCGCGAGCGTGAATGCCACCTGCGGCAAGATAATGCCGACGAGGTTGCCAAACAGCCCGAGCTCGCGCAACATCACCGTCAGCGGCGTGATAGCGACCGTGAGCGGGAACAACAGGCCCGCCGTGAAGAGGGCATAGAGCGCGCCCCGCCCCTTGAACTGGAATCGTGCGATGACGAAGGCCGCCATCACGCCGAGGAATACCACCCCAGTGGTGGTGCCGACGGCGGTGATCACGCTGGAGAGCAACTGGCCCCAGAACCGGTCCGAGGTCAGGACGGAGATGTAGTTGTCCAGAACCCAGGGATCGGGCAGGGCAGCGGCATCCCGGTTGATCTGCGCGGTGGTTCGGAAACCGCCAAGGATCACATAGAGCACCGGACCGACGCTGATGGCAGCGACCACCATGGCGATGAGTGTGACGATCGGCTGGCTCCAGTCGATCTTCACACGACGCCGGATCTTGCGGACCTCGGAGTCCTGTCGTTCTGCTTGCAACGCAGTGAGCGCGGACATGCTAGGAACCTGCCTTCCGGCTAGTCAGGGCGCCGGCAAGGTCTCGACGCAGCGCGAAGCGCTGGTACAGCAAGGCGACCGCAAGCGAAATAACAAAGATCACGACGGCAACGGCGCTGCCGAAGCCCACCTGGGTGCGGTTGAGACCGAACTGCACCATGTAGGTCGCCATCGTCGCCGAGGCATTGGCTGGACCACCGCCAGTGGTGATCCACACCATGTCAAACAGCTGCAGGGATCCGATGATCGACAGGAAGGCCCAGATGCGGATGGTGGGCCCAAGCAGCGGCAGCGTGACGTGTCGCTGCACCTGCCACCAACTCGCCCCGTCTAGCGCAGCGGCCTCGGAGAGTTCTTCAGGAACGCCCTGGAGGCCGGCCAACATCAGGATGATGGCGAATCCGAGGTACTTCCAGGTCAGGATGCCGAACATGGTCCACATGACCACGTCGGTGTCCGCCAGCCACAGCGCCTTCAGATCGCTGAGACCGAGGTCATCCAGGTAACCGGCGAGGGCACCATCCGGCTGCAGAATCAGGCTCCATGCCAAACCGGCGGTGATTTCGCTCAGGACATAGGGCACGAAGATCAGGAGGCGCAGCGCGCTGCGCAGGTACATCTTGCGGTTGAACAGCAGGGCGATGCTGATCGCCAGCGGACCCTGAATCAGCAGCGACAGGATGAGCACGAAGAAGGTGTTACCGACCGCCTGGTGAAACTTGGCGTCAGTGAGCACACGCGCATAGTTGTCGAAGCCAATGAACCGGTCCATCGGACCGAGGCCGTTCCAGTTGAAGAAACTGTAGTACGCGGCCAGGAGCACCGGCAGCAGCACGAAGGTGAGGTAAACGATCAAGGCCGGTCCAGCGAAGCCTGCGATCTGCAGCCGCTTGCGCCAGTTGGCGCGGCGGCGGCGAGTGCTGGAGTCAGTCACGGTGGGTCCCTCGGTGGATGTGGTGGGGGTAGGGGCTGGGCCCGCGGTGACCGCGGGCCCAGCCTCGATGATGCTGGTCATGATGGGGTGTTACAGCGTTGCCGCCGCGTCCTTCATGCCCTGGACGATGTCCTGCGGGGTTGCCTGTCCAGCGAACAGAGCGACGATGCCGTCGTTCATGGCGCCACCAACAACCGGACCGTAGGCGGTGTCCAGCCAGAGCTGCACGTAGGTCGAAGCCTGCAGGCCCTCAAGCACCTGACGCAGGTTCGGGTCCGTGATCGAAACCTCCGAGCCCTTCGACACCGGGATACCGGCGCCCACCTCGCCAAAGCGGGTCTGCACGTCAACCGACGCGATGTACTTCAGCAGTTCGACCGCTTCCTTCGGAGCGTCAGCCGAGACCGAGAAGCCGTCGCCACCACCGAGGGCGGCAGTCGGGTCGCCGGCGCTACCCGGGATACCCGGGAAGTTGAACCAGCCAAGGAACGACGGCGGAGTCGCGTTCGCGTCGCCGGTCTCCTCCTGCAGGATGCCACCCATGGTGCCCGGGTTCCAGTGACCCATGAGCTCCATTGCAGCCTTGCCGGTTGCCAGCTGGCCCGCCGACGAACCGGCACCCTGCTGGGCGCTGGTGCCGAGGTAGCCCTCGTTGAACGGCTCGCTGTCGATGAACTGCTGCAGCAGCTCACCCGCCTTGATGAAGCAGGGGTCGTCGAAGACCAGGTTGGCCTGAGCGTTCGACAGGATCTGCGGCGAGCACGACTTCAGGGCGAAGTTGTACCAGTAGTGCGCAGCCGGCCACTTGTCCTTGGCACCAACGGCAATCGGGGTAATGCCAGCGGCCTTCAGCTTGTCGATGGCAGCGTAGAGCTCGTCCAGGGTGGACGGCACCGAGGCAATGCCCGCCTTGGCGAACAGGTCCTTGTTGTACCAGAAACCCTCGATACCGAAGGAGAACGGCAGACCGTAGGTCTTGCCGTCGACCTGCCACGGAGCGGCGGTTCCACCGACGAGCTCGAGCTCAGCGGCGACATCGGCCGAGATGTCCTTGACGTAGCCGGCCTTCACCTGGGCTGCGAGTTCGCCAGCACCCCACTGCTGGAACACGTCGGGAGCGTCGCCCGAGCGCAGTGCGTTCGGGATCAGGGTGCGCTGGAGTTCTTCGTTCTGGAATGCCTGGACGTCAACCTTCACGCCCGGGTTCTTGTCCTCGAACTCCTTGGCGACCTGCTGCCAGAAGCCGAGCAGCGGCTCGCCGGTTCCGTTGTGCCACCAGGTGATGGTGACGTCGCCCTGGGGCTCTTCAGCCGCAGGAGCACAACCGGTAACAGCTGCAAACGCCAGGGCCGAGGTGGCCAGCAGCGCCGCAGCACGCGACATGCGGGAATGGTTCTTCATCGAACACCTCTCGAAAGTTTCGACAACAGTGTCGAAATTGACTTGGTTGTCGGTCAGGCTACTGAACCGGGTATTTGGTGTCAATAGCAACAAACCCACTTTTTTCCGAACCCGGCTTCGGACTCGGAAGCGTGAAGGCCCATCCAGCAGCGAGGCACTCGTCGAGCACGCGACGCAGCGCCGCGACTGTGCCCGAGCGGTCTCCTCCGCCGTCATGGACCAAGAACAGCTCGCTTGGACGAATAGCCTGCCGCAGGCGCTCGGTCAGTACTTCGACATCTTGCGTCAGCCAGTCACCGATGGTGTTCACCACCGCCAGCGGCTGCATACCAAGGGAGACCGCGACCTGCGCTGTGCAGCCCCAACTCCCGTTCGGGGCACGCCAGAACGGGATGGGCGCGTCAGGGTCATCCAAGGCCTCACGGATCACCGCATTGGTGCGCCGCATCCGCTCGGCGACCTCCTCGGGCGAGGCGGTGCCAAGGTCGGCAAAGTCGGTCGAGTGGTTGCCCAGGACGTGTCCTTCGCGCACGATCCGACGCAGCAAGTCGGCCCCACCTGGAGCCAGAATCTGATCCGCGATCACGCAGAATACCGCGGAAATTCGGCGTTCTGCGAGGTAGTCGAGGATCGCCTCGGTGTCCTTGCCGTTCGGCCCATCGTCAATGGTCAGGCTGGCAACCAGGCCCGATCCGGAAGCCCCCACCCAGGCTTCCTCCGTCAGTGGCCACTGCGCCCGCGGCACTGCCATCGCCCTAGTTCGGCCTCGCCGTACTATCCCGGACAACCAAATTCGTGGCCAAGTCCATGCGCGGGGTTGGCCCGCCGGAGTCCTGTCGCAGCCGAAGGACCATCCGGGTCGCTTCAGCCCCCATTTCGCGCAGTGGCTGTCGCACTGTCGTCAGTCGCGGGCTCACCCACTGGGCCATGGGAATGTCGTCGTAGCCAACCAGGGACAGATCCTCGGGCACCCGCAGCTGCAGGGCACGGCACGCCTCCAGCACACCGAGCGCCTGCAGGTCGCTGCCGGCGAAGATGGCAGTCGGGCGGTCGACCTGCGCCAACAGGTCGCGGGCGTGCTGTTCCCCGCCCGAGGTGTAGAAGTTTCCGAATCGGACCCAGTCCGGGTTGATCTCGATGCCGGCACCCGACATCGCAGAGCGGAAGCCGTCCAGCCGGGCGTGGGAGCAAAGCATGTCTTCTGGGCCGGTGATGGCGGCGATTTTCGTGTGCCCAAGCTCAATCAGATGTCGGGTTGCCATCAGTCCGCCCGCCCAGTTGGCGGAACCCACCGAGGGCACATCCGGGGCCGGATCGCCGGCAGGGTCGATGATCGCAAAGGGGATGTCGCGGGTGCGCAGTGCTTGCCGGGCACTGTCCGGAATGCCGGAGAACACCAGGAGCACCGCTTCTGGACGGCGCTGAATCACGCCTTCCACCCACTCCGGGCCTGGCTCGTGCCGAGTGCCACTCTGGGTCAGCACGACGCTCAGACCGTGTTCCGAGGCCACGTCCTCAACGCCCCGGATGATTTCCATGGACCAGGCACTCTCGAACTGGTGAAACACCAGCTCGATCAGGCCAGACCGCGCCCGGCCGCTGCCGCGCCGCAAATAGCCATGTTCGGTGAGCAGCGCTTCAACGCGTTCCCGTGTCCGTTGCGAGACGTCGGAGCGACCGTTGAACACCTTCGAGATCGTCGAGGTGGATACCCCGGCGATCTCCGCGATCTCTGCCAGCGTGACTCGAGGCGAGTCTGCTGCTGCCATATCGGCCTCCCTGAATGCGTGTTCTCATCCTAGGGAAAGTTTCGAAAACAGTCACGCAACTTCGACCGAAACGTTTCGGTCGTGGCGCGGCTAGTCCAAGGTTGCAATCCGCCACCATGCGGTGTGCGAGGCCCCCGGTTCGAGCACCACCAGATCGGTGCCCGAGTTGAACGCATCCGGTGGACACGTCATCGGTTCGACTGCCAAGCCGATGCGGTGCCCTGGGTGCCCTGCAGTGAGATCAGCGGTGTGAATCTGCACCCACGGGCAGGCCTCGTCCCAGACCAGTTGCACGCCGGAGCAGTCCGGGTTTTGCACCGTCACCCGGGCCAGCCCCTCGGGTTCACGGATGATGTCGCCGTAGGCGTGATCGATGGCGACATCACCCAAGACCCGCGCCTGGCGGAAGTCGAACTCCGGCACCTCGGCGACCGAGACGACCTCACCCGGCAACAACCGCTCACCGACCGTGGTGGCGATGCTCGCCGCCGGAATCGACACCACGGCTCGGTCCAGGCCGGCTGCGCCGACCGCCAGGTACGGGTGCGGACCCGTGCCGTAGGGCGCCGCCGACGGGCCCATGTTCGTGGCCGTGACGGTCGTGTGCAGGCCGTCATCGTCGAGGCGGTAGGCCACCTCCAGCCGGATCCGGTGCGGATAGCCGGCTTGCGGCTCGATCATCGCAAACAGCTCCACGTGATTCGGCGACGCATCCACATACGTTTCGGGTCGGAAGTCGAGCCAGCAGGCGAGGCCATGCAGCGCGTGGCCTCGGGCCGGCTCGGTCAGTGCCAGTTGCTGTTGCACCCCGTTGAAGCTGTAGCGACCGTCCACCACCCGGTTCGGCCACGGCGCGAGCGTCACACCGCGATACGCGGGACGCACCTCGTCGGCGTCGAAGGGCACGACCAGGTCGCGACCGTCACCGGTCAGCGAGCGGAGCGTGGCGCCAATCGAGGCAATGATGGCTTCGTACTTGCCATGGCGAATGCGGAACTGATGACCGGACAGCGGTGGGTTCGTGGACATACCCGGTATCGTAGGGCTCCTCGCATTCGCAGCGCAGCATCTTCGTGACACGAACTGCCTGGACGTGCCGCTCGACAGAACGCAGCAGCGCCGCACCGGAGTTCCGATGCGGCGCTGTTGCGAATGTCGCGACTACTTGCTGAGCGCAATCGCCTTTTCGATCGCGGCCTGCAACCTGGCGTCCGCCTTCGCGAAGGCTTCCAGGTCGCCCGACTTCAGGGCGGCCTCGCGCTCCTTGAGCGCCGCGGCGGCGTCGGCCAGGGCGGCCTTCAGAGCCGCGCTCGGCGCGCCACCCGTGCCCGGGTCACCGGGTTCCGCCGGGTCGCCAGGCTCGGTCGGGTCGGTCGGATCCGTCGGCGTGGTCGGTTCACCGTCGCCGATACCGGCACCGGAGTCGCCGCCGAAGATCTCATCCAGCGCCTCGCCGAGGCTGTCCTTGAAGGCGATCTCGTCACCGAACGCGACCAGCACCTTGCGCAGCAGCGGGTAGCTCGTGCCACCGGTTGCCTGCACGTACACCGGCTGGACATAGAGCAGACCGCCACCGACAGGCAGGGTCAGCAGGTTGCCGCGCAGCACCTGGGTGCTCTGGCCACGCTCCAGCAAGTTCAGTTCCGTGGCGACCGTCGGGTTCGAGTTGAAGTTCGCCTGTACCTGGCCGGGGCCGGGCACCGTGGTGTCCTTCGGTAGCGTCAGCAGCGTCAGCTTGCCGTAGTCGGGCGACTTGGCACCAGCCGTGTTGCCAGCGTTCGAATTCGCTGAGAGGTAACCCATCAGCACGTTTCGAGCGCTCTCGCCGGTCTGCTGCGGAATGTAGGTGGAGTAGATCGAGTATTCAGTCCTGTCCTGACCCGGCACCTTCAGCGACAGATAGTACGGCGGCTGGAACGGCGCCGACTCCGCGTTCGTCGCGGTGGGTTCACGCGGGGTGACCCATGCGTCGTTGCCTTCGTAGAAGCCCTCGGGGTTGGTCACGTGGTACGTACCAAGCACCGTACGCTGCACCTTGAACAAGTCCGACGGGTACCGGACGTGGCTCATCAACTCGCCGGACATTTCGGAGAGGGACTTGAGCTTGCCCGGGAAGACCTTGTTCCAGGTCTGCAGCACCGGATCCTGGTCATCCCATGCGTAAAGGGTGACCTTGCCGTCATAGGCGTCAACCGTGGCCTTGACCGAGTTGCGGATGTAGTTGATGGTGTCGGTCGACAGTCGCGAGGACTGCGTGTTCGCCGCGGCCATCGCCGAGCGCAAGCCCACCTTGGCCGAATACGGGTAGTTCGCCGAGGTGGTGTAGCCATCGACAATCCACACGATGCGACCGTCCACGATCGCCGGATATGGATCCGAGTCGAGCGTCAGATACGGCGCCACCTTGCCCACGCGGGTCAACGGGTCGCGGTCGTAGAGAATCTGCGACTCGTCATACACGTCACCGGAGAGCAGAATCTGCTCGCTCTGGAACTTGATGGCGTAGATGATGCGCAGCAGGATGTTGCTGAGCTTCGGGCCACCATCACCCGAGAAGGTGGTGCGGACCGTGCTGGCGTTCTCGGCCTCGCTGGACGGGTAGTCCAGCTCGCGGGCCGGGGTACCCGCCGGACCACCCACGATGGAGTACCGCGGCGAGTTCTCACCGAAGTAGATGCGCGGTTCGTAGTCGCCCAGCGCCTTGGTAACCGGAATATCACCTTCCAGGAATAGCGGCTGACCGTCGACGGTGCGCTTGTTGCCATAGGCGGCCACAAGTCCGTAGCCGTGGGTGTAGACAATGGCCTGGTTCACCCAGCTGCCGGCACCGGTAATGCCCTGCGAGTTCAGTTCACGAACGGCAAGAACCACGTCCTGGGTTTCACCATCGATCTCGTAGCGACCCACGTCGAGCTGACCAGGGAACTGGTAGTACTGGCGGAACACCTGGAACTGAGTGAATGCCGCCGAGACCAGCTGCGGGTCGATCAGACGAATGCTGGCTGCTGCCTCGGCGTCAGCGCGCAACGCGCCTTCCTCGGCATCGGTTTTCGCTGCGTAGGGCACTTCCACGACGTCGTCGACACCGTACGCCTTGCGAGTGGCCTCAATGTTTCGCTTGAGGTACTCGGCTTCCAACGTCTGTTCGCTCGGGTCCACCTGGAAACGCTGAATGGCCCACGGGTACAGGTTGCCCACGACCAGGGCGCTGACCAGCAGCAGACCGGTACCAACCACCGGCAGACGCCAGCGACCGGTGAAGGCGGCGACCAGGAACAACACCACCACGAGCACGGCGGCGCCAACCAGGATCACGCGACCCGGAATCCAGGCATTCACGTCGGTGTACGAGGCACCGATGAGCAGACCGGAGGAACTGTCGGTCAGGGTGGCGTACTGGTCCAGCCAGAGGCTGACCGCCTGAACCCCGACGTACAGGGCCGCGAAAATCGCGAGCTGCACCCGCGCTGCAGTGGTGATCGAGAACTCTCGAGCGCCGAACCGCAGACCACCGTAGAGGACATGGATGGCGAGGTTCGCCAGGCCCGCCAGCAGCACCACCGCCGACAGGAACGTCACCAGCCCGCGCCAGAAGGGCAGCTCGAACAGGTAGAACGAGATCGGCAAGCCGAACTGCGGGTCAACCTCCGTGGTCGGCGTGGAGTTCCACCACACCAACACGTCGGTCCAACGCGTCGCGACGCTCACGCCAGCGAAGAAGCCGAGCACGATCGGCAGACCCCAGGTCACGAGCACGCGCAACGGGTCCACCAGTTCGCGGTATCGCTCGAGTTGCGCGTTCAGCTTCACGTAGACCGGCTGGCTGCGCCACGCCAGCACCAGCGAAAGCCACACCGGCACTGCCATCGCCAGGAAACCGCCAACGAAGAGCGCGCCGATGGCGATCCACTGCGTCACGAGCACGTTGGAGTATCCGAGCTGGTCGAACCAGAGGAAGTCGGCGTAGTACTGGCCCACGTAGAGCAGCCCAGCCACTGCCACGACCAAAACAATCAGCGTGATCTGCAGCGGGCGCCACGGGGATGCAGGACGTGACTGCGGCCGCCGTCCAGAGGTAGTAGTCGTCACAATCTCAGCCTTAACGGTTGGTGGGCGATATCGCCGCCAATCCTACCGGGCGGGCTTCTGCGAGCACCCGAGAGTTCCGGGCTGTGCGCTCTCAGCGCAATAGTCGGGCGGTCACTGCCTACTAGCAGCGCGGCAGCACGTCCGTGCCAATGCCGGTGCCGATGGCGCGCACCGCTCGGATCGCGTCATCCAGAGTGGAGACGGTGACGGCCTGCACGGAGCCTGGGATATTGCCGCGGACCTCGGCACAATTCGCTTCCGGGATCAGTACCCAGCGAATGCCGTCCTGCGCGGCCCCATTGAGTTTGTGGCCGATGCCGCCGATCGGACCGACCACGCCTTCGGCGTTGATCGTGCCAGTGGCAGCAACGCGCTGACCACCGGTGAGCGAGTGCGGGGTCAACTTGTCGTAGAACGCCAGCGCCAGCACCAGACCCGCGCTCGGACCTCCGACTGCGCCCAGCTCGACGTTGAACTGGTACGGGAACTGGTAGTCACTCTTCAGGGCGACCCCAATGATCTGTGCCCCCTGCGCGTTCAGGCGCGGCGTGACCGCAACCTGCTGCTTCTTCCCGTCCCGCAGAATGTCGAGGGTCAGCTCGGCACCACTGGTGCTGTTGCGGACCATCTGCGACAGGCCGGCGCCGCTGGTGACTGCCTGACCATCCACCGAAGTAATCACATCACCGGGCTGCAACAACCCCTCAGCAGGCGAGCCGTCGAGCAGTTCGGCCACGCTCACCGTGACCGTAAATGGCTGTTCAATCGCGCGCAGTGCGGCGGCCATTGCCTCGTTCTGCGAATCGCGCATCATGGCGAGGTTCTGCTCTTCAACGTCTTCGGTGCTCAACCCCTTGGGGTAATACGCTTCGATCGGCACGGGGGTCGTCATCGGATCAATCCAGGACTGGATGACCGCGAACCAACTCGGCAGCTGCTCGGGCGTGTACCGCACGCCAACAGTCAGCACGTCCAATTCACCATCGGTCGGGTAGGTCGTCGCGCCCGGTACGGAGACGACCGGAGCGTCCGTGTTGTCCTCGCCGCGGACCGTGCCGAGGGTGTCGTAGATCCCGCCCGGCCCCACGATGACGTACTGCGCCGGGGTCAAGACAATAATCAGGCCGAGCACCGCAGCGACCACGAAGGCGATCATGCCAATCCGGGTGCGCTGGTGCATACGACGGTACCCGTGTTCGTGGGCATCAGCGAAGATCGTCACGTGGCTCCCTCGGGGCGGTGGCTGCACGTTCGCGGTAGGCGGACGGCGCATGACTCAATGCTCGGCGAAATCAGGGGTGCAACCCTGCTCCAACGGCTAGCGTAGAACACAGCGCTGGGGATCCGCCCGGTGCGACGGCTGCGATGCGCGGCCGGGCCAAGCCGGAAGGTGACGTGGTGGCCGAAGAATCCAGCACCCCAGACGACGAATTTCGCGAGATGCTGCGCCGCTTCCTCTCGAACAGCGGCGCCGATTTCGATCCCGCCGCGCTCGCCGGCGCTGCCGGTCTGCCAGTAGATCCGAGCATGCTCGCCGCCATGATGCAGCAGTTGCAGTCGGCTCTGAACCGCAACGGCCAAGACGGGATCGACTGGTCTGTCGCTGGCCAGCAAGCGACGACCCTGGCGCGCGAGGGCATGCACGGTGTGAGCACCCGCGAGCGCGAGGAACTGGACCAGGCGGCCACGCTCGCAGGCCTGTGGCTCAACGAAGTCACCGGCCTGGCCCTGGCGGGTCGCAGCCCCAAAGTCTTGAACCGCTCCGAATGGGCAGAACTCACCCTGCCGGTGTGGTCAGAAATCGCCGAGCCGGTGGCGTCGAGCATTGCCGACGCCCTGTCCGGCTTGCTGCGTGACCAATTGCCCGCAGACCTGCCCATTCCGTTGCCGGACCCGGCTGGCCTGATGCGCAGCATCGGCGGCGTGCTGTTCGCCATGCAACTTGGCCAGGTCATTGGCCGACTCTCGCGTGAGGTCGTCTCCGGTGGCGACGTGGGCTTCGCCCTCACTGACTCGGACCAGCCGATCCTGATCGCGCAGAACCTCAACGACTTCGCTGCCGGACTAGACGATGTGGAGCCCGACCAAGTGCAGTTGTATCTGTCGGTCCGGGAACTGGCGCACGTCTCGCTGTTCCGGCATGCCAAGTGGCTGCGCCTGCATCTGCTCAGCCAGATCGCCGACTTCGCCCGCGGCATCGAGATCGACGTGACCCAGATCGAGGATCTGGCCGCGACCTTCAACCCGGAAGACGCCGAGGAATTGCGCGAACTGCTCATCAGTGGCCGGTTGATTCCGCCGCGGAGTGAGCAGCAGCAGGCAGCCCTCGCCCGGATCGAGACGATGCTCGCCCTGGTCGACGGCTGGGTCAGCGTCGTGACCGAAGAGGCCACCAGCCGACTGCCGCGCAGCGCCGCGATCGCCGAGATGGTGAACCGTCGCCGTGCCGTCGGCGGACCCGCCGAGCACGCCTTCGCCACCCTGATGGGCCTGGAGCTGCGTCCCCGCCGACTGCGCGAAGCAGCCGCGATGTGGCGCGAGGTGGGTGCAGCCCTGGGCTCGGCTGGTCGCGACGCACTGTGGTCCCACCCGGACCTGGTACCCACCGCCGAAGACATTGACGACCCTGCCGCGCTGATTGCCCGGCTGCAGGCTCCGGCCGACGCCGACCAGGACGCCTTCGACCAGTCGCTGGAGGCGCTGCTCGAAGGGCAACTTCCCTCGGTGGGTGAGAACGGTGAGGGACAGGAGGACGGGGACTCAGACGAGGACGACGCGAGCGATCGATAGCGATCGCTGCCGCGGCGAGCGCGGCTGACCGGACGCGGCTGCGCGACCACCGCCTCGCCTGTGGATGAATCCTGCGGACCGTGCGCGGGAGGCGCCAACATGGCGGCATGGCGCTCCGAATCGACCCGAGACTCAGTGTGCTGTGGCGGGACCCGTTCACCGCCCAGGTCGGTGCCGACCACGCCCGCGTGGTGGTGCACATCGCTGCTGGCTGGCAGGAACGGGTGCTGCATGCGGTACGCATCGGCACCACGCGCGCGGCGCTCACCACCCTGGTAGGACGCGATGCCCTCAGCAGCCAACTGGACGCGTTTCTCGCCCAGCTCTCCCCCGTACTCGAACGCTCGAACACAACCACGATGCCCACGGTTGGCGTCGAAGGGCAGGGGCCGCTGGCGAGCGTCATCGCCCGGCTGGCACATCGACTCGAGGTGCTCCGTGACTGTGACACCGACCCGGACGTGATCGTCCTGGTTGGGCAACATGTGCTGACCCCGATGCGACTGATCCGCTGGGCTGGGCAGCGGCGCTGGCTGCTGCCCGCGCTGGCCGGCGACGCCAGCATCCGGATTGGCCCGCTGCTCGGTGGTGATGGTGGTCCGTGTCCGACCTGCCTCAGCTTGCACCGCAAGGATGACGATGCCGCCTGGCCCATGTTGGCGGCACAGCTCATCGATCAGGAAGCACCGGCGGAATCCGACAGCTTGCTGGTCGCAGAGGCCGCGGCAGCCGTGCTGCGCGGTGCGCTGGCGCTCGGCGATGCGGACGCTGCGCCCAGGGTGGAACTCACCCTGGATCGCTCCGGGGCCCGCTCCGAGCGACGGATCGGACCGCACCCGAACTGCGGCTGCGTCCAGCTCGCCGACATGGATGCGGCCCTGCTGGCGGACGTCGGCGGACTCGAGGCGAAGGACTAGGCCTGCTCGGGCGTGATGGGAATCTGATCGAGGAATCGCGACGGCGAGCGGGTGCCACGCCCCATGGCCTGCGCACTCCAGGTGAGCGACAAATGGTCCTGGGCACGGGTCATCGCCACATAGAGCAGACGACGTTCCTCGGCCAGCTCGGCATCGCTGCGGGCCATGTCGATCGGCAACAGTCCCTCGGCGACACCAACCACATGCACCGAACGCCACTCCAGACCCTTCGCCGCGTGGATCGTGGACAGGTGGACGGCTTTGCGTCCCGGGGCCGCGTTTGCCGCCTGACGCGCCTGCAACTGGGTCGCGAACTGTCGCAGCGTCTGCTGCTCGGCACTGGCTGCCTCCGCCTGATCCGCAATCGCTTGCAGTGATTCCCAGCTGGTTCGTTCTGCAGCGCCTCCGCCTGGCGCCTCCGTGCTCCAACCGAGGCCACGCAAGATGGTGGTCGTTGCGGTGTAGGGGTCGCCGTCCGGGTCCGCGAGCGCCTGCGCCCGCACCTGCTCCAAGGCGCGCTTCACCTGCGGTTGTGTAAAGAATCGCTGCTGTCCCTGCACCTGGAACGGGATGCCGAACTGCTGCAGGGCAGTCTCGAGGGCAGCCGACAGAGCGTGCACTCGGTAGAGCACCGCGATGTGATCGGGCGCGATACCGGCCGCGATTTCGTTGGCGATGGCCTCGGCGACGGCGGCAGCTTCCTGGCTCGCGGTGCGGTATCCAGCAATGCGCACCGGCGGCCGCGCCGGAATCGCGATCTGCTCTTTCGGCCGGACCGGCTGCAGCATCACCGCGCCGGGCTCGCCCTGAATGAGCGCATTGGCGCCCTGCAAGATGCCCGGTACGGATCGGTGGCTGAGGTCGAGACTGACCAGGGTGGCGTCCTGATAACGGCGTGCAAACTGCAGCAGCGGAGTCGCGCTTGCCCCGGCGAAGGAGTAAATCGTTTGGCTGGCATCACCGACGACGCAGACGTCGCGACGAGTGCCGACCCAAAGGTCCAGCAAGCGCTGCTGGAGCGGAGAGACGTCCTGATACTCGTCCACGACAAAGACCCGATACTGTTCCCGCACCTGGTCGAGCGCCCAGGGCTCATCTTCGAGCAAACCCGCGGTGGCCAGCAGCACGTCCTCGAAGTCGAGGCGACGACGGGCATCTTTCACCGCCTCGTACGCGGCCATCACATCGATGAGTTGGCCAGGAGTCAAGGCGCTGGGCACGGGGCGTCCGAGGTCGGCGTACTGGTCGATGCTGACGCCGTTCACCTTGCGCCACTCGATCTCGCTAGCCACATCGCGCAGCACGATCGGATCACTGGCGATACCAAGGCGCTCCGCCGCTTCCGCCAGGAACCGCCCCTTGGATTCCAGCACCTCAGGCAGCGGCCCACCGATCACCATCGGCCAGAAGTGGCTCAGTTGCGCCAAGGCCGCAGAGTGGAAGGTGCGAGCCGAGACTTCCGGACTGTCCAGTTGCCGCAGCCGTTCGCGCAACTCCCCCGCGGCCTTCGTGGTGAAGGTCAGCGCCATGACCCTGCCTGGTGAATAGGTGCCTGTGGCGAGGCCGTAGGCGATACGGCGGGTGATGGTCCGGGTCTTGCCCGTTCCGGCGCCAGCCAGAATGCGGACCGGCCCGCGGAGTGTGGTGGCTGCGTGCCGCTGCTCGACCGTGAGGTCGGCCAGCAGTGCCTCAGCGTCCATCCGCCCCTCCAGAGTCCTACCGGCCCAGGCGCGCCAGGATGTTCGCCAACCGGCGTCGGCTACACCCCAACCGGGAGTCTGCCCGTTACGCTGATGCCATGGGACCGTCGCCTCTCACTCTAGCCGCGCTTGCATCTGCCGCCGCCCCGAGCATCACGATCGTCGGGAGCGAACCATGGCCGAGCGATGGTGAGCACGAGGGCGCGGTCCTGACCACCGCCGACGGCGGCAAGGTCCTGGTCCGTGTCCCGGTCACGCCGCTGGCCGAGGTGCGCCGCGCCACGGAGGGGCGCACGCTCTCCGCCTTCACCCCGGCCGTCCGCGAACGCTTGCCCTTCGCGCTCACCGAGATCCTCGGTGAGGAACGCATCGGTGACGCCCACGTGGTGGTGTCCCGGATACTCGCTGGCGAGCCGCTGCAACTGCACCAGCTGCGTCCCGGTGAAACCCTGGCGATGTCGATCGGCCACTCCCTGGCCGCCCTGCACTCGCTGCCGGTCAGTGTGGTGGCCGAGGCTGGCCTGCCGCTGAACAACCCCGGCGAGTGCTTGCGTGCCAGCGTGGCCGTCCTCGACCGCGCGGAGAGCACCGGCTTGGTGCCGGCGGCGCTGCTCGAGCGCTGGGACCGAGTACTCACCACCGGCGAACTCTGGCAGTTCCCGCCGAGCGTGATCCACGCTGCACTCTCGCCCGAGCTCGTCCTGGTCGAGAACGACATTGTGGTCGGCATGACTGACTGGGGCGCATTGCAGGTGGGTGACCCCGCCTCCGACCTGGCCTGGCTCTTGGCCGGCACCGCCCCGGGCGTCACTGAGACCGCCTTCGACGCGTACTGGGTGGCGCGCCAAGTGCCGGTGGACCGAGAGTTCCGCATCCGCGCCCGGTTCTACGCCGAGCTAGAACTGGCCAAGTGGCTGCTGCACGGCCAGGACGTTGACGACGCGGACATCGTTGAGGACGCGATCCAGATGCTGACCGCGCTGGAGGAGCGCGTCGCGGACGAGCCGGCGCCGCTGGTGGCCACCACCAGTCAGCCGCTTGGCCTCGACGAGGTGCGCGCCATGCTCAGCCAACAGCATCCGTCCATCTACGCTCCAGCTCCGCGCGCGGCATCAAAGCCGTCGGCCGAATAACCCGGTCGTCGGCGACGTAATAGAACACGGCGTCGACCTGGTCGAGCGGCACCCCCTGCCATTCGGCGAAGGCGAGGCGGTAGAGCGCCAGCTGGTACTGCCGCTGCTCCAGTTCGGCGTCGTTCTTCGGCGCCTTGCCGGTCTTCCAGTCCACAATCTGCCAGGGCTGTTCCGCTGAGGGATCGTGGTAGATCGCGTCGAGCTTGCAGATCACCACGCGGTCGGCGAGCTGCAGGTTGAGTTCGAGTTCCACCGCCCAGGGCTTACGGCTGGCCCATTCGGAACGCTCGAAGATCTGCTGCAGCTCGATCAGGCGCGCCTCGTCTTCGGGGTCGGGCAGGCCGGCACCGAGTTCGTCGAGTTCGGCACCGAAGAGGTCGTCGAGCGGATCGGTGGCGCCAGCGAGGCCCGCGCGCTGCTCGACCCAGGTGTGGAACAGCGTGCCCAGGCGGGTCTGGGTGAAGGGTCGTTCCGGCATCGGACGGCGCAGTTGCGCGGCAAGCGCTGCCGGGTCACTCATGTAGTCCTTGAAGCGCGAGGCGGGCACGCGCACCGGCAGCGTCACCGCGCTGCGCTCTGCGGCTCGACGGGCACGTTCTGCCAGCAGCAGTTCGATGTCTTCCCGCCATGGGTGATCGGCCTCGGGGTCGGCCGCCCGCAGTGCCGCTGCGGCTGCGGCAACGAGCCGCCCGCGTGCCCCCAGCGGATCCATCGGCCAGTCGATCAGACTGACGCCATCGCCGTACGCCTCTTCGGCGGTGATGGTCGGCTCCGTCGGGAGTTCTGGCAGGCCAGCCTCGGCAACGATCTCTTGCAAGAACTCGCTTGGTCCGCGGTGTGCCTTGGTGCCACCCCAGAACGAGCCGGTCAGCAGCAGGCCGCTGCGCGCACGGGTGACGGCCACGTAGGCCAGGCGTCGTTCCTCGGCGAGGTAGCGCGCCTTCACGCCGGCTTCGAATTCGGCCCGAATCTCCTTGAACTCGCTCTGATTGGTCGCCGCGGTCCATTGCAGTTGCGGCAGCGAGTCCGCGTCAGCCTGCAGTTCGTAGGGCAGCGCACCGAAGGTCAGCCAGCCTCGTGCGGAGCGCGGGCTTTTCGGGAACTCTTGCTCCACCATGCGCGGCACCGCGACCAGGTCCCATTCCAGACCCTTCGCCCCATGCACGGTGAGGATCTGCACGCGACCGGGCTGCGCCGGCTCGGCACGCGGAGCGAGCCGCTCGCGGCGTTCGGCCTCATGCAGCCAGGCCAGGAACGGCCGCAAGCCGCTGCCCGGGGCCAACTGCTGGAACGCCCGCACCTGCTCCAGGAATGCCTCAAGCGCCGCCTCGCCGGCGGCGGATTCGTTCGCCGCCACCTCAATGTCGAGGTGGAGTTCCTGGATCGCCGCCTGCACCAGTTCCAGCGCCCCCGCCGTGGCAGCGCGGCGGCGCAGTCGCTGCAGCAGGCGACCTGCGGCGCGCAGTCGCTGCCGCCCGAGTTCACTGAAGCGCTGCAATTGGCTGTGTTCTTCGGGCGCGGTGCTGAGGAAGTCGAGGGCGTCGACGATCGAGGCGCCATCACCCGGATCGACGCTCTGGCGCAGGCCCAGCCGGACCTCCTGCTCGACCGGCTGCTGGGCATGGTCGCGGGTTTGCAGCCAGTGCGCGACACCGCGCAACTGCCAGAGGTCCGCGGGTGCGATCCGCCAGCGAGCACCGGCAAGCAATCGCACCAGTTCGCTACCGGCATCGGTGCTGTCGATCACCCGCAGGGCGCACACCAAGTCCGCCACGGCGGGCTCCTCGAACAGGCCGCCCAGACCGAGCACGCGGTACGGCACCCCGGCCTCTGCGAGGGCGGTCAACACCGGTCGAGCCTGGCTCCACGTCCGCAGCAAAATGGCGGCACTGGGCGGTGCCGTGTCTGCGGTCGCGGTCCGGAGGTGCCCTGCGAACCAGGTAGCGATTTCGGCAGCCTCCTGATCCAGCGTGTCCAGGTATCGCACATCCACCGTGCCCGCTCCGGCACTCGGCCGTGGCACCAACTTCGGCACGGTGAGGCCGCCTTCGGCGGGCGGGACGATCGCATTGGCGGCATGCAAAATCGCCACATCATTCCGCCAGCTCGTCATGAGCGCGAATTGCTGGATCGGTGGCTGATCCTCGCTGCGGAAGTCGCGCAGGAAGCCAGCGAGTCCGTCAGCGCTAGCACCGCGCCAGCCGTAGATGGACTGGTTTGGGTCACCGACGGCCATCACCCCGCGATCCCGGAACAGGGTGGCCAGCAGGCCTGCCTGGCCCACGTCGGTGTCTTGGTACTCGTCCAAGATGATGGTCCGGTAGCGGTCCCGGTACTGGTCCACCACGTCCGGGGCTGCCTGCACGATGCGGCGCGCGTTCGAGACCAGATCCGAGAATTCCAGGGCGCCACGAGCACGCTTCGCCTGTTGATAGGCCAGTGCGAGATCCACCAAGAGCGGCATGGGGGCAACCGCGTTCAGCGCCTCGGCAACTTCGGTGCTGTATTCGTTGCGCTGCCGCGGTCCCTTCGGCAGCGCGGACAGGTCGGCGGTGAACTGGCGGGTGTAGTCGATCACCTGGTCCGGGCTGGCGCCATGTTCGGTCATGGCGCGCGCCAGGCTGAGGGTGGCGTCAATAATGCGTTCGGCGGACTGTTCCAGATCCGCCAGCCGCGCATCCTTGGCGGCCAGGACGACGTCCCGCGCTAGCAACCACGCGGCCGCCTCGCCGAGCATCACCGCGTCCGGGTCTTCCCCAATCCGCAGCGCGTGTTCCCGATACATGCTCGCCGCGAAGGAGTGATAGGTGGCCACATCGGCCCCGGCGAAGGGGTCCGGATCGGCCACGTCGGGCAACACTTGGCTCAGCCGGCGCAGCCGACGCCGGATGCGGTGCGCCAGTTCCTGCGCGGCCTTGCGCGTGAAGGTAAGGCCGAGGATCTGACCCGGTTCCGCCAAACCATTGGCCACCAGCCACACCACGCGTGCCGCCATGGTTTCGGTCTTACCGGAGCCTGCGCCAGCGACCACGAGGGCCGGGGCATCGACCGGCGCGCAAATGACGCGTTGCTGCGCCTCGGTCGGCACAATGACCTTGACCGGGTCCGGTTCGAGCAGCCGAGCGAGAGCTTCGGGTGTGTAGCGCTCGGTCATGCCGACACCTCCGGGATGAAGTGCAGCGCGTAGCTGTACCGGGCAAAGGGTGAGTTGTAGCCGAGCTCATGGGGCGCAATCGCCTGGTAGCGGCCCGAGGCCATGCCCTGCGCGACTGAATCCAACAGTTCCCGCCACTCCGCAGCACGCTCGGGCGTCAGTGCGTCCTGCACTCGCTCCTCGAAGGGGGTCTGCTTCCCCTTCACTCCGAGGTAGACCAGCTTCGCGCCGAGCCGCTGCGCCGAACCGATTGCTTCTTGCACCTCCGGTTCGTCCAGCGCCAGCTGATAGGCCAGCAACTGGGCGTGCTCCTGCGCCTCGACCTTAGTCGGCACCGTGTCACCGGTCTTCAGATCCACCACGGTGATGCCCTGCGAGGAGCGTTCCACCCGGTCCATGGTGCCGCGGATCCGAGCCGCGCCGGTCACGAACTCGAAGTGAAGTTCCGCCGCCGCCAGTTCGGTCCCGGACGCCGCCGCGCCCTGCAGATACAGGGCGAGGCCGTCCACCTTCTTGCGGGCCCGGCGCAGTTCCAGTTCGCCGAGCCACGGCGCGTCAAAGCGCAGTTCCGACCAGCGATCCGCCACCTGCGACCACAAGCGTTCCGGGTCATCGATGAGGGTCGGGTCTGCCTGCACCTGTTCCGCAGCCGCATGCACGATCGTGCCGACCGCTGCGCGCAGGCCGCTGGAGGTGGTTGCGACCCGATCGATAAACCAGTGCGCCGGGCTGTCCAGATAGGTCCGCACCGAGGACGGGCTAACATCGAACGGCCCCTCGCTGAGATCGTGGACCGGCGCCTCGGTGCTGACCGGACGCAGGCCCAACCAGGTGTCCGGCGAGGCGCCCGCGATCCCAGCAGCCTGCAGCTGCGCCAGCGCCGCCGCGGCCGGATGCGCGCCAGGATCCTCGGCTTCGTGCAACATGCGACGCAGTGTTCCGACCATGGCACGGAGTCCGAGCGGGACCGGCGGGAATGCGTTCACTGGTCGGGTGGCAAGCGGCGCGTCGACATCAACCGATGCGCGCGCATCGCCACCGTCGGCCGCATCGAAACCGCACTGTTCCGCCAGCAGCATCAGCCCGCTGGGCCGTTCATCCTCACCGTCGACGGCGCTGAGCACCAGCAGCCGAGCCGCACGACTGGCCGCGAGCACCGCCATGCGCAACTCTCCCTCGATCGCAGCCTTGCGACCGTCCAGGACCGCCACCGGCAACCCCTCAGCAAGCTGAACCAGATCGTCCGGGTGCAGCAGCGTGCCACGCACCCGCGGGTTCGGCCAGACGCCGTCTTGCAGACCAGCCATCACCACCACATCGAATTCGGTGGCCACCACACCAGACGGCGTAGTGAGCGTCACCGCGGGAACACGGGCCACCGGAGCGAGCGTATCTTCAGCGACCGAGCTGCCGAGCAGTTCATCAAAAAACACCCGAGCCGGGTCGTCACTGCGCCGTTCCGCATGCCGCTTTGCTGCGGCGAAGAGTGCGACCACCGCGTCCAGGCGCTCGTCGGCTTCATCAGCCAGCACCCCGCCCTCGGCGGCGAGTTGCTGCCAAACCTTCGCCTGACCGAGGGTGTCCCAAGCCAGCCACAAGGCTTCTTCCGCCGTGGCGGTGTCCGCAACCGCACGCACCACCTCGAAGGCGGTGGCGAGCCGCGCCGCGAGCCGCGCGGGCGCGAAATCCAGGGTGGCGAGTCGGGCCGGGGCACCGAGCGCCTCGGCGAGCAGTTCCCCACCCGGTCGAGTGCCGCCGCCAGCGAGTTCCTCGCGGCGTAGCGCCAGCCGGAGCCGCCGCAGACTCACCGGATCCAGTCCCCCGTACGGCCCGACCAGCAGATCCGCCGCCAGGTCACCGTCCAGTGCGACCATGCCGAGGCCCACCGTCACGATCCGCACCAGGTCGCGCGTCGCCGGGTCATCCAACAGCGCCCGCCCGCCACCAGTGCGCTGGACTGGCACTTCGGCGAGCGCCAAGCCCTGACGCCACGCGGCCAGCTGACCCTGGCTGCGTAGCACCACGGCCATCCGCTGCCAGGGCACGCCACCGCGCAGGTGCTGCTCGCGCAGGATGCGCGCCACCTGCGCCATCTCGTTCGCGCTGCTGTCCCCCAGCACCTGCAGCACTCGGCTGTCACCAGCGGCCGCATCGCCCGGCGCTGCCCGGTGCCCCACCGTACCCGCCGTACCGACCCGTTCCGCCAAGGCTGTCACGAAGGTGCCGATCTGGCCCGCCCCCCGATGCACGGTCCGCAGCAGGACCGCAGGCCCGACCCGAGGAGAATCCGCCGCGTCGCCGAGCACCGTCGCCAGGCGGCCGAGGGCGTCGGGGCGAGCGCCGCGGTGCGCTCCAGCGGTGAGGTCGGGATTGCCGAATGCCACGACCGAGACGCCACGCTGATGCAGCGCCGCGAGCAGACGCAGTTGACCGACGGTGAGTTCCTGGGCGTCATCCACGAGCACGGTGCGCAACGGTCCCGGGCCATCGCGGTGGATGGTGACCACCGCCTCGGCGAGGATGTCTGCGGAGTCACGCAGATCCGGATCGAGCCGGTCCAGCACGAGGCGATATTCATCGATCAGGTCCGCCGCCGCCCGCCATTCCGGCCGGGCATCACCCGCCAGCGCGCGCAGGTGGTCCGTGGTGAGCCCCAATTGGCCGACGCGCAGCATGAGTTCCCGCAGTTCGGTGCGGAATGCGGGCAGGCCTCGCACGGCCGGTCCCAGCGCATCCGGCCAGGCTGGGCCGCTGCCGGATTCGAGGTGGCCAGCCAGCAGATCGGCCACGATTTCGTCCTGCACCGCCCCGGTCATCAATCGCGGTCGAGGCTGGCCGGCGGCCACCGCCGCTTCGGCCACCCGCAGATATGCGTAGGAGTCGATCGAGCGCACCAGCGGCCCGAGCGTCGGCACGCCGACGCGGCGGGCGGCCCGGTCGCGCAGCGCGGTCGCCACCGCACGGTTTGGGGTGAGCACCAACACTGATTCGGGCGACCCCGCGGCCGCCACCCGCGCCGCCAAGACCGCCAGCAGCGCAGTGGTCTTGCCGGACCCCGGCGGACCGATCACGGCGGTCGACTGACCATCCGGCAGGTTGAGCACGCGGCGCTGATCCGCGTCGAGCGCGTCATCCGGCACCGCCAAGTCTTGGTCGACATCGGTGGCGAAACGGAACCAGTGCATGTCATCACGCTAGTGGAGACCTGCGACATCGGCCCGGTGGTTCCACCGAGTCGACAGTGACAGATCCGACCGGATGCCAGCCACCGCCTCGCGCGCAAATCGGTCCACTCGCCACCGCTGGAACGCTGACCGCGAACACGGCCCCAGCGATGCAATCGCTGTCCTATGCTGACGATGTGGACATTCGTATTGGACTGGTAAACACTTCCCGCGAACTCTCCTTCGAGAGCAAGCTCGACGCTGATGCGCTGGAGAAGGCTGTGGCCGATGCACTGGCCAACGGTGGCGTGCTCCGTCTCGAGGATGTCAAGGACTCGACCTACCTGATCTCGGTCGCGCAGCTGGCCTACGTGCAGCTCGGCAATGAGTCTGGTCGTCGCGTGGGGTTCGTGGCCTAATGGAACTCGCCTTCATCGTGCCGATCGGCGCGGCGATTGGCGCCCTGGCCTGGCTGGTCACCCCCAAGCGTCAGTTGCTGGGTGCAGTCACGCTCCCGGTCCTGGGTCTGTTGGCCGCCAGCCTGGTCTGGGTCACTGCGACCTGGCTCGGCTTCGGCAGTGCGCCAAGCAGCGAACTCGCCTGGATTTCGTGGCCAACCGCGATTGTGGTGGCCCTGGTGGCGACCCTGATCGCCGGGCGCGTCATTACCGGACGTCGCGACGCCGCAGACCGGGCAGAACTGGCACGGGTCCGCGCCTAAGGCGTCACCCGGGCACACGCCGAGGGCCGCAGACCGGCCGCGTGAGCCAGCGCTAGGCCGTGAGCCCGAGCGCGTCCATTCGACGCGTGTGACCACCGACCAGGTCAGAAAACGCTGCGGTCACACGGGCTTCGGCCTCGTCGGAGTCGGCCGGCAATTGGTACCCGGAACGAATCAGTAGCAGCGTATCCCCGACGATTCGACGGCCCCACAGCGCCATCTTGGCGGCGAGCAACGGATCGGCGGCGAACTCTCGCTGCAGCATGCCGCGCAGCACCGCCTCGGCCGTGTCGGTGCCGATTACCGCGGCGATGCGCTCACCGTCGCTGCCCAGGCCCGGCGCCATGGCTAGGAAGGCGTCGCGCAGCAGGCCATCCGCCAGATACGCAGTGAGCAAGTATTCGTGCCAGTTCGAGGGGCGGGTCTGTTCCAGGTAGGCCCCGAATTCGGGCCACACCTCGGCCACGGCCTCGTCGGCGCGCACGCGCATGCGCTGCAGTTCAGCCAGCAGCGCACTGTGACGATCAGTCGCCTCATCGATAATCGGCAGCAGCGTGTGCTTGCTGGGGATGTCCGGCGAGGCGTCAATCACCTCGGAGCGCCATTCCACCGCCAGCAGTTGATGGGCCGCAGCCCGAGCCAAGAATTCGCGCTTTTCGGGAGCCAGCTCACCGGCCTGCCCGGACGTGAACCGGGACCCGTCACGGGATTCGGAACGCGACCGGAGCTTGGGAGCTTCGGTCTTGCGACGCCAACGGAACATGGAAAGCACGAGAGTAGCCTACCTGCCTCCCCTGGCTCTGGCGGCGTGCTTCCGGCTGTTCTTCAAGCCATACCGCTAGACTCACCCTCAGGTTGCGCCGTCCGGCGCCCACTGATTACGAAGACTGCGGCGGCACGGCCCGCCGCCGAAGGCAGCTACATCCGTGACGTTCATCGATCTTGGGATCGATCAGGACATTGCCGACGCTCTCGCGAGCAAGGGCATTCTTGAGCCGTTCCCCATTCAAACGCAGACTATTCCGCTGGCCCTCTCTGGCCAGGACATCATTGGCCAGGCCAAGACTGGTACCGGTAAGACCTTTGGCTTCGGCCTCCCGCTGATCCAGCGCCTGGGCCTGACCCCGGAGCCCGGTGTGCAGGCTCTCGTCGTGGTCCCCACCCGCGAACTCGCGGTGCAGGTGACCGAGGACCTGGAGTTGGCCACCAAGAACCGCGACGTGTCCGTCGTGGCGATCTACGGCGGCAAGGCCTACGAGGGCCAGATCGCCCAACTCAAGGCCGGTGCCCAGATTGTGGTCGGGACCCCCGGCCGCTTGCTGGACCTCGCCGGTCAGCGACTGCTCTCGCTGGCCAACATCAAGGTGATGGTCCTCGACGAGGCCGACAAGATGCTCGACCTCGGCTTCCTGCCCGACGTCGAAAAGCTCTTCTCGCAGACTCCCCCGGCCCGCCACACCATGCTGTTCTCGGCCACGATGCCGGGTACCGTCGTCGCGCTGGCCCGCCGGTTCATGAACAAGCCGATCCACATTCGCGCCACCGACCCGGACGAGGGCCTGACCCAGGCCAACATCAAGCACCTGGTCTACCGCGCGCACTCGCTGGACAAGGACGAGGTCATCGCCCGCATCCTGCAGGCCGAAGGCCGCGAAAAGGTCGTCATCTTCACCCGCACCAAGCGCGCCGCGGCGAAGCTGACCGACGAACTCATTGACCGTGGCTTCAAGGCCGCCGCGGTGCACGGCGACATGAGCCAGGAAGCTCGCGAACGCGCGATGGCAGCGTTCAAGGCAGGCAAAAAGGACGTGCTCATTGCCACCGATGTTGCGGCTCGCGGTATCGACGTTGACGACGTGACGCACGTGATCAACCACACCATCCCCGAGGACGAGAAGACCTACCTGCACCGCGCAGGCCGTACGGGCCGCGCCGGTCGCACCGGTATCGCCGTCACCTTCGTCGACTGGGAGGACGTGCACCGCTGGCAGATGATCAACCGGGCCCTGGAGTTCGGCCAGCCAGAACCGATCGAGACCTACTCCTCGTCGCCGCACCTGTACACGGATCTGAACATTCCGTCTGGCACTAAGGGCCGTCTGCCCCGAGCGGCAGAGCCGGCACGCGCGGCGAAGGCGGCGGAAGCTGCTGCTGGCGAGCCGAAGTCGGGCGAGGCGGCCAAGTCCGGTTCCAGTCGCAACCGTCGCCGCACGCGCGGTGGCAGCGGCCAGCGTGCCGCTGAGGGCTCGGCAGCCGCAGCAGGTGCCGCCGCAGGCGCCTCAGCCACGTCCGAGGACTCCGGCGAGGCTGCCAGCAGCGGCGCTCCGCGTCGCCGTCGTCGCCGTGGCGGTCGCGGCCGCAGCGGCGGAGCCAGTACCCCGAGCAACTCGGAGTCGAGCGCCGAATAGGCACATCCCAGCGCTATCGAGCGGGTAAGGATTCGTCCTTGCCCGCTCGTGCATTCTTGGCGGATTTTGCCGCTGCTTGGCATGGACGCGCGGCCACATGATCAGCAGTGACAGGTTCCCGACTCCGTGACGGAAACACTGCATCCCAGGGCGGAGTCCTGCCTATGGTGATCGCCATGGCTGAGATCTGGGACCAGTACCACCGCTTCGGCGCCGAGGATCGATCGGGCATGCCTGAGGCACGCCAGCAAGTGTTTGCGATTCTGGACTGGCGCCAGGAGATGGCCTCCGGTGGCTTTGATGCGTACTTCCGGTATTGGGGCGGCAACACCGCTCAGATGGCGCTGACCGCACTGCCGGGCTCGCTCGGCGTGGACTGGGCGACCCTGCTGCGCCAGGCGATGGCACTGTTTGGCGCGGCCTACCCGACCGACCCCGACGCGCGCGCTGAACTCATCGATGACCTCGACCTCGACGAGGCACTCGAGGCCTTGGATGAGCGCTTCGCCGCATTGGAGGCGCGTGACGACGCCGACGCGATGCTAGCGCTCGTATTCGAGTAACCGCGCCGGTGAGCGGGCTGCGAACTGCTGCACGAGGTAGGCGGCCACCGACTCGGCCGCTGCCTGCGCTCCGCCAGCGGCACGGATCACCCCGACGCTGATCCAGCGGTCACCCCCGAGCACCGACACAGCACAGTTGGTGTCCGGACGCTGGCATCCGACGAAGGCCTCATCCGCACCAGTAGCAGTGCCCGCCCGCACTCCGCACGATGGCCGCGTGGAACATCACCGGCTGCACCGGCGCTACGGCCTTGTCTAGTTGGAGGGGCCCACCCAGCGATGTGGTTCGCTGCGCGGCCGGGAGCACGTCATCGCAGGCAATGGCCCATTCCGGCCCCGCGGTGACTCCCTCGCCGCCCTTGGCCGACGACACCTGATTCGCGACTGCGGCAACGAGTGCCTGCAGTTCCGGTTTCGGGAGCGCAGCTGCGAACTGGAGCCAGTGGTCCCCCTGCAGCACATCGACAAAGCACCCGCTGCCCATGCAGGTGGAGTACGAGCC
>ENA-UOVV01000654-UOVV01000654.1-compost-metagenome-genome-assembly--contig:-NODE-654-length-37211-cov-11.697922_pt1 | contig 37211 bp, 31 predicted proteins | sample MGYA00238155_ERZ761577 | MGnify/ENA primary metagenome ERZ761577 (study PRJEB28898, sample SAMN06268775) | compost metagenome | isolation source: Emeryville, CA | place: USA:Emeryville, CA | collected... | reverse complement strand
CAGACCGCAAAAGTAGTTGATTATTCGATCATAACAAACCTTTATGGGGTGCAAATATTGGATATTTTTGAGAAAATGCCTGGCAAACAATTTGACCATATATAAATCTACTGGGGAGAATACGTTTATAGGCAATGAATGAGCTTTTTTTTTGGAAATCCTGGACACGACCCGAACGTGTAACTTTTTGGGGGATCACCCTGTTGATCCTCTTGTCCCTATCCGGATTATTCATCCTATCGCCCTTATCCAATGGGGGAAACTCAGTTCCCTGGGACATCCTCACCAAACTAACCGAAACCGTAATCCCTGCCAACTGGATTGATTTCGGAAATTTCAGCTTCACCATACAAACACCGACGGTCGTCGTAACGGAAGAATATATTGCCCCCCTGCTTCTACCTGATATCACCAACGCAAAGGTTTTTCTTGTCGTTGCATTGCTGGGTTTATCCATCGCCTTCGCCGCCCTAACAACCCTATCCCGATTCTGGTACATGGGTGGACTAGCCCTGTTTATCCTTTTGGTCGTTTTTTCCAGAACGGAATTTCTAGTGCTGAACAGTCTCCCCGAAAGGGCTTTACTCCTTTTAATTTTAATCCTTTATGGAGGAACGGGCTACTATTTTCAGGCATTTAAAATACATACGCCCACGCCCACTAGGATCCTAATATTTATCTTCCTTACAGCCATACTTGCGTTCGGCACCGGCTTGCTCACCACAACCCCAGAACCCGCTTATGCATTTTTGGTTTATAGCATGCCCTTCTGGTTAGTCCTTTCTGTAATCTTTCTGTTAGTCTCCGCTACTGAAATCTGGTATGGGCTCATTTGGCTGACTACTTCATCCATAACCGGCATGGGGAAACGTGCCCTTCCTAATTTTTTAGTCATCGGTTTTATCTATCTTTTAATTCTGGTATTTGCCTATGTAGGGAACACAAAGATGGCCAATTGGGGAATGGTCATTGTACCTGCCTACCTGCTTGGAACCATCGCCGCTATCCTGGGATTCTGGGGCTTTAAACCTCGTTGTGAAAGTACCGAGGGGCATTTACCCTTTCGAGAGACCGGCTTTTGGTTGTACACGGGGTTATTTCTAATCACCATTGCGCTCACCGCCATGGCCTTTTCGGCCTTAAATGATCCTCTCCTGGAGGTGCTCGAAGATACGGTGATCAATGGACAATTGGGTATGGGTGCAGCCTTCCTATTTTATATCATTCTCAACTTCTATCCACTTCTGAAAGACGGATTAAAAGTACATCGAATTCTTTACAAGCCTCTGAAATTCAGCCTCACCCGTACCCGAGTGATCGGTGTGGGTTTGGTAGTAGTGTTGTTTTCAATGCAGAATTTATTTCCCATCAAACAATCCATTGCAGCTTATTTCAACGGACTGGGCGACTGGCATACAGTCGTTGAAGATCACACCCTTGCGGAACAGTACTACCAAATGTCGATCCAACAGGAATTTCAAAATCATAAAGCAAATTACGCCTTGGCTTCCTTGGCCAGAATTCAAGGCGATAAAAACGCAGCCGTTTACTTCTTCCGCCAGGCTACCCTCAAAAAACCATCCCCACAGGCTTATGTCGGATTGAGTAATTTATTAATGGAGGACAACCTCTATTTTGAATCCTTATACAATCTCCGGGAGGGTATATCCAAATTCCCCGATAACGGCCCCCTATTGAATAACCTCGGCCTGCTGTACTCCCAAACAAACCTCGCAGACTCAGCCTATTACTTTTTGAGTGCAGCAGAACAGGTATCGAAGGATCCCATTCCGACACTCAATATTATCGGTACGATGATGAACGTACTGGACGCACAAACCCTCGCTTCTCTGCTGAAGCCTAAACAGAAATTTGAATCGGTTTCCTGGGATGCTAATCGTTTGGCGATCCAAAATCTGGTACGTCAGTTTCAACCTGAGAATGAAAACAAACGAGCTGTTCTCGCTGACTCCCTGCTCAATGCGGCAGGATTTGCTTACTGGCTTAATTTCCTCTACAATCAAGGTCCTAATGACGAAAATCTGGCTGCGAAAGCAAACAGACTCGTCCTTCATAATGACCTTTTAGCCGATGAATTGCTCTTGGCCGCCGCCCATGCAGATTTTTATGGGGGAGACAAGATACGTGCATTGGAAACGCTGCTAACACTCCTTCGCGATGAAACGCAACATGCAGACCTTTATCGAAAAATTATTGCGCATTGGTTTTTGCAATTAGGTTTATATGACAAAGCCATTGACTATTTTTCTCTGTTAAAGGATGTCGACGGGATTGTAGGCCATGCCATCGCACAGGCACTTTCGGGTAACCCTGTTTCAGGCGCTTTGGTGCTGGAAGCATTAAATGAACTTTCCATCGATAGTATTGAAGTAGGAAATCTGCAAGAAAAAGTGATCGACTTAAAACCGCCCCATACTGTCACCGACTCCCTGTTAGCCGAAGCCCTTCAAAGCGGAAGCGAAAGTAAATACCTAGAAGCATTGAGATCCAACCCGTTTCACCCAACGGTGGTCGTGGCTTACACCGAATTTTTACTTAAAAACGGCTCGCGCACGGAAGAGGCTTACCAAGTGTTGGTCAATGCGATGCGATTTAACGAAAGTGCTCCCGAAATTTGGGCAGAATATGCTTTACTTAATTTGGAATTAGGGCTAACTGACCTGGCCGAAGAAGCAAAACAAAAGGTAGCCCAGTGGGCAGATTCAACTGCTTATCATCATTTTCTTACCCGCTATCAAGCTAAATGGTCGCTCAAACAAAAACTGCACGAAGAGTTTAGATAATTAACTAACTTGGAAGCCGCAAATAGTTGAACACCTATGAAAATTATAGAAATGTCGAATATTTCCCGGCGTTACCATATGGGAGCGGAAATAATCGATGCCCTAAAATCGGTCACACTGGAAATAAGCAGAGGAGAATACGTCGCTTTTATGGGTCCTTCCGGATCCGGAAAATCGACCTTGATGAACATCATCGGCTGTTTGGATACTCCTTCTTCCGGACAATACATTTTAAATGGTAAAGATGTGAGTGATATGAGTGAAGGAGAACTAGCCGAAATTCGCAATCGGGAAATAGGGTTCGTTTTCCAAACTTTCAACTTGCTTCCCCGTATGTCTTCTTTAGATAATGTGGCCTTGCCCCTGGTCTATGCCGGCCTTAGCAAGGCAGAGCGGAATGAAAAGGCGATGAAGGCATTGATCAACGTCGGACTGGAAAACCGTGCCCACCATAAACCCAACGAACTTTCCGGTGGACAAAGACAGCGGGTGGCCATAGCACGAGCATTGGTTAACGACCCTAGTATTCTTTTAGCGGATGAGCCTACCGGTAACCTGGATACCAAAACTTCCTACGAAATAATGGACCTTTTTGATCAATTGTATAGTAAGGGGAATACGATTGTGATGGTCACGCACGAGGAAGATATCGCTCATTATGCTCACCGTATCATTCGGCTGCGGGACGGTCTTATCGAATCGGATACGATAAACCCCTCCCCAACGAAAGCGGTCCTCCCGGCATAAAAGTTATTATTAACCTGCAAAACTACTAATATCGCATGGTCCACAACCGAAAGGTCTATCGCAGGATCAGTAACACTTCTTTATGGGCACCGTTTTCCCGGTAATCTTGGGAAACCACCTTACCTCGCCCTTTATAGATGACCTTATAACCTTTGTTTTCCAATATAAACAAGGCATCGCGAAGGGTGAGCCCAATTACATCAGGAAGTTTGACCTCAGCCTGATATTTTTCAGCCCATTGGGCATTTTGACGCCCCAACACCTTCCCACTAAGCCATCCGCGAGTCACATCGGGAGCGCCTGCAATTTTCAACTCGTTGGCAATGGCGACCAAATCTTTAGAATAACCGGCGAGCATAACTTCTTTTACCGGTGTCGATTCGAGCGTATCCACTGGCACATCGTGCAGACTGACATCGTATAGGAAAATTCGATCAGCAATTTCCTTAAATACAGGTGCGGAAACACTACCCCCATACAAAGCTGACAAAGAATGTCCCTTCGGATTATTGATCGACACAATCATGCTATATTTCGGGTTTTTGACAGGAAAAAATCCGGCAAAAGATGCGTGATACTTACCCTCTTCCGGACCTTTCGGACCGTTCAACTGCGCCGTACCGGTTTTACCGGCAATGCTATAGTAGGGCGAGTTGATTTTGTTGGCAGTTCCGTTGGCTACAACGCCCGCTAAGGCTTCTTGCATTTGGCGAATGGTCGATTCGGAGGCGATACGCTCCCTGCTCACCTGAGGGACAAATTCCTCGACCAGCGCCCCATTGCTTCGAATCTGGCGTACCAACATCGGTCGCACCATATACCCGTCGTTGGCGACGGCATTGTAAAAGGTAAGCATTTTCAAAGGGGTAACTTTCATCTCGTAACCATGAGAGATGAAGGGTAAAGAAACCGTCTTATTCCAACTCGCATCCGAGGGGCGCTTGATGACCGACTCCGCTTCCCCTTTAATAGGAATGCCCGTTTGGCCTCTCAATTGAAAACGATCCAAATAATTACTGAATCGCTCGGGATTTTTAGCAAAGTATTTTTGAGCCAACATGACCGTCCCTACGTTACTCGACACTTCCAAAACTTTTTTCGCCGTAATAGGCCCGTATCCCGACTGCCTCACATCCGAAATTGTGATTCCCCGGGTAAGACGATAGCGGCCGTTACCCGTATTCACAATTTCCTTATTAATATCAAATTTGCCTTCCTCCACGGCGGCCATGAGCGTGGCTAATTTGAAAGTTGAACCCGGGTCAGAAGCATTTTGCAAGGCGTAATTATAATTATCTCGTAGAACCCCCTTTTGGTTTGTGAAGTTAACGATCGCCTTGATTTCACCGGTTTTTACCTCCATGACCACCACGCAGCCGTTGTCGGCATTAAAGTTTAAAATGGCTTTACGTAGGGCGGATTCGGCAAAATCCTGAATATTCATATCCAGGGTGGTATATACATCCATGCCGGGAACCGGTCTTTCAATATAGTCGCCGATCGGTATCTTCATCGACTTGTCTAACTCCATCAATTGAGATCCGCTTTTACCAGCCAGGTAGTTATTAAAACTGGCTTCTATTCCCACAGCCCGGGTCTTATCAGTGCCCTCATTACCGATGGTACGACTAGCCATTACCCCAAACGGTTTGTAGCGGGAAACCGATGTTTCCAACACCCCGCCTTTCAAGCCGCCGTTGAAAAATGGCAACTTTAGAACCTGCTCTCGTTGAAAGAAATCTATTTTGTAGGGAATTAAACGCATGTAGCCACTTTGACCGCTAGGCCTACGTCGCTGACGAATCTCCCGCTCCAGCGTTTTGGCCGACTTGCCCGGGAATAGCTCGGTGAACTTTCGGGTAAACTCTGTAATATGCTTTTCAAAATAGGAGCTATCGGCTGCTCGGGCATCAAAACCCACATAATAGAAAGGTAGGGAAGTGGCTAAGACACTGGAATCGGATGAAAAAATATTTCCTCGTTGCGCCTGAATTTCGACAACCTTTTCCTTCGACTGATCGGCCCACATCTTCCAGGTTTTCCCTTTATAGACGTCGAAGTACTGAATATGGATCAACTTAGCGAAAACACCGATCCCTAGTAAAAATATCGCCCACGTAATCAGGTATGCCCGGCCAATTAATATTTGCTTATTACTTTTCCCTCTCTTTACCGCTTTAGCCATAATCGAACACCCTGGATTATTTTTCCAATTCCGAACGTTTAACAATAATCTTCATGGGGGGAGCTTTACGTTCCATGATGGAATCCCGTATCAATTTGGCTTGTATTTCAGACTGCTTCCCACTCTTCATATTTTCAGCGACGAGCGTCGTGTATTCTGCTCGCATATTTTCCAATCGCTGACTCAATATCACAGTTTTACGTGCATTGACTTCATCAAAGTAGCCGATTCGTCCCTGTAAGACGAGTAAAAATACGATCCATAACAGGTAATAAAAATAGGCGACGGGATAACGATGGTCTTCGGGTAAGTTTCGGGCTGAATCTGCAAAAAGCCTATCCAGCGGAATCAACCGATTTAACCAATTAAAAAGCTTATATTGATTTTTGCCTTCAAGGGGTTCAGGCATTTTCTTGGCCATAGTGTCTTATACTAACTTAACGGTGTGTCTAGGTTACTCTTCCAAAATCTTCTCGGCAATTCTCAATTTAGCGCTTCGCGCCCGTGGATTTCTCAACACTTCTTCCTCATCCGCTTCAATAGGCTTTTTCGTGATGGCTTGTAAGGGTTTGATCACTCTTCCATAAAAGTCCTTTTCCGGCTCGCCTTTAAAATTCCCTTTCAACATAAAATTCTTAACCAATCGGTCTTCCAGTGAATGATACGACATAACCACCAACCTGCCCCCCGGTTTTAAAAGCTTAGGGGTTTGGGTCAAGAAATTTTCCAACGCCTCCAATTCCCGGTTTACTTCGATTCGAATCGCCTGGAATACCTGGGCATAGTACTTGTATTCCCTATACTTGGGTGCAAACCGCTTCAAAATCGCGACCAATTCCCCAACCGTATTAATGGGTGCATTATGACGTGTAGTGAATATAGCGTTGGCGAGCGTACGGGAATTATGCACTTCCCCATAACGACTAAAAATGCTTTGTAAGGCTTCTGCAGAATAATTATTAACCACCTCCCAAGCTGATTGCTCCCCATCATTGGTATTCATTCGCATATCAAGAGGACCATCAAACCGCGTGGAAAAACCCCGAGAGGGGTCGTCAATCTGGTGCGACGAAACGCCTAAATCGGCAAGTATCCCATCTACTGCACCAATATTGTATACCTTCAAATAGCGTTCTAAGAAGCTAAAATTAGCCTGTATAAATAGAAAACGGGAATCGCTTTTGAGGGCTTCCGCATTTTCCCGTGCATCCTGATCTTGGTCGAATGCAATCAAACGACCGTTTTCGAGGCGGTCTAAAATTGCTCTTGAATGCCCACCCCCACCGAAAGTAACATCAACATACACTCCGTCTTTTTTTATATTCAACCCTTGCATGCATTCGTTGAGCATCACCGGAATGTGATAAGGGGAGGTACTTAAATCGGTTTTCATTTTGTTGTACGAGGTGCGAATTTCTTGGGCAGATTAACTACAAATTTAACGAAATAGATAGGCACATGTCCATCCGAAAAATACGATTCTTGAAAAAGTAAAAGATTTGGATCGAATTATGGAACCCGCTTCTACAGCCCAACAATGGTATGCTTGCATAATAACGAGAAGTTTTGTTACATTTGCATAACTACGTTGCCGGAACTAGTTCTCACTATATCTTCCTATGCGAAAAGAAAAAACGGTCGATTTCCATATTAAATGGGCTTGGCATTCCATATCGAAAATGTATAACAGCGTGGCTGCCCGTTTCGATATGACCATGGCCACCTGTTACGTACTCCTCAATATAGACATTGAAAAAGGGACACCCGCCACCAAAATTGGTCCGTCCCTGGGAATGGAACCCCGAAGTATGGTAAGAATGCTAAAAACCTTGGAGGAAAGAGGCCTCATTTACAGAGAAGTAGACGACAACGACAAGCGGTTTGTCAGGATAGTGCTCACGGAGGAAGGAAAAGAAAAAAGAGAATTAGCTCGTAACGGAGTCATCGCCTTTAACAATTTGATTCGTCAAAAAATCCCCCTTGAAAAGCTGGCAATTTTTTTTGAAGTGATGCAAAATATCAAGGATATCGTAGAAGAAGAAAGCCAGAAAATTAAAACGGAAGGTTATGACGACTCCGTTTTCCTAAATCAACAATCGTAAAAAAATACAACATATCTCAATAGATCGACAAGAAAACAGAAGAGAACATATGAACAGAAAGATTCGTAGCGTAGCGGTATTAGGCTCAGGGATAATGGGCTCTCGTATCGCCGCACATTTTGCCAATATAGGCGTCGAAGTTCTCCTGCTGGACATTGTACCCAGTGAACTCAATCCCGCCGAACAAGCTCGTGGACTCAGCCTTGAGCACCCAGCCGTACGAAACCGCATCGTAAATGACTCTTTTAAAAATACGCTGAAAGCTACCCCGGCAGCATTATATTCACCTTCTTTTGCAAGGCTGGTGAAGCTCGGGAACTTTGAAGATGACCTTCACCGTATCAAAGATTACGATTGGGTAATCGAAGCGGTCGTGGAGCGGCTCGACATCAAAAAGTCGTTATATGAAAAAGTGGATCAGCACCGAAAGCCCGGCACCCTGGTAAGTTCCAACACCTCGGGTATACCAATCCATTTGATGGCACAAGGGCGGAGCGATGACTTCAGGAAACATTTCTGTGGCACCCATTTTTTCAATCCTCCCCGGTATTTACGCTTGCTCGAAATCATTCCCACTCCGGAAACTGATCCTACCGTAGTCGACTTCTTAATGCATTACGGAGATCTATTTTTAGGAAAAACGACGGTACTGTGTAAGGATACACCTGGATTTATTGCTAACCGTTTGGGAATTTACGCCCTCTTACAAACCATTCGTATTACGGAAGAACTAGGGCTCAGCATTGAAGAGGTGGACAAGTTAACCGGACCTGCTAGTGGCAAACCTAAATCGGGCACATTCCGTTTATCGGATGTCGTTGGTTTAGATACCACGGTTAATGTCGCTCGCAACCTGTACACCTCTGGAGAGGGAACGGACGAATCGAGGGACGGATTCTTACTCCCCTCCGTGGTAGAAAAGCTCTATGAACGCAAGTGGCTGGGGGATAAAACCGGTCATGGCTTTTACAAAAAAATAAAGGATGAAAAAGGCAAATCGGTCATCTTGGCGCTGGATCCTGCTACGATGGAATACCGGCCAAGTCAAAAGGTAAAAATAGCCACGCTTGAGACTACCAAGGGAATTGAAGAACTACCGAAACGTATCGCTGCTCAGTTAAAAGGTACCGATAAGGCCGGAGAGTTTTATCGAAAAACATTTGCTGATATTTCCCGCTATGCCACGTTTAGAATTCCCGAAATTGCAGATGAAATTTACCGAATTGATCAAGCCATTACAGCCGGATTCGGTTGGCAGCTGGGAATCTTTGAGACCTGGGATGCTGTGGGCGTTGCTGAAGGTATTGCAGTCATGGAAGCCTTGGATCTAAAACCTGCCCGTTGGGTATACGAAATGGTCGAAGCAGGCTTTGATTCCTTCTACAAGACCGAAAAAGGCAAATTACATTATTACGACATCGCCTCCAAATCTTACCAGCCCGTCCCCGGGCAGGAAGGATTTATCATCCTCCGCAACCTTTCGGATAAAGTGGTCTGGAAAAACGCTGGTTCCTCCCTTTACGATTTGGGTGATGGTATCCTGAACCTGGAATTTCATTCGAAAATGAATACCATGGGTGCTGAAGTGATCGAAGGCATCAATAAGGGTATTTCATTGGCCGAAAAAGATTTTCAAGGATTGGTCATTGGAAACGACGGGGTTGAAGCTTTCTCCGCGGGTGCTAACCTGGCTATGTTGTTTATGCTAGCCGTAGAGCAAGAATACGACGAAATAAACCTGGTTATTGCGCAGTTCCAAAACACGATGATGCGGGCTCGGTATTCTTCAATTCCGGTAGTAACCGCTCCTCATTCGCTTACCTTAGGGGGAGGTTGTGAATTGAATTTACACGCTGACAAAATCGTTGCTCATGCAGAGACCTATATGGGACTGGTAGAGCTAGGGGTAGGTCTGATCCCCGCCGGTGGAGGTACCAAGGAAATGGCTCTTCGTTGTTCGGATATGTACCAAAAGGGTGATCCTGAGTTGAATATTTTGCAAAATGCATTTATGAACATTGCGCAAGCCAAAGTATCAACCTCGGCACAGGAAGCCCTGGAAATGAACTACTTACAAGCGAAGGACTCCATCGTATTGAACCGCAGTCGCCTCATTGCCGAAGCCAAACAAGCTGCTCTCGAATTGGCCGAAAACGGTTATACCCAACCAAAACAACGGGATAACATCAAAGTTCAAGGCCGCGGGGGAATTGCTCTTTTTAAGGCGGGCATTGAACAAATGAAGCTCGCTAATTATATCACTGAACATGACGGTAAGATTGCCGAGAAATTGGCTTATGTCATTTGTGGTGGGGATTTGAGTTACCCACAAGAAGTTACGGAGCAGTATTTGTTAGAACTGGAAAGAGAAGCGTTCTTGTCACTTTGTGCCGAGAAAAAAACACTCGAACGTATGCAAGGACTGCTTACCGGAGGAAAGATCCCTCGCAATTAGGTTGAGAAGCAGGATCATTTAATTCTGGAAACTTTCGTATTTTTGATGAAATGCTGTAGCTCCTCCTGAATTTCAAGACAGGAATTAATTAGGAACATGATTTCAAAAAAAGCAAAATACGCTCTCAAAGCGCTTAAGGTACTCGCGAGGGAATATGGGAAAGGGCCCGTGTTGATTTCTCAAATTTCAGAACGAGAAAATATCCCCAAAAAATTCTTGGAAGCTATTTTGCTTGACCTTCGAAACAGCGGCATCTTACAAAGTCAAAAAGGGAAAGGAGGCGGCTACATGCTAAGAATGCCACCCGAAGAAGTAACGTTCTCTAAAGTCATTCGCATTATTGACGGCCCGATTTCGCCTACCCTGTGCGTTTCACTTTATTTCTACGGTAAGTGCGACGACTGTCCGGTGGAGGAAGAATGCACCCTAAGGGTTGTCATGCAACGATGGCGAGATGCAAATTTAGGTGTGTTGGATAATGCGACGTTAGTGGATTTGATTTAGACTTATAGAAATACGAAACCATAATAGCCTCATCGAACTGATGAGGCTTTTTTAGTGTCAATTTGCTTCTTTATAAATTCCCATTTCACTGATTACCACTGCGGCAGGACATTTGGTAATCCGCAAACGAATTTTCTGTGCTGTAATGGGGGTATCAAATTTTACGATTCTTCGTGCCCCGACCGAAGTACCCTTATGTATCTCCTTCCACTGCCCGTTGTCATCCACTTCGAGTACAAATTCCTCTATTCTCTGACCCAATCGAATATGCTCCTTCATCTGGAATAGATCAAATGTGATGGGTTGATTAAAGGTCATCGTCAGATAGGGCGTAGGAAAATCGTCGTCGGTAGCCCAATAGGTCTCGTCTCGCCCGTCAAGGAGGTTTTTAGTTCCATAAATGGTATTATACCCCCTGACATTGGAAGCTCTTAAGTTTGCGGCTCGCAAATAATTGATCCGGAAAGTTTCCTCCATTTTTTTCCCAAACGCTCGCAATACTTCCACATCCCCTTCGTCAAGTAAGCCACGAGTATCGGGTGCAAGGCCTAAATCCAACGCAGCCCCTCTACCTACACTTTGTAGGAAAAGTGAAAAGAGTTCATCGACCGACTTCGCCTTTTCATCTGGGTGATAAAACCAACCTTTACGGAGTGGTACGTCACATTCAGCGGGCATCCAGAACTCCCCATCCCTATGACCAACCGGGCTCTCTGGGTAATTCGATTGACCCGGCACAGCTACATGGGCACCCTCTGCCGGTTTCGGAGTAAAGGTAGCCCAATGAGGATCTCCTGCGATACCCTTCTCGTTTCCTACCCATCGTACATCCCAGCCTATATCACTGAAAATAGCCGCTGAAGGCTGTAGCTCACGGGTAATTTTCCAGGTATTTTCCCAATCGTAATAAACCGAATTATCGATCGATCGCTTTTCCCGTGCCCCCCCATAATAACCATCACCCCCATTGGCTCCGTCATGCCAGGACATAAATAACTCTCCATATTGGGTATATAGCTCCCGTAATTGCTCGCGATAGATCTCCAGGTATTCGGGTGTGCCATAAGCGGCATTATTACGATCCCAGGGGGAACAGTAAACCCCGAATTTTAATCCGTTGTTACGGGCAGCCTCAGCGAATTCTTTCACCATATCGCCTTGCCCATTGCGCCAGGGGCTTTTGGATATGTTGTAGTCTGTGGTTTTCGTAGGCCAAAGGGCAAACCCATCGTGATGTTTGGCAACTAATACAATCCCCTTTAACCCGCCTGCTTTAGCAGCTTGTATAATCTGTTCGGCATTGAATTGACTGGGATTGAAAATTTTCGGGTCCGCATCCCCATAGCCCCATTCCTTGTTTTCAAATGTGGTAGGCGTAAAATGAATGAGGCCATACATTTCAACCTTATGCCATTCCAATTGCCGGGAGGAAGGCACCGGTCCATAGGGTTTGGGAGGGACCTGTGCAAATGAAATGGAATAGATTCCGCCAAAAAACAGAAACAATAGTTTTTTCATGAGTCAGTGAACGGTTTGATGCCCGAATCTAATCATTTGCCATTAATTTAATTCAATCTTTCCTAAATAAGAGCGCATTTTTAATAGAAGTTGACGGGTGGGAATATTTCATTCCATAGGTTTCATGCCGACGATGATTCATTATATTTAGGTCCTGATTATTTTACTTGAAATGATTTTACTTGCAGATAGCGGTTCCACAAAAACCGATTGGTTAATTATGACCCCAGACGGGGAGATTTTAAAAGAATGGAATTCGAGTGGGTTCAACCCGTTTTATCAGGATGCTGACACGATTGTGTACCTTTTTCAAAAGGAGGTATTTCCTCTCCTAGATAGAATTCCTACCAAAATTTTTTTCTATGGTGCAGGATGTGTGAACCCCGTTGCTAGTGCACCCATTACGGACTGTCTTCAGCAACAATTCCCCGACGCCCATATTGAAGTAGAAAGTGATCTCCTGGCAGCTGCCCGCAGCCTTTGTCAGCGAAAACCAGGAATTGCCTGTATCCTCGGAACGGGTTCGAACAACTGCTTATACGATGGCAAAAGAATTATCGGAAATATCGGCTCGCTTGGCTTTTGGATGGGCGATGAAGGGAGTGGAGGCTACCTAGGAAAGGAACTTGTTATAAACTATTTGCACAAAGATCTACCGCCCGACCTCATGACCCGCTTTGCTGAACGATATCCGAATGTTGAGCGACTTTCCATTCTGGAACGGGCTTATAAACAGCCGTTCCCCAATCGCTTTTTCGCAGAGTTTACCTATTTCCTAAATGAATTTAAAACTCATTCCTTTATCCATGCTCTTCTGAAAAAGGCATTCACGATTTTCTTGGAAAAATATGTGCTTAAGCATCCCAATGCGAAAAACTATCCAGTATCTTTTGTAGGCTCGGTCGCCTGGGTGTTCAAAGATATTTTAGAAGAGGTCGTCACTCAAAAAGGACTTCAATTAGGCAGTGTCCTGAAAAGCCCCATGAAAGGTTTGATCGAGTTTCACCGTTACTCTTCGATCGAAAAGAACTCCTAGTATAACACGTCTACTTTCAGGCATTCTTCGCACTTGGATACGGGACGCAAGTAAGTGCGAGGGCTAATTTCTATGGAAGCAATACCCGATCGAGTACATGGATAACCCCATTCTTGGTTAAAATATCCGAACGAACGATGGTGGGTAATGGATCTGTATTTTGATCAGCTCCTACTGTAATGGTACCATTTACTGCAATTAGCAACGGTTGATTGCCAATTGTACCCATTTGGCCAGTTTTGAATTCCGTAGTAAAATAGGCATTGGGCAGAATATGGGCGGTTAATAGGGAAATCAAAATAGCCGGATCGGCGGTATTGATTTCTTCAAGACTGGAAAATCCTGAATTCATAAACGCCTCATTGCTCGGAGCAAATAAGGTAAAGGAACTATTCTCGGACAATAATTGCATCGCTAAGTCCGGATTAACGGCAATAACACGGTTCGCCATAGCTGCTAAAAACGAAAAAGAAGGGTTAGCACTAATCCATTCAGCGATGGTTAAGGGAGAGGTGGAAGGCACATGATCCAAAACGTGGACGATTCCATTATCCGCACGTAAGTCCGTTTCGGTAACCTGTGCCATATTGACCATAAACCGGGTATTGTCCTTGGTAATGAATAAGTTATTATTGTCAAACGCACGCACCTGGTACTTGGTCCCCACTTCAAAGTCAGCGGATTCATGGATACCATCCAGGACTAAATACTGGATAATCGACCTCAATGAATCCCTAGTCATACGACTAACCTGCGAGGGTTCAGTAATACTCATTTTCCGAAACCCGTCGTCATTGGGTGCAAAAAATGTATAGGATCCCGTGCGAAGGGCATCCGACATCCCCCCTTGTCTGAGCACAGCTCTTAAAATTGTGAATCGATTGTCTTGTTGAATTATATCCGAAATGGTTTTAGGCCTAATCTCTTCTTCGTCGGTACAACTTACCCAAAAGGTAGAAAGCATTAATAGCACAAGGGATGCAATAAAGGTCGTGCTCCGCACTTTCATATTGAATTAATTTAAATACAAGAATTTTAAGTTAGAATACCTTCTTCAATGTTTAAACGGAAGGGACCCCGGGTAAAATTATATAATTAATTACATATATTATTTCTTATACCCGAAACGTAGCCCGTATTACCATTTATTAGGATTCGGGAACTTCCCCTACCGCCTTAATGAAAATTTCCTGCATGGTGGGAAGGTTCTCCCCAAAAGAGTGGATTTCGACCTGATCAATTAAGACTGAAATTAATTGATTGGCATTCGCTTCTTCAGCCAGCGAAATAATCGAACGTTTGCGACCATTTTTAGTCGCACTAATTTGTTCTACCTTAAAAATGGGGTGCTCTAAGGGCAGTTCACCCGAATATTCAAGGCGGTAAGTATGCGTTTTGAAATTCATTTTAATTTGCTCCTTCGGACCTTCTAAAATTTTTCGAGACCGATGAATTAGGGCTATATAGTCACAAAGTTCCTCAACTGATTCCATACGATGGGTTGAAAAAATGAGCGTATGCCCTTTTTCCTTAAGCTCCAAAATTTCGTTTCGAATTAGATTCGCATTAATAGGGTCAAACCCTGAGAAAGGTTCATCTAGAATGATCAGTTCAGGCTCATGAAGTACGGTAGATACAAATTGTATTTTTTGTTGCATCCCCTTCGATAAATCCGAAACCGTCTTCGACCACCAGGGTTTGATATCGAATTTTTCGAACCAAACTTTTAGTTTACTCATCGCCTCTCTCTCCGTGAGTCCCTTCAAACGAGCCAGATACAACAGCTGCTCGCCCACTTTCATCTTCTTATACAAACCCCTTTCTTCGGGCAAATAACCGATTCGCCGGATATGAGATTCATTTAAAGGTTGACCGTCGAATATTATTTGTCCACTATCCGGTGCCGTAATTTGATTGATGATCCGTATTAATGAGGTTTTCCCCGCCCCATTAGGCCCTAATAAGCCGAATATTGATCCGCCGGGAATGGATATACTTACGTGGTCAAGCGCTCTGTGTTGATGATAATCTTTTACGATTTCCCGGGTTTCAAGAAAAGCCATAGAGTAAAAGCCAAAGTTACATTTTCTACAAATATAAGGATTGTTAAAAGGCATTAAGTACTTTATGCATTCTTTCAGTGCATCCTTCATCAGGAGATCCAGGCGAAGTGTAAATTTGAGTTCTGGATGCAGGCGTAAGAGGTTATGTTTAGGAGTTGGTGATACTAATGATCCAAATTAACATAAGCACTGTATTCAGTCCTGGATATGGAACCATAGGGCGGTTTAATGAATGGTTTTGGCAAACATGTGTTTGTAAAATCCGACCATGACCGGTACGAGTACCGCAAGCATACTTAATGCAAGGGTAGTTAGTAGAAAGGAAATAATGCCTTCAATAGTTTGATCACCTTCTAGCCCCCCTGCTAAGGGCATTAAACGACCTGCTCCGGTCAACCCACCTAAAAATACGGCGATCACATTTGCAAATGAACCGTACAAGGCTAACCAAAAAGTGAGTTTTAAAAGTCGAGTAGTTATCGAAATACGGTGCCAAACGATGCCTAAGATCGCCAGAAACATGCCATTCATCAAACCTTCGAGATGTGCCGAAAGTGCCATGCGTGGATTAACCATATTCTGCACGAAGAGTCCTATGACCAAACCGATAAAAAACAATAACAAGCCCAGAAAAATTAACCAATTCGACTGAGCAATTTGGGTTTTGGAAGTTTCCATGGGATGCAATGGTTTCGCTTAAAAATATAGGACATTGGAATTTTTCAGATGAGACTTTACCCTCAGCAAATCCTTTGTATGGATCAATCCTATCCCAGGAGTAAGCTTTCCATTTCATCACTTCATTACTTGCCAACCCTTAAGACTCTTCCTATGGCCTTATATCTCCCCGGATTTTTATTGCAATATAATACTAAAGTTAACTAGTAGAATATCAGCACATTAAAATACTATTCCGATTTAGTATCCGGCCGGAACAACAGGTAATTCAAATGGAAGTCGTTATAGAAATTGGGCACCGATTCTCAAACCAGTTTTCGGATACTCAGCATATAACCCAAATGTAATCCTTCGTGAAAATTGTTGAATGCAATCGCGTCTTCCCATGAGGCAAGATGAAAACCCGTGCGGGTGGTCCAAGGTTGATAAGGAGGGAATTGCCGACTTTCCAAATCCTTTTCGGTAACCAGGATTAGCGAATTCAGTAGTTCACGTAATTCGTCAATTTCTGCTATTGATATTTCCCTTCCAGGCTTAGTCCCTGGCCGATACAAATCAATAAGATACTCCGGCATAAGGGTATCTAACCCCATTCGTTTGTATAGTACAAGTTGCTGAACGACAATGACATGCCCTATGTTCCAAATCAAGTTATTATTAAATCCATCGGGAATTTTATTCAATTGTTCGGGTGTATGAGCATTCAAAATCTCAAGGATAATTTTTCTCCCCGATTTCCAAGTCTTAATCGCTGATTCCATTCGGTATAATTTAGATTAACGAAAGTAAATTGATGTCTACATTCATCGCTAAGTTGAATTAGACTCGTACAAGTATACTAGAAAAGTTTACGAAACGAATTACCCTGGTTCCTAAAAGTATAATCAACGGTTCGGGGCCAAAACTTCCAGAGGGTTTAGTGTTTTATAGGATCTAGCTCCGAATATAATAACGATGGCGAGCAGCTTATCCTACCGCCTAACTAAAGCCCGAGACTACAGAAATGCAGGGTCAATACGATTTAGTAAGAATTACTTTTAAAACCTACCAATTATCCGAATCCTAAATTACTTCCTGGTACGGATAAAAATCATAGCAATGGCGGTGGTTATAACCCCGAAAATGAAGGCAAAAATGGTTGAACTGACCGCAAACTTTTTAAAATTGAAGTGGGCTTCGGCTGCTTCCGTTGTGGGATAATACCCTAACTCGACGGACCTTTTAATAACATTGGGAAAATATTCCGGTGTGATAACATAAGAGGTAATCCATTGGGTCAAGGGACTGAGCAGGGCGATGAATAACGAAAGAATAACTCCTAAGATCAATCCCTGTTTATAACTCACATCTCCCTGATAGGCATTTTTCTTCTTGTCTTTCAGCGCAAATACCATGAAAGCAATCGCGGGAATAGCAAACAAATTGGTGAGATAGATATGGTAATCGATGTATTTTCCATGCAGTCCAACCAATTTCTCGAGAAGCATCCAAGCTAAGGTCATAAGGGAAAAATAAATAGCCCATTTGACTTCGATACGAACAGCGTTCATAAGAATGTTTGATTTAGGTGAAGGTTGAGAATTTACCAGGCAAGAGGCTAGCATTCAAGACATTAAAGCCTTCGCTATGCTTCCGCTAATTTGAAGGGAAGGTACGCATATTTCCTTATTTCAATGGAATCGACCAGAAAAAATGGAAGGCTACGAATTAGTTATGGGTGAGCATCCTACTATTTTCAATTTCGACCACAGCTCTATAGGTTGGATTTCGGAGTAAGATTTCACTCACCACCTTTTCTCCTTCTACCGACCAATGGCCGTCACAGGCTACAAAAAACCGTTCTGGATCGGGATATTGGTTAAACTCTGCCAATAAATCTATGATTTTAACATTGGGATAGGGTTCAAACAGTTTTGTTAAATCTCCGTATAAACGATTTTCCCCATGTACCTGGAACGATTTGATATCGTTCAAAATGGGAATAAGCATGAAGATCACTTTCTTATTCTGTGCCGAGTGAATGAGTCGTTCCAGTGAATAGGAAAAGATTTCCCATTCTTCATGGGTATAATGGTTGAAACGAGTGAATCCAGGGGTTGTTTCCTTTCGTATTTTATCACTTGCCCATCGAATTATTTGCCGTGTATAGCTATTATCGTTGACAATAGCCTTCAATTTATCTTTTCCTGAAAGCTGTTTAAAAACTGAGTCAATGACCATCGATATGCGTTGGGGTTCTTCCCATTTGGCTAGGGAATATACGGATTGGTCGACCGACGACAGGCTGTAACGAAGTTCATAATTTGGATACTCTCCTTTCCAGTAGGGGCGATACAATGGGTTCTCAATTAAATCGACCATTTGATCCTGGGTAAAGTCCTCAAAATCATTGGCGGGTAAAATACCTACGATTACGGAGTCATGATCAAATTGACTCGCCAGATGCAAATAGTTTAAGTAATAGTTGATCGGGCTGGTACCATTAATTCCGAAATTCAGATGCTCAATACCTGTGGTTTGTTCCAGTATATCGGAGAGTCGATCCTTCGTGTTGACCATATACCCTTCAATAAAAGAATCCCCCAGTAGAACCACTCTTTTATTATTCGATTTTGGGTTTCGCTCCTTATCACGCGCGCCGAAAGAATTGGTAAAAGAATAGAGGGAATCGCCCTGACAATTGACGCGTCGAAGGGTGTCAAGCGGAAGATACCATTTTCCGAAATAGGGATTAAAATCGCCCCAAAAAGGACGTTCTCCTGGAACCAGATTGGTAGCACCGTGGAGCAGATGGTGGTTAGGGCGATCCCATTTGATTATCCCGGATTTCAAACTTACCCAGGCAAAGAGTTCGATAATTAGGATACAAACCAGAAAACTTAATGCGGAAAGAGAGATATTCTGTAGGGTTTTGTTCGTCGCTTTTGCTCCTAGTACGCTGAGCATAAATAACACAAAAACAAACCCAAAGATGGAGATGATGCGACTAAAGAAAAACCCTTTTATCAGACCGTCGTCGGATCCAAAATTCCGATCATAGTAACTCAAAAAGAAATTGACAATCGCCAGAAATGCCAAAAAAAGTAGGCTATTGCGAATAAATCTCACGCTCAATAAATAGATTAGATGAAGGGTCAACGAATTTTTGCCACAATTTATTTTTTTTTTTGAACAGTTGAATTAAAATCAGATAAGTTATTAGAATAACACCAAGATTTTTAGATTAATTACTTATGTTTACGACCCCGATCATCTATAGACACAACCTCTAATTTGCATGAAAGGTAAAGTAATACTCACTACCTGGTTACTTTTCACCATTACAAGCCTATTAACGGCACTCGATCATTACTCCATTGTCAGCATCCCCGAAGTTGTACTTTTTTGGTTAAGGTGGATCACGATTACGGGCTTTTTTATCTATGCGGTATTAAAGCGAAATTTGACTACTTCCATCCTTATTTCCATGATTGTGGGGATTGGGATCGGCCATGATTTCCCGGAATTAGCGACCAATTTATCCTTTCTTCGTCGCATCTTTTTGCAGATGATTAAGACGATCATCGCCCCTCTTTTATTCGCTACTTTAGTCGCGGGTATAGCTGGGCACTCTGACCTTAAGCAAGTCGGCCGCATGGGTTGGAAGTCGCTGGTGTACTTTGAAGTCGTCACTACCTTTGCCCTTGTCATTGGGCTGTTTTTTGCCAATTGGTTGGAGCCAGGTCTGGGGCTGATGCCGCCCGAAGCTTTTCACGAAGAACTTCCCAAGGTAGCACAACAAACCTGGCAAGAGGTGATCGTGCATTCCTTTCCTGAGAATATAGCTAAATCCGTATATGAAGGTCAGGTTCTCCAGATCGTCGTATTTAGCGTCTTGTTTGGCATATCCTTAGCAATGTTGCCACGCGAAAAGAAAATGCGTTTTGTGGGCGGGATCGAAATATTAGCAGAAGTTATGTTCAAGTTCACAGCATTGGTCATGCTCTTTGCGCCAATTGGTGTGGGGGCAGCCATTGCCGAAACCGTTGGGCATATGGGCATCGAAGTACTCAAAAACCTCGGCATGCTATTAATCACGCTCTATTTAGCCTTGATCACCTTCCTCATTTTGATTCTACTTCCCATTGCTTTATACTGTAAGATTCCGGTATTAAAATTTGCGAAAAATATAGCCGAACCCGTCTCCATCGCTTTTGCTACGACGAGCTCTGAATCTGCCCTTCCCAAGGCGATGGAAAAGATGGAAAAGTTTGGGGTTCCCCGACAGATTGTTTCCTTCGTCATGCCCACAGGTTACAGTTTCAACCTAGATGGCTCGACGTTATACCTCGCATTAGCCACCATATTTGTGGCGCAGGCTTCTGGCCATGACTTCCCCATTTCCCAACAAATTGCCATGGTTTTCTTGCTCATGCTCACCAGCAAGGGCGTAGCGGGTATTCCCAGGGCTACCATGGTAATCTTATTGGGAGCGGTAGCTAACTTTGGCATGCCGGAGTGGCCTGTTTTATTGATCATGGGCATCGACGAACTCATGGACATGGCCCGCACTTCGGTAAATGTCATAGGCAACTGCCTGGCCACCGCCGTAATCGGGCGTTGGGAGGGCGAGCTGGATGACGAGAAAATGCACGCCGAAATCACCTAACCTTATTCGGCTATCCAAGTAAGCAAGCAGGGAATTTTCGGACATCCCCATCCGAAAACGTGATCTCAAGGCCTGTACCGATAATGATTATGTCCAAAAGTTGTGGATACCGGTTGGCTTTTTTGGGAAGAATGGCAAAGGGTGAAAGAAATTTTCCTAAATCCTGGATGTTTTACAAAGAATGGATTGACCCCTTTCATTATCTACTCCTTAGCTGATTACATTGTTTCTGACTCGATTAGGAAGTAAGTTTGCACGATCATTCCGCTTACGAGGTGTATTACCCAGAAATATAGACAATGAAATTAAGTACCGAGGTTGAAGTAACCCCTTCCAAGTGGAAAATCAACTATAATACCCACGTTATGACGATCGGCTCTTGCTTCGCCGAAGTGGTGGGAAATCGTTTATTCGAAAGCAAATTTCAAGTTTTACCCAGTTTGTTGGGTACAGTTTTCAATCCCCTGTCCATTGCAAAAATCGTCCGAATGACTGCCACGGGGGCACTTCCCCACGTCGCTCATTTTGTACGCTCGGAGGGAAATCTTTTTTTCCATTACGATTTCCATTCTTCAATTTATTCCGATGTTTCCGTTGACGATCTTGACCACAAGATCCGCCGGATTTTGCATCAAACCAAGATGCTACTTCAAAAAACGGATGTCTTGATTTTGACCTTCGGTACGGCCTTTGCCTATCGCTATTTGAAAACTCAGGAGTTGGTCACGAATTGTCACAAAACACCGGGAAAAGAATTCCGTAAAGAGCTATTGATGCCGGAAGAATTGACCTCAGAAATGGAGGAACTATTTAAGCTTCTCTGGCAATTCAATCCCGAAATGAAAATCGTACTGACCGTCAGCCCGGTTCGGCATACGCGCGACACGCTTCCCCTCAATCAGGTGAGTAAATCCGTGCTACGGTTGCTGTGTCATCAACTTGAGAGCAATCATGAGAAGGTAAATTATTTCCCGGCGTATGAAATCATGCTGGATGAATTACGCGATTATCGTTTTTACGAACCTGATTTAATTCACCCTGACAACGTAGCGACCGATCATATTTTCCGTACTTTTTTAAAAGCTTATTTGGAACCTTTGACCTATGATATTTATAAAGAATGGCAGCAGGTCACTCAAATGCTTTCACATCGACCAAAGCACGGATACTCTGCCGAATACGGCAAACATTTGGCGCGGACGTTGGAGCGATTAAGGACGATTCAGGACAAATTGAATGTCGAAAAAGAAATTGAAGAAATTAGTTTGATTCTAAAAAGTCATTATTCCTAAACTCAATTGCCTGAAATACTGTTCTCTTTTTAAAAGCCGAAATTCGGTCTATTGCGTATTATTTTCGATAAAATGGGGGAGTTTACTGTAAATAAAGAGAAAGTCCTGGCGGCGTTAAGCACCGTTCAGGAACCAGATCTAAAAAAAGACCTGGTTACACTCGACATGATCAAGGATATTGAAGTGGGTGTAGGCCAGGTAAAATTCACGGTGGTACTAACCACACCAGCCTGCCCGCTGAAAGAACTCATTCGACGGAGTTGTATAGAAGCCATCCATCGAGACATTTCACCCGACTTGGAGGTGATTGTGAACCTGACCGCCCAAGTAACCACCGCCCGTACAGGCGGCGCGCTTATTCCTGGAGTCAAAAATGTCATTGCCATCGCGTCCGGGAAAGGGGGTGTCGGGAAATCGACCGTGACCTCAAATCTTGCCTTAGCCCTCCATCGCTCCGGTGCCAAAGTTGGCATCATCGATGCCGATATTTCGGGGCCTTCCATTCCAGTTATGTTTGGCGCCGAGGAGCTTAAACCTACTATCAGTCAGGTGAATGGCAAGAATATGATTAACCCGATTCGCCAGTATGGGATTAAATTAATTTCCATTGGTTTTATGACTCCCCCCGATAGTGCTGTGGTTTGGAGGGGGCCTATGGCGAGCCAGGCTATTCGTCAATTTTTTGGTGATACCGACTGGGGAGAACTCGACTATCTGTTGATCGACTTACCTCCGGGCACGGGCGACATTCATATTACCCTGGTTCAAACCGTACCGGTAACCGGCGCTGTGATCGTTACCACCCCTCAAAAAGTTGCGCTCGCTGACGCTATCAAAGGGTTAGCCATGTTCAAACAGCCTCAAATCAACGTGCCAATCCTGGGAATTGTAGAAAATATGGCGTATTTTACTCCTGAAGAACTTCCCGACAATAAATATTACATTTTTGGTAAAGGAGGTGGACGTCAGTTAGCCGAAAAATACGAAGTGCCATTTCTCGGGGAAATACCCCTGGTACAAGGCATAAGAGAAGCAGGAGATGAAGGCCGACCTGCAGTGATGGACGAGGATACGATCGCTGGAAAGGCATTTAAAGAGACCGCAAAAGAACTTGCCCGGCAAATCGCCATCCGGAATGCGTCGTTACAAAAATCGAAGGAAGTGGAAATTAAGGTATAATTTATTTGTAAATTGCGTTATTGTTTAATAACCAAGAAAGTATCACGACAGGAAAGTAATTCCGTCTTTTTAAGTCTAGGATCATGAGTATTGAGAATAAGGAAGCTCTGGTAGCAAGAATAGAGGAGGCACTGGAGTCGGTACGACCCTACCTAATGGCGGATGGCGGCGATGTAAGACTCCATGAATTAACTGATGATCTGGTCGTTAGACTGGAGTTACTGGGCTCCTGCCAAACCTGCCCCATGAGTGCGATGACCTTCAAAGCTGGACTGGAAGAATCGATCCGTAGGAGCGTTCCGGAAATAGTAAAAGTGGAGGCGATCTCTGAAACGGAGGCAGCCCATTAAACCTCTTTCGGCGATACAAACTATCACCCCACGTGATTCGCATCGGCATCTTTTTTGGCGGCCCCTCCCGAGAACGCGAAATCTCCTTCGCAGGGGGAAAAACCGCATTTGAACATCTGGACAAAACTTTGTTTCAACCCGTACCTATCTTTATTGATGGGTTTGGTCGGTTTGTCCTGATCGAGCATAAGCATATGTATGCGCCCGATATCCGTTCTTTTTACACCCATCCGGATAGACCCAATGAACATTTATACATCGAATCCTATCCTGAACTGAAATTTCAGGAAATTCCCACCTCGGTAGGGCGATTGATTGACCCCTCCACTTTACCCCATTTTATCGATTTCGCCTTACTGGCTATGCATGGGCCCGACTGCGAGGACGGCGGAATTCAAGGTTTATTGGAATGGTACCGCATCCCCTATAGTGGACCGGGACTACTGGGGTCGTCGATAGGGATCGATAAGATTCTCCAGAATAAATTGCTAAAGACCGTCACCGGCCAGCAAAAAGCATCGGTAGGGGTCAGATATGAAGACTGGAAGAATAATCCAGAACGCGTTTTTAGTACGGTAAAACAACAAATAGGCTTGCCTATCGTCCTTAAAGCTCCTCATCAAGGTTCTTCCATTGGGGTAGCTATTGTGAAACAAGACGATTTCGAAGCCTTTTCGAAGGGAATTAATCAGTGTTTTTTTACTTTTTCCCTCTCAAGAGAGACCTGGGATAAACTGGATGCCACGGAAAAGAAACAATGGGCAAATGCCCAAACAGAGCTCGAAAGTGGCATCGGATATCCCCTATATGTGGACGATATCGCCGTATATCGTCCCAATGAGTTATTGAGGGTAATAGAACGTTTATTCGAAATTGGCAATGATTCGATCGAACTGAAAAGTTCGGATTTTGAACCGATCGTGCTATGTGAATCGTTCGTGGAAGGCCAGGAGTTTTCCTGCGGTTGTCTACAACTTGAAAACGGAACCCATGTGGCCTTACCCCCTACCGAAGTGATTAAGGTGGATGAAGTTTTCGACTTTAATTCAAAATACAGATCAGGAGGCACCCGAAAACGAATTCCGGTAGCTACCACCCTCGACAACAACCGCAAAATTCAGGAAACCATTGTCCATGTGGCAGAAAGCCTGGGCATGAGCGTCTGTGTACGAATCGATGGCTTTCTAACTCCAGCGGGAAAAGTGGTTTTACACGACCCGAACACTGTACCGGGAATGTCGCCTACCTCCTTGATTTTCAAACAAATGGCGGAGATTGGTCTAAATATTACCCAATCGCTGACCTACTTGATCCGACAGTCCTTAATCGCTCGTATACGATCGGCGAAAAATACCGTACAATTAATTGAGCTACTCCAACAGTTGGATCAACTTAAAGGCGAAGTTGATCAAAAACAAAAACCAGTACAAAGTGTCGTCATAGAACCCAATGACGAAGTCTTCGCCCATACGCGTAAATGGTATTCCCGACTGTGTGCCGAAGGTGTCGTAAAACCGGAAGTATGGCTGAGAAAGGACGCAAAAACTACCGTTAAATTACCGGTTCAATGGTTGTTTAAAGACACAATAAACGAAGTATTTAATGCACTGGAAACCGAAACAGATCCGTTAATTATCGAAACCAGACATCAGTGCAGCGAAATAACACGACGATACGCAGGGGACGCTACTTTTGAACCTGAATTTCGAACGGTCTAGAAAACGCCCCCTATCAGATATATAAGGTTACTATGGCGAAAACACCCGAACACATTCGATTGTCGAAACAGAGAGAAAACAGAGGTTGGAAAAAGTGGGGACCCTATCTTTCTGAAAGACAATGGGGAACGGTAAGAGAAGATTATAGCAGTAACGGAGATGCTTGGAATTACGTTTCACACGATACTGCCCGTTCACGCGCCTTTCGCTGGGGAGAAGAGGGAATAGGAGGTTTTTCAGATAACAAACAACATATCTCCATCGCTTTTGCCTTCTGGAATCACAATGATCCCATTTTAAAAGAACGTTTTTTTGGGTTAACCAACCGCGAGTCCAACCACGGGGAGGATGTAAAGGAATTGTATTATTACTTGGATAGTACACCAACGCATTCCTACATGAAGATGCTTTACAAGTATCCTCAAAAAGCTTTCCCCTATGAAAAATTGCGTGTCGAAAGTGCAAAAAGAACCAAACATGACGACGAATATGAACTGTTGGATACAGGTGCTTTCGATAACGACGAATATTTCGATATCTATATCGAATATGCCAAAGCGGATGAGGAGGACTTTCTTTTTAAAGTAACGGCGTATAACCGCGGCCCCAAGGAAGCTCCTATCACTATTTTACCCACCATTTGGTTTCGGAATACCTGGTCCTGGGGATACAAGGAGTTCGATTACAAACCCATGCTTACTAGTATCTCCCAGCAAACCATTGAAGTGAACCACCGTCGGCACGGTCGTTATATCATGTATTTCGAAAATGCCGATGAAATCTTGTTCTGTGAAAACGAGACAAACTATCAGCGTCTTTACAATATCCCAAACGCTTCCCCCTATGTAAAAGATGGCATTAACGACTACATCGTCAGTGGAAAGAAAGCCGCAACCGTAAATAAAAACCGTTTCGGAACTAAGGCAGCAGGTTGTTTTGAAAGACGGGTACAGCCGGGGGAAAGTGTAACGATTAGAGTTCGATTTGCCGACCAGATCAAGGAAAAGCCTTTTGAAGGCTTTGAAGAACTTTTTGCTACACGACTCAAAGAAGCCGACCTCTTTTATGAGGAATTGCAAAAGGGGGTAGACGATCTGGAATTGAAATCGATAGGGAGGCAAGCCTATGCAGGGATGTTATGGAATAAACAATTCTATTATTACAATGTTTATGAATGGCTGAAAGGAGATCCCGGTAAACCTGCTCCGGATCCGCATCGAAAATGGGGAAGAAATTCTGGTTGGAAACACCTCTATGCTGCCAATTTGATCTCCATGCCCGACAAGTGGGAATACCCCTGGTTTGCCGCCTGGGATTTGGCATTTCATACCATTCCCCTCGCTCGACTCGACCCGGATTTCGCTAAAAGGCAGTTAGAAATCCTCCTTCGAGAGTATTATATGCACCCCAATGGGCAAATGCCGGCCTATGAATGGAACTTTTCGGACGTAAACCCGCCCGTTCATGCATGGGCTACATTGAAAGTCTATGAAATCGACAAGGAGCAGAACGGAGGCCGGGGCGATATCGATTTCCTAGAAAAGATTTTCCATAAACTCTTACTCAATTTTACCTGGTGGGTCAATCAAAAAGACGATACGGGCAATAATATATTCAGCGGAGGATTCCTAGGATTGGATAATATCGGCGTCTTCGACCGGTCGATGGAATTGCCTTTCGGAGGTAAATTGGAACAGGCCGACGCTACGGGATGGATGGCGATGTATACGTTAAACATGTTGCGTATAGCCGTTGAGATTTCCCTCGAGAGGCCGGTTTACCAGGATATGGCCTCGAAGTTTTTTGAGCACTTTCTCCATATCGCAGGAGCGATGGAAGCGGTAGGTGGTGAAAATAGTATAAGTCTTTGGGATGAAACAGATCAGTTCTATTACGATGTAATCCATATCCCGAACGGACAGAGTATTTTGTTAAAAGTCCGTTCAATTGTGGGTCTGATCCCACTTTTTGCAGTGGAAATCCTCGACCATAATACCTTAGACAAACTCCCTATCTTCAAGCGACGCCTCGACTGGATAGTCTCCAACCGTCCGGATTTAGCACGGCTAATTTCGAGATGGTATGAGCCGGGTAAGGGTGAAAATCACTTGCTTTCAATCCTCCGGGGGCATCGTATGAAAATGATCCTACGGAGGATGCTGGACGAAAATGAATTTTTGTCCGATTACGGTGTCCGTGCCCTTTCAAAGTATCACAAAGAACATCCCTATAAGTTTTTCCTCAACGGAGAAATGATGCAAGTGGATTATGTCCCTGGCGAAGCTCTGACCGATATCATGGGTGGAAATTCCAATTGGCGAGGCCCCATATGGTTCCCAATTAACTTCCTAATCGTCGATTCCCTTAACAAATTTTACGCCTATTACGGGGATGAATTTGAGGTGGAATATCCGGTGGATTCAGGTCGACTTACCTCTATCGATCAAGTAGCTCTCGGCATTGCTAAACGATTGGTCAATATCTTCAAGACCGATGAAAAGGGGCGAAGGGCTGTCTACGGTGAATCCCAAAAAGAACAATCCGACCCTCACTTTAAAGATCATATTTTGTTTTACGAATACTTTCACGGTGATAACGGGCGAGGTTGTGGAGCCTCCCATCAGACCGGATGGACGGGGCTTGTGGCCGAACTCATCCTCCAAATTGGAAGATCCCGGGAAAGAATCCGGCAGATGGAGTCCGTAAACCAAGAAATTTAATCTCCATTTGAATTACTTGATGGGAGCGTGAAAATACCCACATTATTCGTTACAACACCTTGTTTTTTTGAGATTTATACTGAAATTTCGCTGCTAATATTCGTAGAACCTACTTTTTAACATATTTATCATCCAAAATTTTAACACTAACTATTCATGCCATTAGAACAATTGGAACCCGGTGTAAAAGATAAAATTAATCTTTGGCTCACCGGAAATTATGACCAAGAAACAAAATCCAACCTTCAACAACTGATCGATAGCGGCGCCATCACCGAATTAACGGATTCCTTTTATAAAGATCTTGAATTTGGTACGGGAGGTTTGAGAGGCCTGATCGGAATTGGATCCAACCGAATGAACCGCTATACCGTAGGAGCCGCCACGCAAGGACTGGCCAATTATCTGAACAAAAACTTTAGCGGTGAACAGATAAAAGTGGCCATAGCCTACGACAGTCGAATAAAATCAGACGAGTTTGCTGCAATCATTGCCAATATTTTTTCAGCGAATGGGATCACGGTATACCTTTTTGAAGCATTGCGCCCTACCCCAGAACTATCATTTGCGATTCGACTCCTGGGTTGTCATAGCGGCGTTGTAGTTACCGCTTCGCATAATCCGAAAGAATACAATGGCTATAAAGCCTATTGGACCGACGGCTCTCAAGTCGTTGCGCCCCACGATAAAAACATTATCCATGAGGTCAATGCCATCACCTCAATTGATTCCATCAAATTCGAGGGGGATCCCGATCTTATCCATAAAATCGGAGCCGAGGTAGATGAAAAATACCTTGAGCAGATTCTTTCCCTATCAATATCTAAAGACGCAATTGCCCGCCAAAACGACCTCAAAATCGTATACACACCTTTACATGGCACGGGCATTACCCTCGTTCCCAAACTGCTTTCGAAAATGGGTTTCAAAAATGTGACCGTCATTGACGAACAAGCCGAACCCAATGGAAATGGTCAATTCCCAACCGTCGTTTACCCAAATCCGGAGGAATCGGAAGCGATGAGCATCGCGGTGGAAAAAGCGAAGGAGATTGATGCAGATCTGGTGATGGGAACCGACCCCGATTCGGACCGCGTAGGGATTGCTGCCAAAAACCTTCATGGTGAAATCCAGCTGCTCAACGGCAACCAGACCGCCAGCCTGCTGATTTACTACCTCCTCAATGCCTGGAAAGATGCGGGTAAACTGGACGGACGCCAGTTCGTGGCGAAAACCATCGTGACCACCGATCTCATCGATGCGATGGCCGCCGAATACGGCGTAAATTGCTACAATACCCTCACAGGTTTCAAGTATATTGCCCAGGTAATCCGCGAAAAAGAGGGGGTTGAACAATTTATCGGAGGCGGAGAAGAGAGCTACGGCTATCTGATCGGCGATGCCGTCCGCGACAAGGATGCCATCGCCTCCTGCGCCATGATCGCTGAGCTTACCGCCTATGCCAAAGACAGAGGATTAAGCCTCTTTGATCTGCTCATCGAGATCTACAAACGATTCGGGTTCTATTACGAAGGCCTGATTTCGCTGACCAAGAAAGGAAAGTCGGGTGCCGAGGAAATCCAGCAGCTGATGACCGATTTCCGTACCCATCCGCCCAAAACCCTGGCCGGATCGCCCGTAACCCGCGTCAACGATTTTAAATCGCTTGAAACGACCGACCTTAGGACGGGCAATTCCCAGGCAATCCCCGCCGGCAAAATGGGTATCGAAGCCTCCAATGTATTGCAGTTCTTCACCGCAGACGGCACGAAATTTACCTGCCGCCCGTCGGGAACGGAGCCCAAAATCAAGTTTTATGTGGGTGTACGGGAAGAACTGAAGGACGCATCTGAGTTCGATAGTGTCTATACGAAACTGAAGGACAAAGTGGCTTCCATAGGGAAGGAACTGGGATTACTTTAATCCTGTTTGATATTTACGAAAAAGGACGGTCTGACACCGTCCTTTTTGCATTCCTCCAGTCATAATACATCCTTAACGCTTCTGCTCAATGCACGAGCTTCCTCACCTGACGAAACGGTGCTTCGCCGGACAGGTATACTACAGGAAACGTTTATTAATGTTTGCGGTGAAATAGTAGGAAACTACTGCAACCGTTGAAGTCGCCACTCCGCTGCTACTCCCTGCAATGCAAAGGGAGCGCCCGTGTACGAACTACTGCTTTTTGAGCGTAATCTCCACGACTCCACTATTGCCCTTCGCTCCATATTTTTGGATGGCGGCCTTTCCTTTCAGGACGTCTACTCTTTCGATGGCATCCTGATCAACCTGAGTGTCTATGGTTAGCTCCTTCCCATCCACTATAAAAAGCGGCTTCTCCCCTTCATTTGCAGGCAGACTGAATATCGTCACCTCGGCAGGCTTCTTCTGCTTTTCAAGTGAAACGTCTTCCTGAAGAAAAGCGACAGGCAGTGTGTATTTTACGTTAACAGGAACTCCTTTCTCCTTTCCCGGTTTCCAGTTAGGCATCGACCTGACTACCCGAACAGCCTCTGCATCGCAACCGTATCCAATTCCCTTAATTATCTCGACATCCCCTATGGATCCGTCTTTTCTGACTACGAACTGCAGGAAAACCCTGCCGCTGACATTGTTTTCAATTGCTTCCTTGGGGAAACGAATTTGGCTGGCCAGATATTGATACATGGCCTTCGCACCGCCGGGAAATTCAGGTACTTCTTCTACGGCCGTGTAAACTTCAGTCGGAGCGATGCCAGGGTCTTTTCCATTCCTGTCCTGTTCACTGCAGGCTGCTACTACCGCCATGATGCCCACCCCCAAAAGGGCTGTCATCACATAAAGGCTTCTTTTCCATTTCGGACTTTGATCTTTGTACATCATCTTTATACGCTGTTTAAGTAGTGAAGATTTATAAAAGTGATTGACCAGCACCGGATGGTGGCAGTTCAGGGTGTATGCCACCAGATATTCGGCATAGATATCCCGGTTATCTACCTCCCGATCTGCAAGATATTCGTGAAGCTCCTGGAGACTTTCCTTATAGTAAGAGATAACCGGATGAAACCAGAAAAAAACTTTCAACACCTCTATCAGCAGGATGTCCAGACTGTGCTGCTGTCTGACATGCACCAGTTCATGTCTGAGAATCATGTCAAAATGATGCTGGTAGTCTGATTGACTGATGCCTATACGCCTGAGAAAGGAAAAACTGTTAACCCGGTCGTCGGGAAAGAGGTACAAAGCTGCATTCTCCTCACCTAATTCTACTCGTACGGCATCCTGCCAAAGCTGGTTCAGTTTCCACAAATTACGGATCAGTTTAATCCCCATGTAGGTCACCCCTGCGATATAGATAAGCCCCAGAATCGTGAGCCAACTGTAATCACCGGAAGTTGACTCCACCGGCGTAATGATTATCCCATCCAGCGCACCTGTATAGGTGACCAGTGGTTCGGAGACCATCTGGGGCGCTTTGATGAAAGGCAAAATCAACGAAATGACGAGCGACCCGGTCAGATAGGCCCTGTTCCATTTCAGATGGGTCAGGTTCTGGAAAAAGAATCGATAACACCCGTAAAAAAACAACCAGCTGATACTGACCTTTCCTATCCAGAGTAAAAAGTCCATTGGATTAAGGGTTTAGATGGATATCTATTTTTTCTGCCGGGCAATGATCTGCATGATTTCATCCAGCTCCCGGGCATCTACCTTTTTATCCTTCACAAAAAAGGAAACCAGTTCCGAAAGGGAATTCTCGAAGTAATTTCCAATGAGCTGTTCCATTTCAAACTTCCGGTATTCTTCCTTTGCCACCACGGGAAAGTATTCATGGGTCTTGCCATAGGCATTGTAGCCCACAAATCCTTTTTTCTCCAAAATCCGGATAATGGTCGAGACCGTGTTGTATGCGGGCTTCGGCTCAGGCATCGCATCCAGTATATCCCGCACAAAGGCTTTACTCTTGTCCCACAAGATTAACATAACTTCCTCTTCCGCACGTGTTAGCTGTCGAATTTCCATAGTCAGCAAAATTAAGTTGACAGCCAAAAGTACAACTAAGTTTTTAGTATTACAACTAATTCTTTAGTTATTTATCAAAAGAAACCTATTATCTCCTGTTGCCCAGTGATTTACAAGCAGAATAATGTGATTTGAGCGAATAAGAATGCCGAATGTTGAGGTGTTAGTTTTTATAAATATTAAACGGAAGAGTGGGCTTCGCTCGATAGGGATTTGCTCAGGGATCAGGTCAACCCGGGAACACTTCCATCAGCCAACGCACCTAGCCCGGGTGACACTTTTCCCCAATAATTTTACAATGAAAATCGCCTTGCTATCGTAAAGCCCCACCGAAATTCGCCCTTTGTCCAGGAGGTCGTGGTTTCGGCGACAAATTGGATTTCTTGTATGGCGGTAGCGTTGGTAAAGTTCAGATTGAAAATGTGGCCACCGGTTTCGATTTCCAATCCTACTCCCAATGGATGATAGAGGTCGGTCACGGCTTCGGCATAATTCTTTTTTGTAGCATCGGTCCTGAAGGGCAGGAAATAATCAATTACTAAGGCGATACTTTTGTTTAATTTCAAATATCCGCCAAACCCCATGGCAAAGAGGTTAGATTGATTATCGTAGTAGGCGGTTGTATTCCGACGTATATAAGTGGGATGTACAGCCAAAGACAGCCATGAATTGAATTTTCGTGCCCATATCAACTGGACAACCCCGTTCAAGCGGTCGGTAAATTGACGATAAGAGGTAGCCTGGTCGTCGTTTTGCATATCTGCCTTTACCCCTGGAACAACCAGACTTGCGTAGCCAGTAAGGGAGAAGGGCACTCGGTTATCGACGGTTTGTTGAAGGACTCTATATTTTAAATTTATGTCGTATAGTTGGGATACGCGCGTAGCACCTTTTAATCTTGCAATGCCGACCGAAAGTTGATCCGATAGGCCATATTCAAAACCTATCCGGATATCGGCTGAATTATCCAGACCATAAAAAGTCGAAATCCCGCCCCTACTTCCTGCAATATCCCCAAAACGATGGTCGACTTTAAAATCCAATTCACGTTTGTAGATAGTCTCTGTCGATTGGCTATTGATAATACGAGTTCCTTTAAAAATGGAAACTTTTGCACTTGGCTCCTTCGGACTTAATTCAGGGATTGCTTCGTTACCAGTTTCCTGGCTGTAGGATGGCGATCCGCCCAAAACTAAGAGGTTGAAAATCAAAAATGGTAACGATATTAGAACGGAAGTCCCATAATACTTTTTCCCTTTCATGGCTTTTCAGGCAAATAGGTGAGCGACGCATTTACTTCAACGACTTCGGCGATATTTTTCCGAACGATTCTGGGGATCGTTATGTGGTGGTCAGCCAACCGAATAGGAAAGGTGGTTTGGGCTTGAATTTGAGCAGCAGAAACTTGTAGGTTAACCCGGGTAGTATATTCTTTGGCTACACCATGTACCTCCATCATTCCTTTCACAGCAACCTGATAAGCCCCCGCGATACTCCAGTCGACAGGGTCCATAATTTTCCCCGAAAACTTTGCAAAAGGGTATCGCTCACTTTCCATATAATTTTCGTTGAAATGTTCTTGCATCAGACGACGCTTAAAAACGAACGAATTTATGGGTACCGTCACCGTCACCCGACCGGTCTCTAGATCCAAAACGGAAACAGCTTTTTGCGTATGGGCTGTAATATCCTCGAGGGGTGCGCTGGAGAAAAAAGATATTTCACCGTTTTTAGCACTCCATTGTTGGGCATTTAAATCAAAAAACACCAGTCCCAACAACAAGAAAAAAACATAGGAGTTACGGATCGCATACATACCAAAATCAATTTTGAGGCGCATTCTTATCAAACCAGGCTTTTAATAGTTCAATTTGATTGGTCGACAACGATCCGTCTTTGGGCATAGCGCGCGTGACGACGAGTACATTCTTGATGCGGTCGAGGTTGCTACTTACGGAAGAATACCCGGCAAAGGTCCAATGGGGAACCCCTTCTCCACTACCGGTATGACAGTGGCTACATCGCGAAGTGAATAGATCCCCTACAAAATTTGTGTAGGAAACATTGTCTTTCGTGACGTTTTCTCCACCACCGCCTCCACCACCACCTCCGCCTCCACCACCACCATTTCCATTGGGGTCCGGAACGGGATCGGAATCTTTACTACAGCCTGCCATCACAAAAAATAGAATAAGCGTACTCTTGAGAAGCCGTTTGACATTGCTTTTCATGATCATTACAGTTAAAATGAACGTATCTAAACTTTGTTTCTTTAAGGCATGGTAGCTTCGGGAGAATCGGGTTTTAAAATAGGCCAGACACCTAGCGTAGGTACATCGACCCCTTTCGTCTGACCACGTTCTTCATCTTGCCCAAATTGGTAGATAGGCCATCCCTTGAACGTTAATTGAGACCTCCCAAAAACAGTGATTACCGAAAAATCATCCACGTTTAGAAGGGAAGGAACGATCGGGCTTTCGATTTCGTAGATGGGCCAAACACTGTTATTGCTAAAATCAGCATTGGTAAATGTGTTGGTCAGGTATTGATCATTCCTGAAACTGTAAAGCGTCCGCCCTTTTGCATCAACTAAATATCGGGATAGCCCCTCTCCCTCTGTAAGATCCTCCTGATATAAGTCGCCATTTCTACCTATCCACTGATGCTGAGCTAGCATAATCGTATAGTCGGGCTTTGCGACAAACCAATTGTTACCTATTTGGTCCCCTAGCGTCTGACCCGCTTCTAAATCATTAGCATAATAGTAAAGAGGCCATCCCTTGTAGGTAGTCTGCTTATCGCCATCCTGCCGGATGATGACTCCAATATCGGCAGGGTCAATGTCCTTATCGGTTGCTGCCCCCTCACTATAATAGATCGGCCAAGTGTTCAAACAATTTCCTGAACAGGAAGAAGTCCCTTCCACATCCCGGGCGAAAAAGTAAAGCACGTTTCCAACACTATCGGTTAGTATTTTCCCAAATTCGGGGTGATCATACAACAGGATGCCTTTAGGTATCGCTTCAGGATCTTCTTTTTTTGATCCGTCGCATCCCATCATCATAAGTATAATCGCAACAGAGAATAGCCTCACCCCAATAGTTCGTCCTTTCATATACATTGGTTTAAGTCGTTGAATCGTTATAACCGCAATACGAACTGAACTTCTATAGGGTTGCCGGAGATTAGTTAAGAAAAAATATTTTTTCGCTAGGCAACCTTTCTCTTCTTGCCAACGTATACGAAGCATCTAAGACATTAGTTTAATCCGTGATATCACTTGTCGGCCACCGAAGATGACATAGTTATCAAGTATATTGAAGGCTGCCTAAAACAAGATAGGGAAAGCCAATATGCTTTATTTAAGCATTTCCATGGATATGCACTGGGAATCTGTAAACGCTATGCCCGAAATGCCGACGAAGCCGCCGACATATTAAACGATAGTTTTCTGAAAGTCTTTAATCATTTAAAGGCTTACGACGCTTCCCGCCCCTTTAAATTTTGGCTGGGTCGAATCGTGACCAATACAGCAATAGATTATTACCGTGCTAGTTACCGCTTTTCGACACATGACCCCCTGGATGGTCATGAAACGGTGCATATTGACTCCGATATCTACAGTAAATTGGCGTATGAAGACCTCTTAAGCCTGATCAGGCAATTGACTCCAGCGTATCGAACCGTCTTCAACCTTTATGCTATAGATGGCTACAACCATCAGGAAATAGCAGAAATGTTGCGAATTAGTGTCGGCACTTCAAAAGCGAATCTTCATAAAGCCCGTAAAAAATTACAGGAAATGCTTGAAGCGTTCGTGAAAGAAGCCACAAAACCAGAAAATAAGGAAACGGCGATGGGTAAATGAAAAAGGAAAAAGATATGAATGAAGATCACCCCATCGATAGATTTTTTAGATCGGGCTTAAAGGAACCGGATATTCCCTTTGATGAGCGGGATTGGAAAGCCCTTTCCAAAAAAATGCAAAACGATGGATCAAATAACCCTTCAAAAACGATTTGGATTTCAGGTATGTTAACCCTCTTTCTGCTCATTACGGCAGGGGTCTACTTAAACAGAATCATCGAGAAGAAAGAAACACGCGAAACGGTTCGGGATGACGTTGGCAATGTGCCAAAAACGGAAGGAGCATCCCGCCAAGACGCGAGCCAACCGCAAGTAGTTTTCTCTGAAAACAACACCGAAATCGTCCAAATCGATCGGATACCCCATACGGAAATTCCTCCTGATCGACGAGCTACGACGGATCCAAAAGAGTTTATTTCCGTAGATGAAAATATTGACCAATCACTTCCTAGGACAAGGAACTTAACTTCAGAAAGTATAGTCAAAACTAACTTGTCCTTGGAACCAATAAGCATTTCAAGAGAAATAAAGCCACTACATCCTACAATGCCCACCGTGGAGGTAGCTTACGCAACTACCGCTATTGAAAAACCAAACAGCCGTAAGGAGGGGAGCATTGTGAGTTTAGTTACCGCACCCGATCTGTCGGGAGACCGGGCTTTAAAAGGTCAATTGAGTGGAAATTTAGGCATCACACTATCACTACCCCTATATAACCGATGGTCGTTTACAGGTGGGTTGATATATACCAGGAAGAATTATAACACCCCTTTTTATAACTACCAATCTAGTGAAGGATGGACTGGCTATGGAAGCTTGCCCAGTAGAGTTGATGCAATTTGTAAGGTTTTGGATATACCGATCTTGTTGAATTATAAATTGATAGATCGCGAACGACATGCATGGTTACTATCCGGAGGACTTTCCAGCTATATTATGTTAAATGAGGATTATACTTTCACCTACGAAGACCCCGGTAAATATCCTTATCATTATAACCTTCGAAACGAAAACCGCCATTTCCTTTCCGTCTTTCATTTGGGTGTAAGTTATCGAAAGCGGATAGGTAAACACTGGGGTGTTTCCGTGCAACCGTTTATGAAAGTACCGTTCCGGGGAGTGGGTGAAGGCCAAATAAAACTCTACTCCACCGGTGTATCTTTTTCTGTGGATTTATATCCATCTACCCGATAATAGCCCATTCTGATACGGGGACTATCGATTTAGATAGAGCTCAAAAAATCGGTAAATCACTTCGTTGGATTCGGGATTGGGATCGTGGAGGGGCCGGTTGGTCATGGCGACCCGTTTTTCATAGCCCAAAAGCCGGTTTACAGCTACGG
>ENA-UOVV01000653-UOVV01000653.1-compost-metagenome-genome-assembly--contig:-NODE-653-length-37344-cov-6.126659_pt1 | contig 37344 bp, 28 predicted proteins | sample MGYA00238155_ERZ761577 | MGnify/ENA primary metagenome ERZ761577 (study PRJEB28898, sample SAMN06268775) | compost metagenome | isolation source: Emeryville, CA | place: USA:Emeryville, CA | collected... | reverse complement strand
TCACCTATTAGCACTCACCACGCCGTTCACAACCTGTCAAGGAGCTACAGCTAGTTCAGCGCGGTGCAGATCGTCAGGCCGGCGCCGGTGTTCTCCTGCACCAGGACCCCGTCGATGCTGATCGAACAGTTCACCTCGCGACCCACATTGATGATGCTGATGCTCGCGGACGTCCTTGCCGGCGAGGGCAGTTCGACTTCCTTGCGCCAGGGCAACAGCACATTGAACTCGGTCTGCAGCAGGCCGCCGGTGTCGACGTAGGTGATGTTGATCGCGCGGCCCTGGCCGCTGACGTCGTAGATGACGGTCTGCGTCGCACCGGACGGCGTCGTCGGGGTCGGTCGAGTCGTCGGGCTGCGCGGCACCGTCGGCAGCGGGATCACCGGCACGGTCGGGGTGGCGCGCGGGGTAGTGGTGCGGGGCGGGGTCGTCGTGGTCGGCTCGGGGACCGTCGGCGCCGGGGCGACGACGGTTTGCTGCTGGCTGCTGTTGACGATGACGAGCGCGATCACGAGCGCGATGACGGACAGCACCGCGACCGACGCGATCGCCCACAGCCACATCGGCGTCTTCGGCTCCTCCGGCGGTGGCGGTGGCTCCTGCGGTGGGTACTGCCCGGTGTATTGGCTGTACTGGCCGGTGGCATAGGGGTCGTAGCCGTACGGCGGGTAGGGCAGCCGCTGCGTCGGCGCAGGCCCGGCCGGTGGCTGGTAGACGGGGCCATAGGAGGCCTGGCTGGCGTACGCGGGGTCGTAGCCCTGATAGCTGTCGCCGTACGGTGGGCTCTGCTGTGGCCCGTCGCGACGCGGTGACTCGGTCATGCCCACCTCATGGCTGCGAGGGTACCTGTGCGAGCGCTCAGTCGGCTGAACAGCCGCGAAATGGCATTCCAGCAGGGCCCCACTCGCACTTTTGCTGCGAGACTGCAATCTCGCGGCACCGACGCGGCGCGCGGCCCGACCCGGCCGATACGTGCAGAATTGGTGCGGTGGGAGTCCAGGTCCGCCGCGTCTACGGCGCATCGATGTCGCCGGATGCGACGGCGTTCGCCCACCTCATCGACGACGGCGGCTACCCGCGCGCGGTCCAGCGCTTCCTCCGCGGTCGACGCGCCAGCTCGTCGCGCGATGTCGAACTGCCGGTCGAGGGGCCGGTCCTGCGGGTCCTGCACTCCGCGGACGGCCACTGGCTGGCCTGCCAGGTGGCGCCCGAAGGCGGCTCCCGCAGCCAGATCTGGGTGGTCACAACCGATCCCGATGACCGCGACGCGCGGCGCATCGACAGCTGGCCGGAGGGCACCGACGGCACCGCGGAGCTGATCGGCTGGGACGGTACCCGGGTCGCGGCGATCCTCACCGGCGACGACGGCGTCGGCAGCTCATGCCTGATCGACCCCGCCGACGGCAGCACCGTCGTGCTGGACCGGCGCTCCGGCGGCCGGCTCGTCGACGCCTGGGCGGGCGCGGCGCTGATCCGGGTCGGGCCGCGCGGGTACCGCGATCTGATCATGCTGCGCGCCGGCACCGAAATCGCGCTGCTGCCTTACGATCCCGGCTCCACCACCGACGAGGGCATCATCCTCGACGACCACAGCCCGCGGCGCCTGCGGGCCGGCCTGGAGGGGGAGCTCACCGAGCTGTACCACCCGGCGAGCGCGTACCCCGCCGACAGCACCGACGGGTTCGTGCGGGCGCTGATCCGCAGCGAGAACGGTGCGGAGCATGCCCGGCTGCTCGAGGTCACTGCGACGGCCGATGGCGTCGCCTATCAGGTGGTCGCCGAGCGGCCCGGTTTCGAACTCGACGAGTTCACCGTCAGCGACGACCTGTCGACGGTGGCGATCCTGTGGAACATCTACGGCGCCAGCGAGTTACAGATTCTCGAATTGGCCGACTACACGCTGCACGAGCCGATCCCGCTGCCCGATATGGTCGCCAGCCAGTTGAGCATCAGCGCGGGCGGCTCGATGCTGGCGATGACGGTCGAGGGCCCGTCGTCACCGCCCACCGTCGAACTCGTCGACCCCCGCACCGGCGAGTGGGAGCCCATCGACCGCGAGCCCAGCACCGGGCCGGTGACCGCCGACCCGACGCTGGAGACCATCACCGCCCGCGACGGCCTGGAGTTCACCGGCTGGCTGTTCCGCCCGCCCGAGGGCGTCGAGACGATCGGGGCGATGCTGTTCCTGCACGGCGGTCCGGAGGGGCAGGGCCGGCCCGGCTACAACGAGTTCTTCCCGCGCCTGCTCGAGGCCGGCATCACGGTGTTCCTGCCGAATGTGCGGGGCTCGGGCGGGTTCGGCCGCGCCTTCATGCACGCCGACGACAGAGAGCGGCGCTTCGCGGCCATCGACGACGTCGCCGACGCCGCGGCATACCTGGTCGCCACCGGGCACGCGCCCGCCGACCGCATCGCGTGCTGCGGCTGGTCCTACGGCGGCTACCTGACGCAGGCGGCGCTGACCTTCCACCCCGGCGTGTTCGCCGCCGGCATCAGCATCTGCGGCATGAGCGACCTGAACACCTGGTACCGCAGCACCGAACCGTGGATCGCGCAGGCCGCCTACCCCAAGTACGGCCACCCGATCAGCGACCGCGACCTGCTCGAGGAACTGTCGCCGCTGCAGCGGGTGGACGCGCTGGTCGCACCGCTGCTGCTGGTCCACGGTCTGAACGACACTAACGTGCCGCCCAGTGAGTCGCAGCAGATGTATGACGCCCTGCGGTCGCGGGGTCGGACCGTCGAGTTTCTGTCCTTCGCGGATGACGGCCACGAGATCGACAAGCGGGAGAACCGCGCCGTGCTGCTGAAGACCATGAGCGAGTGGTTGTCGGCGGCCTTCGGCGCCGACTCGTCGCGCTGAGCCGCGGGCCAGGTTTGGCCAAATTGTCCGGTGGGTAAACACGCTGCGCATGCGTCGATCGGAGCGACGCCCACACGGACGGAGGCGCGAATGCGCGGGATTCTCGGTGTGATCGTGCTGATCTGGTTGCTGATTGGCGTGATCGCCACATTCCAGCGCGGTTACTTCAGCAGCAGCGAAACCAATTGCGCGACGGCGGGCAGCATCGCGCTGACGGTTGTGGCGGGACCGTTGAACTACGTGGGAGTCAACCCGAAGGTCACGGACTGCAATCTGCCCGAACCCAGCCAGTAATCAACTGGCTGAAAGTAATTCAAGAAAGAGGGAATGACAATGATTATCTTGGGAGCCATCCTGCTGATCCTCGGTCTGCTTTTCGGGATCAACATTCTGTGGACGATCGGCATCATCTTGATGGTCGTCGGCGCAGTGTTCTGGATCCTCGGCTCGGTCGGCCGCCCGGTCGCCGGTCGACGCGCCTGGTACTAATCAACGGCTAACCACGGCCCCGGCCGAGGTCAACGCCGCGATCGTCATCGCTTTCAGGATGGCGCGCGAGTTGGCCTCGGCCGCTTTCGTGGTGCCGGGTTTGACCGAGTGCGGTGTCGAGTTCAACAAGCCGAACGCCGCGTGCGCCATCAACCGGGCGTCGGCCTCGCCCAGCGACTGGTCGAGTCGACGGAGCACGTCGACCCAGATCTCGACGTACTGCCGCTGTGACTTACGCACCTGTCGTTTCGCGGTGGCCGGCAGATTGTTCAGGTCGCGGTCCTGGATGCGGATCAGATCCGACTCGTTGAGCGCGAAGTCGAGATGGAATTCGATCAGGCCGTCCAGTGCCGACTGAGGATCGGCGGCCTCGGCGACCACCTCCTTGGCGCCGCTCAACAGCCGGGTGCTGATGCCCACCAACAACTCGACCAGCATCGCCTCTTTGTTCGGGAAGTGGCGGTAGATCGCGGGTCCGCTGACACCGGCGGCGGCACCGATGTCCTCGAGTCGTACCGCCAGATAACCGCGTTCGGCCACCAGCCGTTCGGCCGCCGCGATCAATTGCGCCCGGCGATCGGACTTCGCGCGGTCGCGGCGGGTGCTGGCGGGCGCCGACGTCACAAGGGTCTCCCGGCCTACTGTAGACATCTCGGTTAATGGTGACTAACATCCTACGAGTTAGTCGTCCTTAACTCAATCGGAAATGGGTTCTGCGTGGTGACAACGCGGGTTTCACATCGCGAGGCGCACCTCGCGCTGGTCGAGGAGTTGCGCGCGAAACTGGCGGCCGCCGCGCTCGGCGGTCCCGAGCGCGCCCGGGAACGCCACGTCAGCCGCGGCAAGCTGTTGCCGCGCGACCGCGTCGACGGCCTGCTGGACCCCGGCAGCCCGTTCCTCGAACTCGCCCCGCTGGCCGCGCACGGAATGTACGACGACGAGTGCCCGGGCGCCGGGATGATCGCCGGCATCGGCCGGGTGTCCGGCCGTGAGTGCATGATCGTCGCCAATGACGCCACCGTGAAGGGCGGCACGTACTACCCGATCACCGTCAAGAAGCATCTGCGCGCACAGGAGATCGCCGGTCAGAACCGGCTGCCGTGCATCTATCTGGTCGACTCGGGTGGGGCGTTCCTGCCCCGCCAGGACGAGGTGTTTCCCGACCGCGATCACTTCGGGCGCATCTTCTACAACCAGGCGACCTTGTCCGCCAAGGGAATTCCGCAGATCGCCGCGGTCCTCGGATCCTGTACCGCCGGCGGTGCCTATGTGCCCGCGATGAGCGACGAGGCCGTCATCGTGCGCAATCAGGGCACGATCTTCCTCGGCGGCCCGCCACTGGTGAAGGCCGCGACCGGCGAGGTGGTGACCGCCGAGGAACTCGGCGGCGGCGACCTGCACTCCAAGACCTCCGGTGTGACCGACCATTTGGCGCACGACGACCGCGACGCGTTGCGAATCGTGCGGCGCATCGTCGCGACGCTCGGCCCGCGCCTGGACCCGCCGTGGGACGTCGCGCCCACCGTCGAGCCGATCGCCGACCAGACAGAGCTTTACGACGTCGTGCCGGTGGACCCGCGCGTGCCCTACGACGTGCATGAGGTCGTCACCCGCATCGTCGACGGCGGCGAATTCGCGGAGTTCAAGGCCGAGTACGGCAGCACCCTGGTCACCGGGTTCGCCCGCATCCACGGCCATCCGGTCGGCATCATCGCCAACAACGGCGTGCTGTTCAGCGAATCCGCGGTCAAGGGAGCGCATTTCATCGAACTCTGCGACAAGCGCTCGACCCCGCTGGTGTTCCTGCAGAACATCTCCGGGTTCATGGTCGGCCGCGACTACGAGGCCGGCGGCATCGCCAAGCACGGCGCGAAGATGGTCACCGCCGTCGCGTGCGCCCGGGTACCGAAGCTGACCGTGGTCATCGGCGGGTCGTACGGCGCAGGCAACTACTCGATGTGTGGACGCGCGTATTCGCCGAGGTTCCTGTGGATGTGGCCCAACGCCAGGATCTCGGTGATGGGCGGTGAGCAGGCAGCCTCGGTGCTCGCGACGGTGCGTGGCGACATGACGCCCGAGGAGGAGGAGAAGTTCAAGGCCCCCATCCGTGCCCAGTACGAACACCAGGGCAATCCCTATTACTCGACGGCCCGACTGTGGGATGACGGTGTCATCGACCCGGCCGACACCAGAACGGTTCTCGGGCTTGCCCTCTCGATTGTCGGACAGGCTCCGCTGGAGCCCGTCTCCTACGGCGTCTTTCGGATGTGACCATGACCTTCGACACGGTTCTGATCGCCAACCGCGGCGAGATCGCCGTCCGGGTGATCCGCACGCTGCGCGCGATGGGCATCCGCTCGGTCGCGGTGTTCAGCGACGCCGACGCCGACGCCCGCCACGTCGCCGAGGCCGACGTCGCCGTGCGCATCGGGCCGGCGGCCGCGCGGGAGAGCTACCTGAACATCGACGCCGTCGTCGATGCCGCCCGCAGCACCGGCGCCCAGGCCGTGCACCCCGGATACGGATTCCTCTCGGAGAACGCGCAATTCGCCGCCGCCCTGGCCGATGCCGGGATCGTGTTCATCGGCCCGCCGGTGGCCGCGATCCAGACGATGGGCGACAAGATCGCCGCCAAGGCCGCCGTGTCGGCATTCGGAGTGCCGGTGGTGCCCGGTGTCGTCCCGCATACGAGGACGACGGATGAGGGTGGCCCAGCGCTGACCGACGACGACCTGATCGCCGGGGCCGCCGAGGTCGGGTTCCCGGTGCTGGTCAAACCGTCCGCCGGTGGCGGCGGCAAGGGTATGCGCGTCGTGCAGGACCCCGCCGACCTGCCCGCGGCGCTGGCCAGTGCGCGCCGCGAGGCCGCGGCCGCATTCGGCGACGACACCCTGTTCCTGGAACGGTTCGTGCTCAACCCACGCCACATCGAGGTGCAGGTGCTCGCCGACGGGTTCGGCAACGTCGTGCACCTCGGCGAGCGCGAGTGCAGCCTGCAGCGTCGCCACCAGAAGGTGATCGAGGAGGCGCCGTCGCCGCTGCTGGACGCCGCCACCCGGGCCCGCATTGGCGCCGCGGCCTGCGACACCGCCCGCAGCGTGCAGTACACCGGCGCGGGTACGGTCGAGTTCATCGTGTCGGCCGACCGGCCCGACGAGTTCTTTTTCATGGAGATGAACACCCGCCTACAGGTCGAGCACCCGGTCACCGAACTGGTCACCGGCATCGACCTGGTGGAGCAGCAGGTGCGCATCGCCGCCGGCGAGAAGCTGCCGATCACCCAGGACGACATCACCCTGACCGGCCACGCGATCGAGGCGCGGATCTACGCCGAGGATCCCGGCAGCGGGTTCCTGCCGACCGGCGGCCCGGTGCTCGACGTCACCGAGCCGTCCGGTCCCGGGGTGCGCGTCGACTCCGGGTTGGCGCGCGGCACCGTCGTCGGTAGCGACTACGACCCGATGCTGGCGAAGGTCATCGCCCACGCCGAGGACCGCGCCGCCGCGCTGCGCGCGCTGGACGCCGCGCTGGCCGACACCGCGGTGCTCGGCGTCACCACCAACATCGAGTTCCTGCGCTTCCTGCTCGCCGACCCCGACGTCGTCGAGGGCCGTCTCGACACCGGCCTGCTCGACCGCCGCAGCCCGGACTTCCGGCCCGCACCGCCGGGGGACCGCGAGCTGATCGCCGCCGCCGCGGTCAAATGGCTGCGCGCCTGGCCCGATCCGGTGGACAACCTGTGGGCGGTGCCGTCGGGGTGGCGGACCGGGACACGCGCGCCGTTCACCGTTCGGCTGCATTCGGGTGAGCGCACCGAGCACGTCTACCTCACCGGCGCCAGCCCGCAGGCCGCTACCGCGGTCGTCGAGAACGGCGAATCCTATTCGCTGTCAGCATCTTTGACCGATAACCTGGTGGCGGTCACGCTGGACGGCCAGCGCATTCGGTACCGGGTGGCGGTTACCGACGGCCAGGTCTGGCTGGCCGGCGACGGCCGCACCGCCGTCGTCGAGGAGGTGCGCGAGGCGCCGGTGCGCCCCGACGACGAGCACACCGGCGACGCCGAGGTCACCAGCCCGATGCCCGGCGCGGTGGTCGCGGTCGGGGTGTCGGACGGCGCGACGGTTCAGGCCGGCACCGTCGTCGTCACGGTCGAGGCCATGAAGATGGAGCACGCGCTCGCCGCGCCGGTGGCCGGCGTGGTCGAACTGCTCGTCGCCGAGGGCGATCAGGTGAAGGTGGGCCAGCCGCTGGCGAGGATCACCGCAGTGAAGAAGGAAGAGTCATGAGCGACTTCATATCGACGGGCACCCTGCCCGACCACTATGCGCAGCTGGCCAAGACCGTGCGCGACTTCGCGCAGAGCGTGGTAGCACCGGTGGCGGCCAAACACGACGAGGAGCATTCGTTCCCCTACGAGGTGGTGGCGGGCATGGCCGAGATGGGGTTGTTCGGCCTGCCGTTCCCCGAGGAGTACGGCGGGATGGGCGGTGACTACTTCGCGTTGTGCCTGGCGCTGGAGGAACTCGGCAAGGTCGACCAGAGCGTGGCGATCACGCTGGAGGCCGGGGTGTCACTGGGCGCTATGCCGGTGTACCGGTTCGGCACTGCGGCGCAGAAGCAGGAATGGTTGCCGCTGTTGGCAAGTGGCAAGGCGCTGGGCGCGTTCGGGCTGACCGAGGCGGGTGGCGGGACCGATGCCGGCGCGACGCGCACGACGGCGAAGCTCGACGGCGACCACTGGGTGATCAACGGCTCCAAGCAGTTCATTACCAACTCCGGCACCGACATCACCAGGTTGGTCACCGTCACCGCCGTCACCGGGGAAACCGACGGCAAGAAGGAGATCTCGTCGATCCTGGTGCCGGTGCCCATCGAGGGGTTCACCGCCGAGCCGGCGTACAACAAGGTGGGTTGGAACGCGTCGGACACCCATCCGCTGAGCTTTGACGACGTCCGGGTGCCCGCCGAGAACCTGCTCGGTGAGCGCGGCCGCGGGTACGCGAACTTCCTGCGCATCCTCGATGAGGGCCGAATCGCGATCGCCGCGTTGTCGGTCGGCGCCGCGCAGGGCTGCGTCGACGAATGCGTGCGTTACGCCAAGGAACGCGAGGCGTTCGGCGCGAAGATCGGCAGCTATCAGGCCGTCGCGTTCAAGATCGCCCGGATGGAGGCACGGGCGCAGGCGGCCCGCACCGCCTACTACGACGCCGCGGCCCTGATGCTCGCGGGCAAGCCGTTCAAGAAGGCCGCCGCGATCGCCAAGCTGGTGGCCAGCGAGGCCGCGATGGACAACGCCCGTGACGCCACTCAGGTGTTCGGCGGCTACGGCTTCATGAACGAATACGCTGTCGCGCGGCACTACCGCGACAGCAAGATTCTCGAAATCGGGGAAGGGACAACCGAAGTGCAGCTGATGCTGATCGGTAGGGAGCTGGGCCTGTGAGTGAGGCGCCCAAGAAGGTCGTCGTTCAGCGTGGCCTGTGGTACGAGGAGTTCGAGACCGGCGTGCTGTACCAGCACCGACCCGGTCGCACCATCACCGAGGCCGACAACGTGCTGTTCACCACGCTGACCATGAACACCCAGGCATTGCATCTGGACGCCGCGTTCTCGGATGCGTTGCCGCCCTTCAACCAACGGCTGGTGAACTCGATGTTCACGCTGTCCACGCTCGTCGGTCTCTCGGTCACGCAGCTGACCCAGGGCACCATCGTCGGCAACCTCGGCTTCGGTGAGATCGCGTTCCCCAAGCCGCTGTTCCACGGCGACACGCTGTACGCGGAGTCCGAGGTGCTCGAGAAGCGCGAATCCAAGAGCAGGCCGGGGGAGGGCATCGTCACGTTCTCCCACGTCGGGCGCAACCAGCACGGTGAGATCGTCGCCACCGCGACGCGAAAGACCATGGTGCGCAAGCGACCCGAGGGTGAAGCCTGATGCTGAAGAACCCCGGACCGGGCTGGCTGTTCTGCCCGGCGGACCGCCCTGAGCGGTTCGAGAAGGCCGCCGCGGCGGCCGATGTCGTGATCCTCGACCTCGAGGACGGTGTCGCGGCCAAGGACCGCCCGGCCGCGCGCGAGGCGCTCAAGGCCTCGCGGCTGGATCCGGACAGGACCGTCGTGCGGGTCAACCCGGTCGGCACACAGGATCACGAGCGTGACCGCGAGGCGTTGACGCACACCAGGTACTCGACGATCATGCTCGCCAAGACCGAGACCGCCGCGCAGGTGGTGTCGCTGGCGCCGTTCGACGTGATCGTGCTCGTGGAGACGCCACTGGGCGCGCTGAACGTCGCCGAGACGGCCGGTGTCGACAACGCGTACGCCGTCATGTGGGGCGCCGAGGACCTGTTCGCGGTCACCGGCGGCACCGCCAACCGGTGGCCGGACGGCAGCTACCGCGACGTCGCGCAGCACGTACGCTCGCAGAGCCTGCTGGCCGCCAAGGCCCACGGCAAACTCGCGCTGGATTCGGTGTACCTCGACATCAAGGACCTTGACGGATTGCGGGCCGAGGCCGACGACGCCGTCGCGGTCGGGTTCGATGCCAAGGTGGCCATACATCCCACCCAGGTCGAGGTCATCCGGGCCGCCTACACGCCCACCGAAGAGCAGGTCGACTGGGCGCGGCGGGTGCTCGACACGGCCCGCACGCAACGCGGCGTGTTCGCGTTCGAAGGCATAATGGTGGATGCCCCAGTTCTGCGGCGAGCAGAGCGCATCGTCCAACTGGCGCCCCACCCCGGCGCCTGATTGGAGGCCCCTCACCAGGGGTTCGGTCTGACCGCCGCCGTGCTGAGCACCTCAGTCGCCTGACGGCGCGACCCGCCGTCAGTGACCCCAGGAGGCGGTATGGGTTCGTCTGTTCGGGCATCCCGAGAGGCGCCGCGTGCGCCCGATCCGATTCAGCTGGTCGCCCCGGACGGGACGCCGACCGCCGAGGATCGCTACCGCCGAGACCTCCCGCCCGAGACGCTGGCGTGGCTCTACGAGTCGATGGTGGTCACCCGCGAACTCGACACCGAGTTCGTCAACCTACAGCGCCAGGGCGAACTGGCGCTGTTCGCGTCGTGCCGGGGCCAGGAGGCCGCACAGATCGGGGCGGCCGCCAGCCTGCGCAAGACCGACTGGCTGTTCCCGCAGTACCGCGAGATCGGCGCGGTCCTGCTGCGGGGGCTGTCGCCGGCGCAGATCGGCGCGGTCTGGCGCGGTCGGTGGCACGGCGGGCTGGGCTTCACCGACAAGTGCGTCGCACCGATCTCGATCCCGATCGGCACGCAGACCTTGCACGCGGTGGGGGCGGCGATGGCCGCGCAGCGGCTCGGCGAGCACTCGGTGACGCTGGCATTCCTCGGCGACGGCGCGACCAGCGAGGGGGACGTGCACGAGGCGCTGAACTTCGCCGCGGTGTTCAACGCCCCGTGCATCTTCTTCGTGCAGAACAACCACTGGGCCATCTCGGTGCCCGTGGAGCGGCAGATGGCGGTGTCGTCGATCGCGCAGCGCGCGCCCGGCTACGGCATGTCAGGTATCCGCGTGGACGGCAACGACGTGCTGGCCTGCTTCGCGGTCACGGCCGAAGCGGCCCAGCGGGCGCGCGAGGGTGGTGGGCCGACGCTGATCGAGGCCGTCACCTACCGGATGGGCCCGCACACCACCTCCGACGACCCGACCCGGTACCGCTCACGGGCCGAGGTGGACGTGTGGGAGGCGCGCGACCCGATCGCGCGCTACCGCACCTACCTGCGGTCGGTCGGGGTCTGGACCGAGCGGCTCGAGGAACGAGTCGGCGCGCGGGCCAAGCGACTACGCACTGAGTTACGCGAATCCATAGTCGGCGCAGACGATTTCGACATCGCCGACATGTTCGACACCGTCTACCAAGACATCACGCCGGACCTTGCGGCCCAGCGCGACCAACTGCTCGCCGAACTGGCGAAGGAGGCGTGACATGACGCAGATCATCGAGCGGCCACCGCTGCACGACGACGACGCCCCGGAACCCGGTCGCGGCCTGCTTACCCCGGTACCGCAGGCGCCGACGCTGACGCTGACGATGGTGGCGGCCATCAACCGCGCCCTGCACGACGCGATGGCCGCCGACGATCGCGTGCTGGTCTTCGGCGAGGACGTCGCGACCCTCGGCGGGGTCTTCCGCGTCACCGAGGGCCTGGCCGAAACCTTCGGCGTCGACCGCTGTTTCGACACCCCGCTGGCGGAGTCGGCGATCATCGGCATCGCGATCGGCATGGCCATCCGGGGATTGCGGCCCGTCCCGGAGATCCAGTTCGACGGGTTCGCCGCACCGGCGTTCGATCAGATCGTCAGCCATCTGGCCAAGTACCGGATGCGCACCCGCGGCGACGTCGACATGCCGGTCACCATCCGCATCCCGTCGTTCGGTGGAATCGGGGCGGTCGAACACCATTCGGAGTCCACCGAGACCTACTGGCTGCACACCGCGGGACTGAAGGTGGTGACACCGTCGACGCCGCCGGATGCGTACTGGCTGCTGCGGCATGCGATCGCCGGCAGCGACCCGGTCATCTACCTGGAGCCGAAACGGCGGTACTGGGCGCGCGAGGCCGTCGACACGGTGACCCCTGGGCTGCCCATCGGGCGGGCGGCGATCCGCCGGGTCGGCGAGCACGCCACCGTCGTGGCGTACGGCTCGCTGGTGGCCACCGCGCTGAACGCCGCCGATGTCGCCGCCGAGCGGCACGGGTGGAGCCTCGAGGTCGTCGACCTGCGGTCGCTGAACCCGCTCGACTTCGACACCGTCGCGGAGTCGGTGCGCAGGACCGGCCGGGCGGTGGTCATGCACGAGGGGCCGCGCACGCTGGGCTTCGGCGCCGAACTGGCCGCCCGCATCTCCGAGGAGCTGTTCTACGACCTGGAGGCACCGGTGTTGCGCGCCACCGGATTCGACACCCCGTATCCGCCCGCGCGGCTGGAGAAGCTGTGGCTGCCGGGTGTGGACCGATTGCTCGACTGCGTCGACCGGGCGATGAGGCAGCCATGAGCGATTCGAACATTCAGGACTTCCTGCTGCCGGATCTCGGTGAGGGTCTCGAGGACGCGACGATCACCGGTTGGAGCGTCGCGGTGGGCGACACCGTCGAACTCAACCAGACGCTGTGCACCGTCGAGACCAACAAGGCCGAGGTGGAGATCCCCAGCCCGTTCGCCGGGCGCGTGGTGGAACTCGGTGGCCGCGAAGGCGAGACGCTCAACGTCGGCGCGGTGCTGGTGCGCATCGCGACCGATGCCCCGGTGTCCGGAAAGCCCGCGCGAAACCCGGTGCTGGTCGGCTACGGCGCCGACGACGGCCTCGACGTCAGCAGACGGCAGGCGCCGCCGCCGTCGCAGCGCCCCCGGGCCAAGCCGCCGGTGCGCAAGCTGGCCGCCGACATGCACATCGACCTGAACGCGCTGGTGGGCTCCGGGCCCGATGGTGTGATCACCCGTGAGGACGTGCTGGCCGCGGCGGGCCAGGAGCAGATCCCGGTGCGCGGCGTGCAGGCCGAGATGGCGCAGCGAATGACGTTGTCGCGGCGGGAGATACCGGATGCGCACGCCAGCGTCGAGGTCGACGGGGGCGCGCTGCTGCGGCTGCGCGACCGGCTGTCGGCGTCGGCCGAGGAGGACGCGCCGATCACGCCGTTCGTGTTGACGCTGCGGCTGCTGACGATCGCGCTGACCCGCCACCCGCGGCTGAACGCGACGTGGGTGAACACCACCGACGGCCCACAGGTTCATCTGCACTCGGCGATACACCTCGGGTTCGGGGTCGCGGCGCCGCGCGGGCTTCTGGTGCCCGTGGTCCGCGACGCGCAGGACAAGACGACCCGCGCGCTGGCCCAGGTGGTGGCCCGGCTGATCCGCGACGCCCGCGCCGGCACGCTGAAGCCGGCCGAACTGGCCGGCTCGACGTTCACGGTGTCGAACTACGGCGCGCTGGGCATCGACGACGGGGTGCCGGTGATCAACTACCCCGAGGCCGCGATCCTCGGCATGGGGACGCTCAAACCGCGCCCCGTGGTGGTGGACGGGGCGGTGGTGGCCCGGCCGACGATGACGTTGACCTGCGCCTTCGACCACCGCATCGTCGACGGCGCGCAGGCGGCGGCGTTCCTGTGCGAGCTGCGCGATCTCATTGAGTCGCCGGAACTGGCGCTGCTCGACCTCTAGGCAGGCCGCGAGACTGTAGTTACTGCGCGACCTTCTCGCACTTTCGCGCGATAACTACAGTTTCGCGGTCAGGACTACCGGCGTTTGGCGGCCGCCAGCCGTTCCTGGAACTCCGGCGAGGTGATCGACGCGGCCTGGGGGCCGAGTTCGGTCTCGACCGCGATGCGGTGCTGGTCGATGTCGACGACGCCGGGGTTCGCGGTGGCGCGCATGGTGGCCTTCGTCGCCACCACCACCGCACGCGGGGCGCCGGCCGGGCCCGCTGCCAGTTCCAGCGCCGCGGCCACCGGATCGTCGGCGACCTTGAGCGCGAGGCCGTGGCGCACCGCCGCGTCGGCGTCGAAGCGCATACCGAACAGCAGCGACGCGCGGGCCACCTGGGGGCCGACGCCGCGCTGCAGCATCCACGTCGCACCACCGCCCGGATGGATGCCCAGCTTCTGGAACCGCGGGTCGAAAAGCGCTGTGGGACCGGCGATCCGCACGTCGGCGGCCAACGCCAGGTTCAACCCGGCGCCGACGGCCGGACCGTTGACCGCGGCGATTGTGGGCAGCGGGCAGTCGGCGACGGCGAGGAATCCGTCGTAGATGGCCCGCAGTCCGTCCTCGGTGGCCGCACCGAGCGCGCTGAGGTCGGCGCCCGCGCAGAACGCCTTGCCCGCGCCGGTGACGACGACCGCGTGCACGTTCGGATCGGCCGCGGCGGTGTCGACGGCGCTGCGCAGGGCCGCCGAGATCTCCGCGGTCACCGCGTTACGGCGGTCGGGATCGTTGATGGTGAGCAGGGCGATGCGGTCCTCGACGTGGACCAGTACCGGATCGGACACGGCCCCAGCCTAGTGAGCGGTCAGGGCGCGAGCGTCAGGGTCACGTTGTGCAGGGCCACGGCGGCGTCGGTCGGCAGGATGTCGACGTACGTCGCGACGTCGCGGACGGCCGCGCCGGAGGCGATCACGTTGCCCGGGAAGCCGGGGCTGCAGGGGAAGCTGTGGCAGCGGTACCAGAACCCCTGGGCGCTCTGATACGGGAACATGCTGGGCGCCTGGTCGACGCGGTAGCGGCCCGGCGGCAGGTACGCCGTCACCCAGCCCTCGCCGCCGGGGTTGTCGGCCACGCCGAACACGCCGTTGCTGCCGTAGCTGGGTGGGCTGGCCTGCGCGGGCGCGGCCAGCACCGTTGCGGCCAGCGCCCCGGCGGCGGCCACGGCGACCTTGCGCTTCACGGTTTCCGAGTGTATCGACCCGTTGCGCCTGCGAAGCAGATATCGGCAACGACGGCGCCGGAGCCTAAGCGGCGGCGGACTCGTCGCTGTCGGCCGGCTCGCTCGGATCGGCGGCGGGCGTGGTCTCCGGCGCCGCCGGCGCGGAGATCTCCGCCGGGGTTGAAAGCGGTTCCGGCTCAGGCGTTTCGGACTTGGTGGTGGCGCTGTTGTCGGCGACGAGGCCCGGCGTGGCCTTCAGGCTTTCCCGCACGACGTTGCGCTGCGGCTTGACCGACTCGGAATCGAGGTCCAGCGCGGTGATCTCAGTCGACTCGGTCGACTTCTTCGAGTGCGAGGGTGACCCGATCGCCTCCAACGTCTGCTGGATGGCGCCTGGCAGTTTCACCGCAGTCGCGAGCACATCGGACACCGACGGGAAGAGTCGCGCCGGACGGTAGGCGCTGGGATCGCGCGGGATCGGGTTCGCCTCGTCATAGGCCGAGTCGACGGCGAGCTTCAGCAGCGGCGCGGTGATGTCGGCGATCCGGTCGCCGAGCACCTTGCGGATCAGCCCGGTCAGCGGCAACTCGGCGACCGTGTACGTCACGTAGGTGGTGTTGTTGCGGGTGGTGACGTATGCGGTGATCCGGTCGCCTGGCGACGCGCACCGGGCGTCGGCGCAGTCGAGCACCGCACCGCTCTCGGTGATCGCGCAGGTGTTCGCCGAGCAGGACACCGTGGGCCTGCCGTCGACGTCGACCGGAAGGTCGACGTCGGCCTGATTGAGCCGCACCGTCAGGTACGCGGCCAGCGCGTTGACCGCGGCGAACGGGTTAAGCACGTCAGCGGGCGCGTTGGAGTTGTAGTCGTACTCGTAGCCGGTGTTGACGGTCGCGGCCGCCGGCGTCTCGCTGGGGGTGGGGAACGGGTTGACGCCGATCAACGCGAACCACGGATACCGGGTGCCGAAACCGCCGTCGGGCCGCGCGACATCGTTGTCCATCACGAGGACCGTGTTGGCCAGCAACTGGTCGCCGACGAGCGCCAGCAAACCCAGGTTCGCCGCACCCCAACCGGAGGCGACGACGGCGTTGCGCTCGCCTGCGTTCGCCTCGAGCGCCTGCTGGATGCCCCACGGACCGGAAGCGAAGTTCACAAAGACGATGTCGTCGCCGTTCGGGCCGGTGTAGATCGGGTCGGTAAACTTGCCGCCGTAGAAGTTCTCGACGCCCGCGCCACTCGGGTTCGTCGAGCTGCCCACCACAATCAGTGCGTTCAGGTCGACGAGGGTGCTCGACACGGACGCCGGTTGCGTCGCCGCGAGACCGACGACGCTCGTCGCGACCCCGACCGCCGCGACGCCCATCGCCAACCTGCGCACCCGCCTGGTGTCGCCGATCGCCATCCCCGGTGCCCTCCGCTCGAATCGCCGTCAACACTAGCAAAGCCAAGCACTCGGGGCTCGCGCGGACGGTCGTCGCCTTAGCAAACTTCAGAAAAGCGCGAAGACGCGCTCGGCCAGACGGCACCCCGCCTGCACGTCCTGCCACTGTCGGGTCACCGGGTCGGACCCGTCCAGCGCGTACTTGTTGATGGGCAGCAGCCGGTCCACCGCGGCCCGCGCCCGGCCCACCGCCTGCCGGCAGGCCCGTACCCGCTCGGCCCGCAGCGACGCGACGACCTGCAGGCGTGCGGCGTCGATGTCCGATGCCGTGCGCGCCACCTGCGCGGCCGCGTCGTCGGTGACATTTTCGCCGCCGTAGGTGGTGGTGAGCCGGGCGCGCACCTGACCGACGTGCCTGCGCCACACCCCGTCGGCCGACCCCACGACGGCCGCGGCCGCGCTCGTCGCCGCGAGCGGATCGACGCGCGCGGTGACGACCAAGTCGTCGACCGGCCAGTCGCTGACCGCCACGTCGCAGATGCCCGCCGCGGACAGCGCCGAGTGAATGGGCGCCGGGTCCAGCTGTGCCGCGTCGCGCGGCACCAGCACGCGAGAATCACCCGCCGCCAACAGAAACCAGTCGGCATACTCGGCACCGACGACCGATGGCCAGCTGCCGGACAGCCGCTTGCGACGAACGGCCCCGTCGCCCTGTGCGGCGGTGGTGGCGATGGCATGCGGGTCCGAGCCCCACACCACGTCGGCGGCCGGCGACGTCGCGAGTTCCTGTGAGGCGGTGTTGACTGCCGCCGCCAACCAGCCCAGCGACCCGTCGAGCGCGCCGAGTTCGCACACGTCGGCGATGAAATCGGCCGACGGCGCCGCCGCGCGCAGCGTCACACCCGCAAGCGAACCCTCCAGCGGGCCAAGCGATTCAGTGACCTCCGCGGCGGCGAGGACGCGGCGTACGACGGGAGCGGTGGTCTCCGCCATACTCACCTCCGAACACCGCGCAACGTGGTAGGGATGATCGTGGCATGCGGAGCGCGGCGGTGAGGCGAACTACGGCGCATTCGGTCGTCGATGCCGTTCGCGCGCTGCTTCCCGAGATCACCGCGTCGGCGGCGGACGTCGATCGCACCGGCGCCGTCGACACCGACGTGATCGCGCGCCTGCACGATGCCGGCTATTTCTCGGTGTTGCGTCCCGAAGCCGGGGTCCAGACCCACCCGAACGACTACCTGACCGCGACCCGCGAGCTGTCGTCGGCGTGCACATCGACGGGGTGGCTGGCCAGTTGGCTGGCGCTGAACAGTTGGGGCCTGTCGGTGCGCGACAAGCGTGTGCGGCAGGAGATCTGGGGCTCGGACCCGCGGGCGCTGTTGTGCTCGTCGTACGCCCCAACCGGTCGGCTGGAGTCCGTCGACGGCGGTTTCCGGTTGTCGGGACGGTGGACGCGCTGCACGGGTGCGCATCACGCGTCCTGGCTGAGCGCGGCCGCGTTGCGGGTGGGTCCGGACGGCGCGGCCCAGGACTTCATGGCGGTGCTGGTGCCGCGTGACGACTATGTGGTCGAGAAGACGTGGAACGGGCTGGGACTGCGAGGGATTGGCGCCGACGATGTGGTCGTCGCCGATGCGTTCGTCCCGGACTACCGCGCGTTCAGCTGGCTGAATTTCGATCCGCGCCGGGCGGACACGCTGATCGACCGGCTGCCACAGCCCACGCTGTACACCCTGGCCGGAACCGTCCCGTTGCTCGGCGCGGCGCAACGCGTGCTGGCGACCCGGCCGGCCGACGAGCTGGCACCGCTGAGCACGCTCGCCATGGCCGGCGCGGACGTGGAACTGTCGATACGCCAAATCAGCCGCAACATCGACGATCTCATGGCCTGTGTGCGCGCGGGTGCACAGCCGGACAACGACTTGGTGCTGCGCACGCGCCGCGATCAGGTGATGGCCTCCGAGCGGGCCTTCGCCGCGATCCGCGCCGTCGTGCACGACCCCGGTCCGGACGCGGACGAGGCGCTGCTTGAGCGGGTGTGGCGAGATGCGCAGACGGCCCGCATGCACGTCGCGAGCAACGTCGATCAGGTGCTGTCGGTGGTGGGGCGATTCACGTTGGGGCTCAACGTCGACGACCTGATCTGGTGACCTAGACCCAGTCGTCGGAGGACAGCGTGCGAAGCACCCGCGACAGCATGTCGTCGGTGATCGACACGGGTTCCGGCTCGGCATGGGTCGACCTGCCCAGGTGTTCGGAGATCCCGCGCGCGGCGCGGGTGAGGAACGGCGCCATCCGCTGCAGTCGATGCGCGGGCATCGGTCCGGTGAGCGACAACCCGGCCGACTGATTGCCGGAAAGCGGGATCGGTGCGGCGATGCTCGACAACCCGACGGCCAGTTCCTGATCGTCGTAGGCCAGGCCGTGTCGCGCCCTGATCTGCGCCAGTTCCCGGTGCAGCGTCGACAGGTCGGCGATCGTCGCGGGCGTGCACTTGCGCAGCGGGTCGGACAGCATCGCGTCGACCTCCTCGGCGCGCAGCCGGGCCAGCATCGCCTTGCCCAGCGCGCTGGCATGCGCAGGTGTCCGGCCCGCCACCCGCGTCGGCACCGCGACCCCGTCGAGGCCGCCCACCTTGTCGAGGTAGACGACATCCGGCCCGGCCAGCACGCCGAGCTGCACCACCAGCGCGGTGTCGGCGCGCAGCCGCTTGAGCACCGGTGACGCCACGCCGCGCAGTTGCGAATGGTCGACGGTGGCCGACAGCGCCGCCGCGGCCAGGCAGTACCCGTCCGGGGTGTGGGTGAGCAGCCCCGCCGCGTGCAACTGCCTCAGGATGCGATGCGTCGACGACCGCGGCAACCCGGTGCTCGCGACGATCTCGTCGAGGTGGAGATGCCTACCGGGACTGTCGAACGCATTGAGGATCAACGCGACCCGGGACACCATCGACGCCGGTGCCTCCGGCTCGCGACGTGCCGGTCGTGGCAACACCACTCCTGAAATGTAGACCGGCCCCTTCCGCGGGAGATGGGAAGGGGCCGGTCGTTGGATCGCTCAGGCGGCCTTATTCTCCTGACCGCTTTCCTGACCGTTCTCCTGACTGTTGTCCTGGTTGTCCTCCTGACCACCGGGCTGGCCTGCGCCGGAGCCGACGCCGGTACCGCTGGGCTGACCCGCCGCCGGATCGGTGCCGGTGTCCTCGCCGGCATCCTCGCCGCCCGCGGTTTCGGTTTCGCGCGCGATCGGCGGCTGCTCCGCGGCGTCCTGCTTGGCCGCCTCGGCCACCACCTCTGCGTCGCGGCCGTCACCGACTTGGGCTTCGGTTTTGGGCTCCTCGGTCACCAGAGCGCTCGCCATATCGGACTTCTTGGCGCGCAACGCGGTCGCGTTGTCGTCGGCAGCCGCACGCGCCACGGCGTTCTCGTCGGGCGTCTCGGCCGCGGCGGCGAGACCTGCCGACTGCTGTTCGGGCGCGGCCGGGACCGGCGGCGTGATGAGGTTGCTCACCGCGCCGACGACCTTGGCGGTGACCGTGCGGTTGAACTTGATGACCGAGTGGGCCGCGTCGGCGACGGCGCGGTTGACCGCGGTCAGGATGGTCGCGATGTCGCGTGACGCGAACGCCTGCAGTACGTGGTTCGTCGCCGCCGTCAACTGCCGCGACAGCGTCCGCACCTGCAGCGCGATCTGGGCGCCGAGCGTCGGTTCGGGGGCGAACTGCTGGCCGTTCCAGTTGACCAGCGTCCAGCCGTCCTCGGGGTTGCCCTCGATGACCACGTAGTCGGTGTTGCCCAGGGCGGCGGTCTGCAGCAGCTGGAGCTTCTGCGCGACGGTGAGGTTCGAGACATTCATCAATGTCCAGAACATGATGGTGCCGCCGTGGGAGAACACGACCGCGTTGCGGTCACCGTTGTCGTAGATGGTCTGCAGGGCGTCCTTGACCCGCTCGTCGAACCCGAAACCGTCAAGCGTGGTACCCGGCATCACCGTGCTCTTGTTGAACATCGACACCGGCAGCTGCGGAATCACGCCCGGGAAGGTCCAGCCGAGCGGATACAGGCCGTAGCCGCTGGCCGCGTTGGCCTCGGGCGTGCCCTCGAAGACACCCGCGTCGATCTCCTGAATACCGGGCAGCACCTGGATGGGCAGGCGCAGGTACTGCGACATCGGCGTCGCGGTCAACTGCGTGCGCACCATCGTCGAGGCGTAGACGGCGTCGTAGTTGTTGACGCCCAGCGTCTTGACGACATCCTTGGCCTGCTGCTGGCCCAGTGGTGTCAGCACCGGTCCGGGTGTCGAGGTGTCGATCAGGCCCGAGGCGTTGCCCTCCGATTCGCCGTGCCGCACGAAGGTCACTCGCATCAACTCCGCCGCCGCGGCCGGCACCGCCGCGGAGATCAGCAGGGCGATCGCCGCCACGGCGATGCCGAGTGTTCGCCAGACGGTCGCGGTGTGGCGACGTCGGTGGCGCATTGGTTCGGCCCGATTGGGCGCGTCGTTCATCTGGCTCGTTCCTCCCGCCGTTGGAATGGACAGCTCACCGTGAACTCAGCGTCAATTTCGAGCAAGCGCCGGTCTCGCTCAGTGAGACTTCGCGCCGGCAAACCCGCGGTCCGGTTAGTGCGACGGCCGCCGGGGTAATCGCGGCGCAACCGAAGGGAGGGTCGGATGCGACTGCGGCGCAGTGTGCTCACGGCGGCGGGCATCACCCGCAAGGGATGCGGCAAGGGCTTCGCGTACTACGCGCCGGACGGAGCGCGGCTCACCGACGAGACGACGCTTCAGCGGATCCGGCAACTGGTGATCCCGCCGGCCTGGAGGAAGGTGTGGATCAGCCCGTATCCCAACGGCCACATCCAGGCGGTCGGCACCGACGCCGCGGGGCGGCGGCAGTACCTGTATCACCCGCAGTGGCAGCAGGAGCGCGCCGAGGAGAAGTTCGACCGGGTGCTGGAGATGTCGAAGGGTCTGCCGGACTGGCGCGTGCACATCGCCGAGGATCTCAAGGGCGACGGCCTGACCCGCGATCGTGTCCTCGCGCTGGCGCTGCACCTGCTGGACCGCGGGTATTTCCGGGCCGGCGGCGAGCAGTACGCCGAGGAGAACGAGTCGTACGGGATCGCGACCCTGCTGTGCGAGCACGTCGACGTCGACGGCGAGGCGGTGTCGTTCGACTATCCGGCCAAGAGCGGTGTGCAGCGGCGGCTGCAGCTGGCTGACCCGGAGGTCGCGCGCGCGGTGCGCGAGCTGCTGGCCCGCGGCAAGCGGGCGGATCGGCTGCTGGCGTGCCAGGCGGCGTCGGGCTGGGTGGAGGTTCGGGCGGCCGATCTCAACGAGCGGTTCAAGGAGCTGGTGGGCGACGAGTACAGCGTCAAGGATCTGCGCACCTGGCACGGCACGGTGTTGGCGGCCGAGGCGTTCGCCGACACCGACGCCCCGGTGTCCAAACGGGTGGCCAAGAAGGTCGAGGCCGCCGTGATGAAGGAGGTGTCCGGGGCGCTGGGCAACACCCCCGCGGTGGCGCGCAGCTCCTACGTCGATCCCAGGGTCGTCGCCGGCTACGAGCAGGGCATGACCGTCGCCGCGGCCGTCCGGCGCGCGTCGCGGCAGCAGGACGCCGCGCAGGCGCAGGCCATCCTGGAGAAGGCCACCCGCATGCTGATCAGCCGGATCGCCAAGGGCAGCGCGAAATCCCGCCGGCCGCAGGCCGCGCCGATGCCCGCGGTCGCGGCGTAACCGGGGCAGCGGGGCCACCCCGCACCGACGCCGGCGGATGGCGCCCCCGGCAGGGATCGAACCTGCGACCAACCGCTTAGAAGGCGGCTGCTCTATCCGCTGAGCTACGGAGGCAGCGCAACCACCCTAGCGAATCGCCGGTGACGGCCCCGGGCAGCTAGAAAGGAGTCTCGCACCACCGCGGCTGGGACTAGCGTGGTGCACGTGACGACTTGGCAGCAGGGAGGGCGCGACGGGCATGGGTGACGGGCCGGAACTGGACGCGGACGGTCTTCCGGAGGAACTCAGCGCGTTCGACCAGATCCTGCATCGCGGCGAGGCAAACCCGCGTACCCGCTCGGGGATCATGACCGTCGAGGTGCTGGACACCACGCCCGACTGGGACGTGTTCCGGCAGCGGTTCGAGTACGCCTCGCGCAAGGTGCTACGGCTGCGTCAGAAGGTGGTGACCCCGACGCTGCCGACCGCCGCGCCGCGGTGGGTCGTCGACCCCGACTTCAACCTCGACTACCACGTGCGGCGGCTGCGCGTCGCGGAGCCGGGCACGCTGCGACAGGTGCTCGACATCGCCGAGGTCGCCGCGCAGTCGCCGCTGGACATCTCGCGGCCGTTGTGGACCGCGACGCTGCTGGAGGGCCTGCAGGACGGCCGCGCGGCGCTGATGGTGCACCTCAGCCACGCCGTGACCGACGGGGTGGGCGGCGTCGAGATGTTCGCCAACCTCTACGACCTCGAGCGCGATCCGCCGCCGCAGCCCCCGCCGCCGCTGCCTATTCCGCAGGACCTGTCGCCCAACGACCTGATGCGCCAAGGCCTCACCCGGCTGCCCGGCGCGATCGCCGGCGGTGTGCGCGACGTGCTGTTCGGCGCCGCGCAGGCGGTGGGGCACGCGGTGCGCGACCCGATGTCGCGGCTCGGCAGCGCGATCGACTACGCGATGTCGGGTGCCCGCGTGCTCGGCCCGGTCGCCGACCCGTCCCCGCTGCTGCGCCGCCGCAGCCTGGCCTCCCGCAGCGAGGCGATCGACATCGAGTTCGGCGACCTGCACCGCGCCGCCAAGGCCGCGGGCGGCTCGATCAACGACGCGTACCTGGCCGGTCTGTGCGGCGCATTGCGGCTTTACCACGAGGCCAAGGGGATTCCGGTCGACACCCTGCCGATGGCGGTGCCCGTCAACCTGCGTTCGGAGGCCGACCCGGCGGGCGGCAACCGGTTCGCCGGAGTCAACCTGGCGGCGCCGATCGGGTTGCAGGATCCGCAGGCGCGGATCGCGAACATCCGCTCGCAGATGACCAGTAAGCGTGAGGAGCGCGCCATCGACATGGCCAGCGCCGTGGCGCCGGTGCTCAGCCTGCTGCCCGACAGCGTGCTCGAATCGATGGCCGGTTCGATCGTCAACTCCGACGTGCAGGCCAGCAACGTGCCGGTCTACGCGGGTGACACCTTCATCGCCGGGGCAAAGATATTGCGACAGTACGGTATTGGGCCGCTTCCCGGTGTGGCGATGATGGTGGTGCTGGTGTCGCGATCCGGCTACTGCACGATCACCACCCGCTATGACCGCGCTTCGGTCAACGACCATCAGCTGTGGGCGCAGTGCCTGCTCGCGGGTTTCGACGAGGTGCTGGCGCTCGGCGGCGACGGACGCGCGGTGCCGGCGTCGTTCACCCTCGACACCGCCCCCTCCAGTCCGCTCTCATCCAACGGAAGTACGGCGCAATGACTTCGGCTAACGGCGAATCCTCCATCCGGCGCACCATGCGGCTGCCGGGATCGGTCGCGGAGATCGAAGCCAGCCCGCCCGGCCCGGAGGTCGGCGCATTCTTCGATCTCGACGGCACCCTGGTGGCCGGCTTCACCGGCGTCGTGATGACCCAGGATCGCCTGCGCCGCAGGCAGATGTCGGTCGGTGAGTTCCTCGGCATGGTGCAGGCCGGGCTCAACCACCAGCTGGGCCGTTCGGAGTTCGACGACCTCATCGGCAAGGGCGCACGCATGCTGCGCGGCAACTCGCTGGCTGACATCGACGAACTCGCCGAGCGGCTGTTCGTCCAGAAGATCGTCGGGCGCATCTATCCGGAGATGCGCGAACTGGTGCGGGCGCACATGGCGCGCGGGCACACCGTGGTGCTCAGCTCCTCGGCGTTGACGGTGCAGGTCGAGCCGGTGGCCCGCTACCTCGGCATCAAGAACGTGCTGAGCAACAAGTTCGAGATCGACGAGAACGGCCTGCTCACCGGAGAGGTGCAGCGACCGATCATCTGGGGACCGGGCAAGGCCAGAGCCGTACAGGAGTTCGCCGCCGAGCACGGGGTGGACCTGTCGAAGAGCTACTTTTACGCCGACGGCGACGAGGACGTCGCGCTGATGTATCTCGTCGGCAACCCGCGGCCCACCAACCCCGGCGGCAAGCTTGCCGCTGTCGCCGCCAAGCGCGGCTGGCCGGTGCTGCGGTTCACCAGCCGCCATGCGACCAACCCGATTTCGCAGCTGCGCACCGCGGCGGGCATCGCGTCGATGGTGCCGATCGGCGCCGGAGCGGTTGGGCTCGGGCTGCTGACCCGCAACAAGCGCGCCGGGGTCAACTTCTTCACGTCGGTGTTCGGCCGCACGCTGATGACCACGCTCGGCATCAACATCAACGTGCTGGGCAAGGAGAACCTGACCAAGCAGCGGCCCGCGGTGTTCATCTTCAACCACCGCAACCAGGCCGACCCGCTGATCGCCGGGCGGCTCGTCGAAACCAACTTCACGTCGGTGGGCAAGAAGGAACTCGAGAAGGACCCGATCGTCGGCACGCTCGGCAAGGTGATGGACGCCGCGTTCATCGACCGCGAGAACCCGGAGCGGGCGGTCGAGGGCCTCAAGAAGGTCGAGGAACTGGCGCGCAAGGGCCTGTCGATCCTGATCGCCCCCGAGGGCACCCGGGTGGACACCACCGAGGTCGGGCCGTTCAAGAAGGGCCCGTTCCGTATCGCTATGTCGGCGGGAATTCCCATCGTGCCCATCGTGATTCGTAACGCCGAGGTGATCGCTGCCCGTGACTCCACCACGTTCAACCCGGGCACTGTCGACGTGGTCGTCTATCCGCCCATCCCGGTCGACGACTGGACCCACGACAACCTGCCCGAGCGCATCGAGGAGGTGCGCCAGCTCTACCTCGACACGCTGAAGAACTGGCCGCAGGACACGCTGCCCACGCCGGCGCTGTACCAGCGCGCGGCCAAGAAGGGCGGTGCCAAAGCCGGCAAGACCGCCAAGAAGACGGCGAAGAAGAGCGCCGCCAAGAAGAGCGCCGCGAAGAAGACGACCAAGAAGGCCACCGCGAAGGCTGCCAAGGCCGTCAAATCCGTTGCGGCGCCAGACAAGTCGATCGCGAAGGGGCGGCCGTGAAACCGCGTCCGGACGAGTACGCGCCGTTCACCGCGACCGACGACGCGCTGGTGCTGGCGTCGGTGTCGTCGCCGGCGGAGCGAGAACTGCTCGACGACTGGCTGCGCCAGCAGCGCCGCGAGCACCCCGAGACCAATGTCGACGTGCTGATTCTGCCGCACGACGATGACGACCCGCCGCCCGGTGTGCTCGCCCAACTGGTCGCCGCGTTGGAGGACGACCAGGACCGCTCCGTCGTTCCGGTGCGGGTGTTCTGGGTGCCCGGCGGTCTGCCGACGCGTTCCAAGGTGGTCGCGTTGCTGTCCGGCCGCGACACGTACCGTCCGCCGGAGCTCCTGCAGCGCCGCATCCTGCGCAGGGATCCGACCCGCGCCCGGGTGGTCGCCGGTGAGCCGGCCAAGGTGTCCGAACTGCGGCAGCAGTGGGCCGACACGACTACCGCGGAAAACCCGCGTGAGTTCGCGCGTTTCGTCGTGCGCCGCGCGATCCTGGCCATCGAGCGCGTCGAGCTTCGGCTGCTGGGCCCGGAATACAAGAGCCCACGGCTGATCAAGCCCGAGATCCTGGCGTCGGCGCGGTTCCACGAAGGCCTCGAACAGATCCCGGGCGCGACGGTCGAGAAGGCCGGCGAGATGCTCGACGAGCTCTCCACCGGTTGGAGCCGGTTCTCCGTCGACCTGATCCCGACACTGGGCCGCGCCGTGTTCAGTCGGGGCTTCGACCCGAACATCGACTACGACCGCGCCGAGGTCGAGGTGATGCGGCGCAACCTCGAGAACCATCCGGCGGTGCTGCTGTTCTCCCACCGCTCGTATCTCGACGGCGTCATCGTTCCGGTGGCCATGCAGGAGAACCGGTTACCGCCGGTGCACACCTTCGCGGGAATCAACCTGTCGTTCGGGTTCATGGGCCCGCTGTTGCGCCACTCCGGGGTGATCTTCCTGCGCCGCAAGCTCGACGACCCGCTGTACAAGTACGTGCTGCGTCAGTTCGTCGGCTACATCGTGGAGAAGCGGTTCAACCTGTCCTGGTCGATCGAGGGGACCCGCTCGCGCACCGGAAAGATGTTGCCGCCCAAGCTCGGTCTGCTCTCCTATGTGGCCGACGCCTACCTCGACGGCCGCAGCGACGACATCCTGCTGCAGCCGGTGTCGATCAGCTTCGACCAGTTGCACGAGACCGCCGAGTACGCCGCGTACGCCCGCGGCGGGGAGAAGACCCCCGAAAGCCTGTCGTGGATGTACAAGTTCATCAAGGCGCAGGGCGAACGCAACTACGGCAAGATCTACGTCCGCTTCCCCGAAGCGGTGTCGATGCGCGACTACCTCGGCGAACCGCACGGGCCGATGGCCACCGACGAGGGCGCCAAACGCCTGGCGATGCAGAAGATGGCGTTCGAGGTGTCATGGCGGATCCTGCGGGCCACCCCGGTCAACGCGACCGCGCTGGTGTCGGCGCTGCTGCTGACCACCCGCGGAATCGCGTTGACCTTGGACCAGATTCACCACTCGTTGCAGCCGTCGCTGGACTACCTCGAGATGAAGCAGACGCCGATGACCAACAGCGCGTTGCGGTTGCGCACCCCCGACGGGGTGCGCGCGGCGCTGGACGCCCTGTCCGACGGGCATCCGGTGACCTGTGTCGAGGGTGGCCGCGAGCCGGTGTGGCGCATCGCGCCCGAGGACGAGCACGAGGCGGCGTTCTACCGCAACACGCTGATCGACGCGTTCCTGGAGACGTCGCTGGTCGAGTTGGCCCTGGTGCACGCCGGGCGCGCGGAATCCGATCGGGTGGACGCGTTCTGGACGCAGGTGATGCGGCTGCGCGACCTGCTGAAGTTCGACTTCTACTTCGCCGACTCGGTGGCGTTCCGCGAACACGTCGCCGAGGAGCTGTCCTGGACCGACAGCTGGGAGACCCGGGTGACCGCCGGCGAGGAACAGGTCGACGAGCTGCTGCGGGCGAAGTCGCCGCTGCTGGCCGGCGCCATGCTGCGGCCGTTCTTCGAGGCGTATCTCATCCTCGCCGAGGCGCTGCTCGACGCGCCCACCGAGATCGGGGAGAAAGAGCTGACCACCAAGGCGCTCGGGCTGGGCAACCAGTACGTCGCGCAGAACCGGGTGCGCAGCAACGAGTCGGTGTCGGCGCTGCTGTTCGCCACCGCCCGTCAGGTGGCCGCCGATCAGCACCTGCTCGATCCGGGCCCCGATCTGACCGACCGGCGCGTCGCGTTCCGCAATGAGCTGCGGGCGATCCTGCGCGATATGGACAAGGTGGAGGAGATCTCCCTGCAGCAGTTCATGGCCCGCGAACGCGCCCGGCGCGGCCGCTAGCCTCGCCGGGCGTATCCACCACCGTGGGATCGGCGACCCGGCCTCGGGCGATCGCGCGATCACCACGCCATACGCTGGTCGCATGTCCACAGTCGGCGCCCGGGTGCGCACCGGCCCGGTATGGCCGGTGCTCGTCGGCGTCGCCGTGCTGGCCGGCGCGGTCGCCGCGGGCCTGGCCGCGCTGTCGCTCGCCGAGGCGCTGACCGCGACGGGGCTGCCGAACCCGGGCCCGGTCACCACCTACGGGCTGCCGTTCGTGCGGGCCGCGGGGGAGATCGCCGCCGTCGTCGCGGTCGGCTCGTTCATGTTCGCGGCGTTCCTGACCCCGCCGCAGCAAGACGGTTTGCTCGATGCCGACGGCTACCGCGCGCTGCGCACCGGCACGGTCGCGGCCGGGGTCTGGACCGTGTGCGCGGCCCTGCTGGTGCCGCTGACCGTCTCCGACGTGACCGGCCAGCCGGTGCTGGATCACCTGCACCCCGTCGACGTGTGGTCGGTGGCCAGCCTCATCGACACCGCCAGCGCCTGGCGCTGGACGGCGTTCCTCGCGGCGTTCGTGACCATCGCGAGCATCCCGGTATTGCGCTGGTCGCCGACGCCGCCGCTGTTCGCCGGGGCGCTCGTCACGCTGCTGCCGCTGATCCTGACCGGGCACTCCTCGTCGGGCGGCTCGCACGACCTGGCCACCAACGCGCTGGCGATCCACCTGGTCGCCGGCTCGGTGTGGGCGGGCGGACTGCTGGCACTGCTCGCGCACGCGCTGCGCCGCGGCGGGCACGCCTACCTGGCCGCGCGACGCTTCTCTCTGGTCGCGGCGTGGTGCTTGGCGGCGATGGCGCTCAGCGGGGTGGTCAACGCGCTGGTGCGGATCCGGCTCGGCGACCTGCTCGGCACCGACTACGGGAGGCTGGTGCTGGCCAAGGTCGTCGCGCTGGTCGTGCTCGGTGTCCTCGGCTGGCTGCATCGGCGCCACAGCCTGACCGCGCTGCGCGACGACCCGCGGGCCCGCGGCCCGCTGCTGCGGTTGGCGCTTGTGGAGGCGGTGGTCTTCGCGCTGACGTTCGGCGTCGCGGTCGCGCTCGGGCGCACCCCGCCACCCCCGCCGGTGGTGCTCAACCCGTCGATCCCGACCGTCGAGCTCGGCTATGACTTCGCCGGGCCGCCCACGGTCGCGCGGGTGCTCTTCGACTGGCGCTTCGACCTGCTGTTCGGCACGGCCGCACTGGTTTTCGCGGTGGTCTACCTGCTGGGCGTGATCCGGCTGCGGCGGCGCGGCGACCACTGGCCGGTCGGGCGGACCATCGCCTGGCTGCTGGGCTGCCTGGTGCTGCTGTTCGCGACCTCGTCGGGCGTCGGGCGCTACATGACCGCGATGTTCAGCATGCACATGGCGGCGCACATGCTGCTGTCGATGCTCACCCCGATCCTGCTGGTGCTCGGCGCGCCCACCACCCTGGCGCTGCGGGCGTTGCCGGCCGCCGGCCGCGGTGACCCGCCGGGCGCACGGGAGTGGCTGTTGGCGGCGCTGCACTCTCGCGTCTCGAAGGTGCTGACCAACCCGTTCGTCGCGACGTTCATGTTCATCGTCGGGTTCTACGGGCTGTACTTCGGCGGCATCTTCGACGCGGCGGTCAACGACCATGCCGCCCACGTGCTGATGAACGTCCACTTCCTGCTGTCGGGCTACCTCTTCTACTGGGTGGTCATCGGGATCGACCCCCCCCCCAACCCGATCCCGCCGCTGGGCAAGGTCGCGATGCTGTTCGGCTCGCTGCCGTTCCACGCCTTCTTCGGCGTCGCGCTGATGAGCATGAACACCGTGCTCGGGGAACGGTTCTACCGGTCGCTGCAGCTGCCATGGCACACCGATCTGCTCGGCGACCAGAAGCTGGGCGGCGGCATCGCGTGGGCCGCCGGGGAGATCCCGCTGGTGGTGGTGGTCGCCGCGCTGCTGATCCAGTGGCGGCGCAGCGACGAGCGCACCGCCAAGCGCCTCGACCGGGCCGCCGACCGCGACGAGGACGCCGAGCTGGCCGCCTACAACGCGATGCTCGCCGAGCTGGCCCGCCGCGAGTCGCAGCGCGGCCAGTAGCCGGTCATCCCCAATCGCTGCTTCATCCACAACCGGGCCCGGTCCGGCGGGCCGGCAGGGCCGCGGTGTCGGTGCCGCGCCGGTCAATGGCGGTGTCACCGACGCACCCGGGACAGCCGGGCCGTCGCGGGTATCAGAAAGGAAGCAGCATGTTCGAGACACCGTTCGTGATCGTGGGCAACATCGTGACCGACCCGATCCACCGTCAGGTCGGGGAGCAGGAGATGGTCCGGTTCCGGGTGGCCAGCAACTCGCGCCGGCGCACCGCCGAGGGAACATGGGAGCCCGGCAATTCGTTGTTCGTCACGGTGAACTGCTGGGGCCGGGTCGTCTCCGGCACCAGCGCCGCCCTCGTCAAGGGCGATCCGGTCATCGTCGTCGGCCACGTCTACACCAGCGAGTACGACGACCGTGACGGCAACCGGCGGACGTCGGTCGAGGTCAGGGCCACCTCGGTGGGGCCGGACCTGGCCCGCTGTCGGGTGCGGATCGAGCGGTCCAAACAGCAGGCCGAACCGCTCGAGCGCGCCGGCGACACCACCGCGGACGCCGCCTCGGACACCACCGAAGAAGACGCCGCTGACCAGCCAGACACCGCGCTGCCGCTGACGGCCTGACCGCAGCCGCACACCTCGGCTGGGCCGATCGGGCCACGCCTAGGATGGTCGGCGGCGACGAACCGAACGACCCTCCTTCGCGAAAGGCAACACCACGGCAATGGCCGAATTCATCTACTCGATGCGGAAGGTCCGCAAGGCGCACGGCGACAAGGTGATCCTTGACGACGTCAGTCTGAACTTCCTTCCGGGCGCGAAGATCGGCGTCGTCGGTCCGAACGGGGCCGGCAAGTCGAGCGTCTTGCGGATCATGGCGGGACTGGACCAGCCCAACAACGGCGACGCGATGCTGGCACCTGGCGCGACGGTCGGCATCCTGCAGCAGGAGCCGCCGCTCGACGAGACCAAGACGGTGCGCGAGAACGTCGAGGCAGGCGTCGCGATCAAGGCCAAGCTCAACCGGTACAACGAGGTGGCCGAGCTGATGGCCACCGACTACTCCGACGAGCTCATGGAGGAGATGGGCCGGCTGCAGGAGGAGCTGGACGCCGCCGACGCCTGGGACATCGACAGTCAGCTCGAGCAGGCGATGGACGCACTGCGCTGCCCGCCGCCCGACGAGCCGATCACCCACCTCTCCGGGGGTGAGCGTCGCCGCGTGGCGCTGTGCAAGCTGCTGCTGAGTAAGCCGGACCTGCTACTGCTCGACGAGCCCACCAACCACCTCGACGCCGAGAGCGTGCAGTGGCTCGAACAGCACCTGGCCGAGTACAAGGGTGCGATCCTGGCGGTCACGCACGACCGCTACTTCCTCGACAACGTCGCGGAGTGGATTCTCGAACTCGACCGCGGCCGGGCCTACCCGTATGAGGGCAACTACTCGACCTATCTGGAGAAGAAGGCCGAGCGCATCGCGGTGCAGGGGCGCAAGGACGCCAAGCTGCAGAAGCGACTCAAAGACGAGCTGGCCTGGGTGCGCTCCGGCGTCAAGGCCCGCCAGGCCAAGAGCAAGGCGCGCCTGCAGCGCTACGAGGAGATGGCGGCCGAGGCCGAGAAGACCCGCAAGCTCGACTTCGAGGAGATCCAGATCCCGACCGGCCCGCGACTGGGCAACGTGGTCGTCGAGGTCGAGCACCTCGACAAGGGTTTCGAGGGTCGCCAGCTGATCAAGGACCTGTCGTTCTCGCTGCCGCGCAACGGCATCGTCGGTGTGATCGGACCCAACGGCGTCGGCAAGACCACGCTGTTCAAGACCATCGTCGGCCTCGAGCAGCCCGACAGCGGCACCGTCCGCATCGGCGAGACGGTCAAGCTGTCCTACGTCGACCAGAACCGTGCCGGCATCGACCCGAACAAGACGGTGTGGGAGGTGGTCTCCGACGGGCTCGACTACATCGAGGTCGGTCAGAACGAGATCCCGTCGCGCGCATATGTGTCCGCGTTCGGCTTCAAGGGCCCCGATCAGCAGAAGCCGGCCGGCGTGCTGTCCGGCGGTGAGCGCAACCGGCTCAACCTGGCGCTCACCCTCAAGGAGGGCGGCAACCTGATCCTGCTCGACGAGCCGACCAACGACCTCGACGTGGAGACCCTCGGCTCGCTGGAGAACGCGCTGGAGAAGTTCCCGGGCTGCGCGGTGGTCATCAGCCACGACCGCTGGTTCCTCGACCGGGTCTGCACGCACATCCTGGCCTGGGAGGGCGACGAGGACAACGAGGCCAAGTGGTTCTGGTTCGAGGGCAACTTCGCCGCCTACGAGGAGAACAAGGTGCAACGACTGGGCGCCGAGGCCGCCCGTCCGCACAGGGTGACCCACCGCAAGCTCACACGCGACTAATGTGACCGCTGCGTGCCAGTGTCGGCACGCAGCGGAGTCAGGAGCCTCGCATGTCGGTGATCCCAGAGGGTGCCACTGGCGGCGGGCCGGGGGAGCCTCGGGCCGAGGCGTTCCACCGTCTCGCGCGCGCCTACCTGGCGACCTATCGCGGCCCCCATGCGGATGCGCCGGGTGCCGACTCGGCGGTGACCGGGCCGGTCGACCAGGCCGCGGCGGGCATGCTGGTGCGCCCGGCGCTGGTGGACGCCCACTGCCGGCTGGGCGGTCGGCGCCGACTCGGCGAGACGCTGTCGGCCGCGTACCCCGCTGACGACCCCGGCCGGTTCGGCCCCGCGCTGCAGATCGTCACCGACTACGGCTCCATGCTGATGGACTCCGTCACGGTGCTGCTGCACCGCACCGGGGTCGCGTACAAGGCGATCATGAACCCGGTGTTCCGGGTGCGCCGCGGGCCGTCCGGGGAGCTGCTGGAGATCGAGCCGGCGTCGGGCTCGGCGCTGCGCGACGGCCTGGACGAGACGTGGATCCACGTCGCTCTGTCCAGTTCGGCGAACCCGAAGGCGGTCGCGGAGGTGCAGCGCCTGTTGCCCGGTGTGCTGGCCGACGCCCGCCAGGTGGCGCTCGATGCGACGGCGATGGGTGCGACGCTGCGCGGGCTGGCGGCCGAACTCGACGGTGACCCAACACGTTTCCCCGGCCCGGACCGCAAGGACGTCGCCGCGCTGCTGCGCTGGCTGGCCGACGGCCACTTCGTGCTGCTGGGCTACCAGCGCTGCCAGGTCGCCGACGGGCACGTGACCGTCGACCCGACCAGCAGGCTGGGGGTGCTGCGGCTGCGCCAAGACGTGCTGCCGCGGCTGTCGTCGAACGACGATCTGCTGGTGCTGGCCCAGGCCACCATGCCCAGCTACCTGCGCTACGGCGCCCACCCGCACATCGTTGTGGTGCGCGAGGTGGCCGCGGGTCAGGAGATCGAACACCGGTTCGTCGGCGTGTTCACCGTCGCCGCCATGAACGCCAATGTGCTTGAGATACCGCTGATCTCGAGCCGCGTCAACGACGCGCTGGCGATGGCCCAGCGCGACCCGAGCCATCCCGGGCAGCTGCTGCTCGACATCATCCAGACCATGCCGCGGTCGGAGCTGTTCGCGCTGAGCGCCAAACAGCTGCTCGACATGGCGATGGCCGTGGTGGAACTGGGGTCGCGCCGGCGGACCCTGCTGTTCCTGCGCGTCGACAAGCTCGCGCATTTCGTGTCGTGTCTCGTCTACCTGCCGCGCGACCGCTACACCACCGCCGTCCGGTTGGAGATGCAGGACATCCTGGTGCGTGAGCTCGGCGGCGTCAGCATCGACTACGCCGCCCGCGTCAGCGAATCACCATGGGCGGTCGTGCACTTCACCGTGCGCCTGCCCGAGGGCGCGGGCCCGCGCAGCGTGGATGTCTCGCCGGAGAACGAAACCCGGATCCAGAACCTGCTGACCGAGGCGGCCAGGACGTGGGGCGATCGGTTGATGGGCGCCGTGAAGGGCGGGTCGATCGCCCAGGACACCGCCGAGCACTATGCGGACGCCTTCTCCGGTGCCTACAAGCAGGCCGTCCCGCCCGATCGCGCGATCGAGGACATCGCGATCATCGAAGAGCTGCACGATGATTCGGTCAAGCTGGTGCTCGCCGACAGCGGCGAACCCGGCGTGTCGCATCTCACCTGGTACCTGGGTGGCCGGTCGGCGTCGTTGAGCGATCTGCTGCCGATGCTGCAGTCCATGGGCGTCACGGTGCTCGAGGAGCGCCCGTTCACCGTGGTGCGGCCCGACGGTCTGCCGGTCTGGATCTACCAGTTCAAGGTGGCGCCGCACCGCGGCATCCCCGAACCGCCCGAGGGCCCGGAACGCGAGGACGCCGCGCAGCGGTTCGCCGACGCGGTGACCGCGATCTGGCACGGCCACGTCGAGATCGACCGCTTCAACGAGTTGGTGCTGCGCGCGGGATTGACCTGGCAGCAGGTGGCGGTGCTGCGGGCCTACGCCAAATACCTCAAGCAGGCCGGTTTCCCGTACAGCCAGGCGCATATCGAATCGGTCGTCAACGACAACGCGCACACGGCACGATCGCTGATCGAGTTGTTCGAGGCGCTGTTCGACCCGTCGGACGCGCCGACGCATCAGGACGCTCAGGCGGCCGCGGCGGCCGTCGCCGCCGACATCGACGCGTTGGTCAGCCTCGACACCGACCGGGTGCTGCGCGCGTTCGCGTCGATGATCCAGGCCACGCTGCGCACCAACTACTTCGTGTCCGACCCGCACTCGGCCCGCGCCCAGAACGTGCTGGCGTTCAAGCTCAACCCAGAGCTGATCGACGAACTACCGCTGCCGCGACCGAAGTTCGAGATCTTCGTCTACTCGCCGCGAGTGGAGGGTGTGCATCTGCGCTTCGGGTACGTCGCCCGCGGCGGGCTGCGGTGGTCGGATCGCCGCGAGGACTTCCGCACCGAGATCCTCGGGCTGGTCAAGGCGCAGGCGGTGAAGAACGCGGTGATCGTGCCCGTCGGCGCGAAGGGCGGCTTCGTCGTCAAGCAACCGCCCACGGCCACCGGCGATCCCGCCGTCGACCGCGACGCGAGCCGCAACGAGGGCATCGCCTGCTACAAGCTGTTCATCTCCGGTCTGCTCGACGTGACCGACAATGTCGACAAGGCCACCGGCAAGGTGGTGACCCCGCCGAACGTCGTGCGCCGCGATGGTGACGACGCCTATCTCGTCGTCGCCGCCGACAAGGGCACCGCCACCTTCTCCGACATCGCCAACGAGGTGGCCCAGTCCTATGGGTTCTGGCTCGGCGACGCGTTCGCCTCCGGTGGATCGGTCGGCTACGACCACAAGGCGATGGGCATCACCGCCAAGGGCGCGTGGGAGGCGGTCAAGCGGCACTTCCGCGAGATGGGCATCGACACCCAGACCCAGGACTTCACCGTCGTCGGCATCGGCGACATGAGCGGCGACGTGTTCGGCAACGGCATGCTGCTGTCCAAGCACATCCGACTGCTCGCCGCGTTCGACCACCGCCACATCTTCCTGGACCCCAATCCCGATGCGGCGCGCTCGTGGGAGGAGCGCAAGCGGCTGTTCGACCTGCCGCGGTCCAGTTGGGAGGACTACGACACCAGCCTGATCAGCGAGGGCGGCGGCGTGTACAGCCGTGAGCAGAAGGCGATTCCGATCAGCCCGCAGGTGCGCGCCGCGCTGGGCATCGCCGACGACGTCGCGGAGATGACGCCGCCCGCACTGATCCGCGCAATCCTCAAGGCGCCGGCCGACCTGCTGTTCAACGGCGGCATCGGCACCTACGTGAAGGCCGAGACCGAATCCGACGCCGACGTCGGCGACCGCGCTAACGACGCAGTGCGGGTGAACGGAAACCAGGTGCGCGCCAAGGTGATCGGCGAAGGCGGCAATCTGGGCGTGACCCCACGTGGCCGCATCGAGTACAACCTCAACGGCGGCCGCATCAACACCGACGCGCTGGACAACTCCGCGGGTGTCGACTGCTCCGACCATGAGGTCAACATCAAGATCCTGATCGACTCGCTGGTCACCGCGGGCAAGGTCGACGCCGCCGACCGCACCGAGCTGCTGCTGTCGATGACCGACGAGGTCGGCGAGCTGGTGCTGCGCGACAATGCCGACCAGAACGACCTGATGGGCACCAGCCGCGCCAACGCGCTTAGCCTGCTGCCGGTGCACGCGCGGATGATCAAGGACTTTGTCGCCGAGCACGGGCTCAACCGCGAGCTGGAGGCGCTGCCGTCGGAGAAGGAGATCGCCCGGCGGGCCGAGGCTGGCCTCGGGCTGACCTCACCGGAACTGGCGACGTTGATGGCACATGTGAAGCTGACGCTCAAAGACCACCTGCTGCACACCGACATCCCCGACCAGGAGGCCTTCGCCGCCCGGCTGCCCGCCTACTTCCCGAGCCGGCTGCGGGCGCGGTTCGCCGCGGAGATCCGCCAGCATCAGCTGCGCCGCGAGATCGTCGCCACCATGCTGGTCAACGATCTCGTCGACACCGGCGGCATCACCTACGCCTACCGGGTGGCCGAGGACGTCGGCGTCGGCCCGGTCGACGCGGTGCGCGCGTTCGTCGCCACCGACGCGATCTTCCGCGTCGGCGATACCTGGCGGCAGATCCGCGCCTCCGGGGACAACGGGGTGTCGGTGGCGGTGACCGACCGCATGACGCTGGACCTGCGCCGGCTCATCGACCGCGCCGGGCGCTGGCTGCTCAACTACCGGCCACAGCCGCTGGCCGTCGGCGCCGAGATCAACCGGTTCGCGCAGAAGGTCGCCGACCTGACGCCTCGGATGCCGGAGTGGTTGCGCGGCGCTGACAAGGCGATCGTCGAGAAGGAGGCCGGCGAGTTCAGCTCCCGCGGCGTGCCCGACGATCTCGCGTACTCGGTGGCCACCGGGTTGTACCGGTACAGCCTGCTCGACGTCATCGACATCGCCGACATCGTCGACCGTGACCCGGCGGAGGTGGCCGACACCTACTACGCGCTGATGGACCGCCTGGGCATCGACGCGCTGCTCACCGCCGTCTCGCAACTGGACCGCGAAGACCGGTGGCATTCGCTGGCGCGGTTGGCGATTCGCGACGACATCTACGGTTCGCTGCGCGCCTTGTGCTTCGACGTGCTGGCGGTGGGGGAGCCCGACGAGTCCGGTGAGGAGAAGATCGCCGAGTGGGAGATGACCAACAGCTCCCGGGTGGCGCGTGCCCGCCGGACGCTCAACGAGATCAACGAGGGTGAGGTGCAGGATCTCGCCACGCTGTCGGTGGCCGCACGTCAGATTCGCAGCATGATTCGACAGAGTGGAACGGGAGCTTCTGGATGACAACCGATTTCGTGGCGCCGGTGCACGTGCGATGGTCCGACATCGACATGTACCAGCACATCAACCATGCCACGATGGTGACGCTGCTCGAAGAGGCCAGGATTCCGTTCCTGCGCCCCGCCTTCGAGTCGGTCATCGAGGAGATCGGCCTGCTGATCCACGAGGTGAAGATCCTCTACAAGGGGCAGTTGCGGCTGCGTGACTCCCCGCTACAGGTGACGATGTTCGCAAAGCGGGTGCGCGCCGTCGACTTCACGATCGGCTACGAGGTGCGCAAGCACAATCAGACGCTCGAGGACAAGCCGTCCGTCATTGCCGAGACCCAACTGGCCGCCGTGCACATCAAAGAGCAACGGCTGCAACGACTCACC
>ENA-UOVV01000652-UOVV01000652.1-compost-metagenome-genome-assembly--contig:-NODE-652-length-37388-cov-10.357967_pt1 | contig 37388 bp, 24 predicted proteins | sample MGYA00238155_ERZ761577 | MGnify/ENA primary metagenome ERZ761577 (study PRJEB28898, sample SAMN06268775) | compost metagenome | isolation source: Emeryville, CA | place: USA:Emeryville, CA | collected... | reverse complement strand
TGATTTTTCCGCGGTAGTCGTTTGAGTTGGCCGAAGAAGCTTGTCCGTCGGAAAGGTGTCTGCCAGGCCGTTCATCGGTAGGGTTATGTCCCTCTATTTCCTCTGCATTGGTGTTATCACCGATGGAAAGATAGAGCAAACCGTTTTTGTCAAAGACCAGATGCCCCGCCGAGTGACAACAATAGATTCGTTGGGTCGGTATTTCAAGCAGGACTTTTTTGGAATTTAGGTTAAGCTCCCCATTGATAAGCTCATAGCGGGCGAGTTCACTAACGCTCCTTTCCCCACCAACCGAATTGTAAAAATAAACCCAATTGTTTAGGTTGAAGTTAGGGTCGAGGGCTACTCCTAATAAGCCATCTTCTATCCCGCTAAAAACGTTGAAATGGGCGATTTTACGAACTGTTTTTTCATTGGAGTCGTACAATTTGACCCCACCTTTTCTTTCCACTACTAAGACACTCAAATCCGGTAAAATAGCCATCTGCATAGGTTCGTCAAAACCAGAAGCTAGGGTTGTATAACTGAACCGGGTGCTGTCCGGTTTAGGGGGATCCTGGTTAAAATTAGTTGGATAAGCGTCCCGAAATGACCAAGACAAACCGGCAAGGGTCAGGCTGATCAGACTTAGCAGGATCAGCCCTTTGGTATTACCTCCCTTTTCTTTTTTCATAAATGATGAAGCAGTCGTTTTTTTAATACCCGTACAAAAATTATTGAGGCCAATGAGTTTCGAGTCCTTGGCTGCGGATGGTTTTTTGAAAATCCTCCAAAAGGTTATTATCCGCCCGCACCGCTCGAGCTACTACCTTTTTCATGGATGCGTAGGTTATCAGCATGCCAACTGCCTCTCCGATACTCCATTCTACAGGGTGGAGGCGGTAACAACCGTTGGTAATATGGGTGGTGCCTATATTTTTACAAGCTGGGAAGAGGTTATTTACTCGTTGGGGAAGTAAGGAACCCAAGGGGATTTGAAAGGGTAGGGATGGGAAATCGATGTAATTATCGCCCATGTTACTGGGGTGCAAATCGATATGATAGTATCCAGTTCCGACGCTGTCATAAAATGAAGCTGACTTTATACCTTCGATTTCTCCGGCTACCATTTTTCGGTTTTCCGCACCGACATGTTCTTCGAGTACCGTAAACTCCGCCTTTATACGTCGGGATTCCCGTACATAGGGGTACATTGCCATACCGTCTTCAGTGCCCATAATATCCTTCCTCAGCCTAAGACCACGCCAGCCTTGGCCTCCGTCAGGGCGTGGGGCTTCTGTTTGAAGCCAATAGAGCAAAGATAAATTTAGTTGCCGGGCACCTGCTATTGTTTCGTTAAATTCTTTTTCACTTACATCGATGAGATTTCCCATCATGTAATCGTTCTGCGGCCAGTTTACCAAGGTGACATCGTTAGAAATGGTGCCACGTTTAAAATTATTGCGATGAACGATCCGTCGATATAACCATAGATTTAGCGCTTTGCCGGTTGATAAACCTCGCGGATCGAACCCTAGTTTTTTAGGTTGCAGTGTTTTGGGGTCGGAGTAACTAAGATCTAACAATTTGCCCGACCAGGCAGGTGTTAGGCTAGGAATGTATTGTGACCAATAATCGTATTGCTCCGGCTTATCCTCAACAAAGTCTTTACCTTCTTGATAATCCATTGCAAAACATAGGGTGAATGCTTGGTGGTTATCCGGATTTCCTTTTTCGGGTGCGTGCAGTTCCTTGGTTTGGAGGCGAGATTCGGTACCTTTTACATATTCCGTCTTGGTAAGGGGGAGCAGTTCACCCGTTTCGGTAGCATCAACAAAATAGGGGGCTGTCAATATTATTTTATTGTTTGTATAACGATGTGCAACGGTGATTGCCTTTACTTCATCGCCCGACACATCCCCTTTAACAGGTTTATAGTTAAGAATGATCTGCAATTGTCCGGCCGCTATATAAGGTTGAAGCATTTCATAAAGAACTGCTACGGCTACACGGGGTTCGTGACAGATTCGGGACACACTGCCGTCACCAGGATTAAGATTAGTTCGATTGCGTGCTATTCTTGTCAAAGGGTAATTTCTTTTGTAATAGTCCCGCACACGATTACGATAGTCACGATACGAGGCGGGTGCACCATGGGTTTCGATCCAGGAATGTTCATCAGGTGGTACACCTTGCTGAGAAACTTGACCACCTATCCAATCCGTTTCTTCCGTCATGATTACTTTGAGGCCATTGCGACAAAGTGCGAGCGCACTGGCACAGCCACCCATTCCACCACCTATTACGACTGCATCTACCGAAAATTCGCTATTATCGGGAATTTGAGTTCCGAATGAAGAACATCCAGGAATAGGTAAGAAAACACTTCCGGCGGTTGCGGAAGCAGCGAGGAGAAAATTTCTTCTATTCATATTGACAAAAATAAATACCTTTCCGGTTTCGTCAGAGGGGTTCACGGAACCAGAATTTTAAATTAACAAGGGTTTTGAGTTGTATTAAAATTTTGATCGGTTTCCGCCAGGGTCAGGGGAAGTGATTTTAATTTAATATCCGAAAATCGATAAACCTTTTGCGCCTTCAATTTGCTTATTTCAGCTTCAAAACTACCTGCCTCATCGAAGTACTATTTTTCACTTCCTTTAGCGAAAGGATTCATTTCCAGCTTATTTCTTTATCCCCCCGCTATGATATAGTTAGTGGTATTATGAGGCTGTAGTTATCGGTTATGGGTTGTCCAGGTGGGTATAAGAGATTGCACCGTTGTCCCATGTTCTACTACTAATGAATGTATGTCCACTCAATTCTAACTTCAAAATAGGCTATTCGGTATTTGCATAGTATTTCAGGGTTTTAATTCAAACTGGTATATAATGTATATTTGGCTGATGGTAATTTTCTAATCAAATAGGATAGAGGTCAAAATATAAGCAATTATTATTTTAAAGCCTTGAGATTGAACCAAGATCAATATAAAATTATTCGCAAGTTTTGAACTCGATGTGAAAATCATGGTTACTAACAAAAAAAGGCTGTCGCGTCCGACAGCCTTCGTTCAATCTAAATGCTTAATATGTATTACTTAAACAAGTTTCACATTCACGGCATTAAGACCTTTACGTCCCTCTTGCAGATCGAAAGTAACTGCATCGTTTTCACGTATTTCGTCCACAAGACCTGATACGTGTACGAAGTAGTCTTGTCCTGATTCGGTATCCTTAATGAAGCCATATCCTTTGGTGTCATTAAAGAATTTTACTGTTCCTTGATTCATTGGATTTTAAAAAAATGATATATAATGCTACAAAGGTAGAATAAAATATTGATTGACAAATATTTTTTCTATTAACCTTATGATTTTATCATTTCGGGCTTTCTGTCTACTTTTGGGACTTAGTTACAACAACCGATGAAAGAACAGATTTTAATCATTGATTTTGGGTCGCAGTATACCCAGTTGATCGCCCGTAGAATCAGAGAGCTGAACGTCTATTGTGAGATCCATCCATTCAATCATTTACCTGAAATTACTTCGTCAATTAAAGGAGTGATTCTGTCGGGTAGTCCTTGCTCTGTTCGAGATCAGGGATCTCCCCGAGTGGACCTTACCGAAATACGTGGTAAAATACCTTTACTAGGGGTATGTTATGGAGCACAATTACTCGCCCATATTTCCGGTGGTGATGTACTTCCGGCTGCGCATAGAGAATATGGTAGGGCACTTCTACAAGTCGACGACGATGACTCTTCCCTATTTGCTGGGCTACCGGCTAATACTCAGGTTTGGATGTCTCACGGCGATACAATTGTTCGGATTCCAGAAGGTTTCAACGTATTAGCTACCACAGAGTCGGTGGATGTAGCTGCCTTTAAGATCAGCGAAGAATTAACCTACGGTATTCAATTCCATCCCGAGGTGACCCACACCGAACACGGGAAAGATATCCTATTCAACTTTGTCGTAAATATTTGCGGATGTAGCCAAAGTTGGACTTCAGAGTCTTTTGTAGAGGCAACAATTCGTGACTTAAAATTTAAACTCGGAGATGACAAAGTAGTAATGGCTCTCTCGGGTGGGGTGGATTCGACAGTAGCAGCCACTCTAATTCACAGAGCTATAGGTGAGAATCTGTACTGTATTTTCGTTGATAACGGATTGCTTAGGAAGAATGAATTCGAGCAAGTGTTGGCGTCATATGAACACATGGGGCTCAATATAAAAGGGGTGGATGCCAAAGCCCAATTCTACAAAGCATTGGAAGGTATTACGGATCCTGAAGCAAAACGAAAAGCAATTGGGAAAACATTCATCGATGTGTTCGACCAGGAAGCCCATCTGATTTCGGATGTAAAATGGCTAGGCCAGGGTACTATATATCCGGACGTCATCGAATCGGTATCGGTAAAAGGGCCTTCAGCAACCATCAAATCCCACCACAATGTAGGTGGGTTACCAGACTTTATGAAACTAAAGGTGGTTGAACCCCTGAATTCACTTTTCAAAGATGAAGTCCGCGCTGTAGGACGGGTTTTGGGGATTTCTCCAAACATATTACAGCGTCATCCTTTCCCGGGACCCGGCTTGGGAATTCGCATTTTGGGTGAGGTTACTGCCGATAAAGTAGCCATACTGCAAGAGGTGGATCATCTGTTTATCACTGGCCTCAAAAAACATAAGCTTTATGAGGAGGTGTGGCAAGCGGGAGCCATGCTATTACCAGTCCAAAGTGTAGGGGTAATGGGTGATGAACGTACTTACGAAAACGTGGTAGCCTTACGTGCAGTGACCTCCATTGACGGTATGACCGCCGATTGGGCGCACTTACCCTATAGCTTTCTAGCCGAGGTGTCGAATGACATCATCAACAAGGTAAGAGGCGTAAATAGAGTTGTATACGATATTTCTTCCAAACCTCCCGCTACGATCGAATGGGAGTAAAAAAAACGGGAAAAACGACCAACATGTTTTTCCCGTTTTTTTTTTAGGGATTGTCGCCGGTTTGCTTAGGGCTAGATTTAGGCGACGGTTTTGGTGTAACCTCCCCGTCTTTTGCAGCAGGTCGCCTTTTTCGATTCGAATAACGCCTTCTCTTTTGGGGCGGACCTGATCTGTCTTTGGTAGGCTCCACCAGCCCTGCTTTACCAAGTTCTTCCTTTAGTTCCTTATCGGGTTCACCCAATAAATATCCATAGGGTTCCAAAGCCGGTGAAGAATCTAAAATTACCTTGATGATAGCCGTAAGCGGTAGTGCCACGATCAAGCCTGCCAAACCCCATAATTTTCCACCCAATAATAGCATGATAATCGCTGCCAGGGGGTTGATACTCACTTTGGAGCCCACCACATTGGGAGTAATGAAATTCCCTTCGAGAAATTGAACCAAGGACATTACCCCGATCACCCCCAAGGAAACCCAGGGAGAATCCATGGTGACTAGACTATAAATCGCCGGTAGAATCGATCCTATAAAAATACCGATATACGGAATAACAATAAGAATGGCAGCTAGAAAGCCAAAAAATACTGCATAATCAACTCCTAAAATCCAAAGGCCAATCGTATTGAGTATACCAACAATAATAATGACGAGCAGAAGGCCCGACATGTAACTCTGTACCACCTCGTAAATACGCGCTAAGATGCGATCGAGCCTTGTATTGGAAACCCCTTTAAATGCTTTATAAATAAAATTTCTGAAAAAATCGCGGTAGAGTAAAAAGAAGAAAACATAGAGCGGGACCAAAAATGCAGTGCCCAAAAGACCGCCCACGGAGACAACAACCTGTGCCATATAATTACGACTCTCCCCAAGCATGCTCAAAAGGTATTTTTTTGCTTCACTGACTTGCTGATTGCGACTAACGTCGAAATTACTTTCAATCCATGCAATGACCGATTCGATGAAAGTTTCTGCTTTGGATACGAAGGGTGGAATGGCGTCTCCAAAAGAGGATACCTGCAAAATGATCAACCAAATAAACCCGGCTAGTACAGCAAAAAACAGAATAATACTGATGACTATCGCCACGATGCGGTGCATACCCCATTTTTCGAGACGTTCGCATATAGGGAGAAGAAGTATAGAAAATAACGCAGCAAAAAGTAGGGATAGAAGGGGGTCGCTTAGTTTGCTTAAGATGTAAACCAGGGCAATCAACCCTACCAAAACGGATGCAAATTTCACATGCGAGGGTGATTCTTTATATTTGCCGGTGCTAGACACGGTTTGATTGGTGCTCATTACGATGAATTTTTTCTATTTATGGGTGGTTTCTAAAACACTTTTGTGTGGGTGTAGTCCAGATATGAAGCGTTATGATTTCGACAAAGTTCGTTCAAACTACACAATTGACAAAATAGCAAAACTTCCCCTTCAAATAACCGAGAGTTCCGGCCTCGCCTTAGCGGCCGATCAAAAGTCGGTATGGACACACAACGACGGTGGTTCTCCGCCAGAGCTGTTCAGAGTCACCTTAGAGGGGGATTTGGAGGAAATACGTCGTTTTTCAAATCTAAAGAATCACGACTGGGAGGAGCTGGCTCAAGATCGGGCAGGACGTCTTTTTATTGGCGATTTCGGAAATAATCAAAACAACCGTAGGGACCTAGCCATCTATATCGTCAAGGAAGATGCGTCAGAGAAAGAATTAGAGACCATTACATTTCGATACGGATTACAAACAGAATATCCGGAGTCTCGTAAAAAGAGACATTTCGACTGTGAAGCGTTTTTCTATCACCAAGACACACTTTATCTATTTTCAAAAAATACAGGTTCTAAGCCACGCTATACCTATTTATACAAAATACCGGCTCGTGCAGGTGACTATACCCTTTATCCAAGCGACAGCATTCGTCTCAATGAAACAATAACCGCAGCTGATATCGCCCCGAATGGGAAACAATTTGCTCTTTTGTCTTATGGGAAAATATTTTTATTTGATATATACCACGACAACATCAGCTTTTCTTTACCGGCTGGATGTTTACGGTTCTACAAGGGACAAACCGAAGCAATTTTGTATTCCAAAGAAGGTAACTTACTCATAACCAATGAAAAAGGGAAAATGTTTCGAGTTTCTTCCAAATGATAATATTATCATTTTGTTAAGCCTGTTGGGCATAGCGTCAAAAAAAGGAAATAGGGGCTAGTTTTGTGTAACAGAATGATCAGGTTATGGATACAAATGGAAACATTCCTCGCTCGTATAAAGTCTTGATTGTAGACGACGAGCCCGACATTGTTGAACTTTTAGAATACAACCTAGCGAAAGAAGGATATACGGTCGAATCAGCGGGCAACGGTAATATTGCTTTAAAGCGTTTGGAAAAAGGGTTTCGCCCCGACGTAATTCTCCTCGATATCATGATGCCGCAGTTGGACGGTATTGAAACCGCCCGGCGAATTCGGTTACTTCCCGAATTGAAAGAAGTTTACATTCTTTTTCTCACGGCCCGTTCAGAGGAATATTCGGAGGTTGCCGCGTTTGAAGTGGGAGCGGATGATTATATCACCAAACCGGTGAAAATTAGGGCGCTCATCAGTCGTATCAACGCCTTGTTTCGCAGGGAAAAAGAAAAAAAGGAGACCAAAGAAGAATTGGCCATCGCTGATCTCATAATTAATCCCCAAAATTATTCCGTAATACAGGATAACCACTCAATGACCCTCCCCAAAAAGGAATTTGAATTACTGTATTATCTAGCCCAACACCCCGATAAGGTTTGTGGTCGAGAAGAGATTCTGCAAAAAATTTGGGGGGCAGACATCTATGTTCTTGAAAGAACAGTAGACGTTCATATACGGAAATTACGCGAAAAACTGGGGGAAGGATATATAAAGACGTTGAAAGGGGTAGGGTATATGTTCAACCGGGACAGAGTAATTCCCAAAAGAGTGAAAGGTTAAATAAGTACCTCTTTGATTAGCTCATCCTGTAAGTCTACTAAACGACCTTGTACATTTTTTAAACCGGCAGTCTGTCCTATTCGCAGTAGTTTTTTTAAGCGTTGTACCCCCTCATCCCCCTTGTGGAATAAAACTATTAAATACACCCCCTTTTCGGACAATACCATTCTATCTACTTCTAGGGTGGCGCCACCCTTTAATATTAATTCACTGCTTAGTCTTTTGTTTTGCGGGGAATAGGCTTCCACGAATGCCGCTTGTTGAAATAAACGTTGAACCTTGGTTTCAACCCAGTCCAAGTCTTCGGTACGCAATAATCCGGTAGCTATATTCTTTTGTAAGACTCGCGCCAAGTCATCTACGCTGTGAAGTTGAATTAAAAGTTGCTTCGTCTTTTGAAGGAGGTTATTACGTTGTTCAAAATTTTCAGTATCAAAGATCTGTTCTGCATTGCGTTTCAGGCTCAACCCCGTAGCTTTGCGATTCTTCATTGAGGTTCGTAATGTGAAGGGAGTCTTTTGCTCTGATCGTGATGGGGAAGGGTGGAAGCGTCCCTGATATAAGATATATCGGTTTCTATCTTCTTCCCATAACCCTTTCTCGGAAAGGTATTTTTGTAACCATAAATGTACTGCCGCAGCCGCGTTATTCCCACCTTCACGAGGCGTATTCGGCATTTCCGCTGAAATATACAATCGTTGAACAGCCCTTGTAAAAGCGACATAGGTCAAATTGATATTTTCGATCCACACGCGATCGACCTCCTGGTGGTATTGTTCTTCTACCGGTGTTTCAAGTAAACTTTTTGTAAAAGGCACGGCCGCACTCAGAAGCCTTTTGCCCTCGCTTTGAAGTTCGGGGTAGTCGATACTTTCCAGATCCACCCAAAGTCGACTGCCCGCTTTTGGAGTAGCCCGCCAGTCAGCAAAGGGGAGAATGACGACTGGATATTCCAAACCTTTGGATTTATGAATGGTGGTAATTCGAACAGCATCGGTATCGGAGGGAGCTACAATGGAAAGGTTACTACCCGTGTCATTCCACCAATTTAGAAAATCCCCCATATGGTTAACCCGGGTCGTTTCAAACTTCAGCACTTCGTCCAGGAAACGGAAGAGGTAGTTGTTCTCAACTGGATGGTTACTCAGATGAAAACGGGCAATTATTTGTTCGCACAATTCAAATAACCCTAGACTCTCCAGTTCTTTTTTTTCCAATGGAAAGCCTTTTTGCTCAAAAAAGGAGAGGAACGAATCCAAATCGGTTAACCGACTCATTTCAACCATTTCCGCCAACAGAATACCCGAAAGGGCTTCCTTTAACACCACATTTTGAAAAAGCAAAGCCGCTTCCATTCGGTGATTACGATGGGACGGATAATAGAGTACTTTGATGAATGCGATTAAGAAACGGACATAATTCGAATTGGATAATAGCAGAGAATCATCCGATACGAGGGGGATATTCTCTTCTTCAAGCCACAAAGCTAATTGTGCTGCATCTTTCTTGTAGCGACAGAGTATCGCAATGTCCCTCCATGTATATCCCTCTTTCCGTAAATTCCTTATAAGCTCTATGACATAATTAACCTGCGGATCCGTTGGTTCGTCAGGTTTATTGTCGTCCATAAAAGTGGGGTTGTCGAATCCTTCTGAAGGGTCAGGTTTTTCAAAAAAGTTGATTTCGACATGGCCTCCAATTAAAGCATTTGGGCCGATAGCTTGTTTGAAATGCTCGTCGTAAACTTCTGCCAGCATTTCTGGAGAGAATTCATTGTGCTGGGCTAGAAACTCGAAAAAGTCGTTGTTAAAAGTAGTGATCTCTTGGAAACTTCTCCGGTTGATATTCAACCGCGAAAGGGCAACATTTTTACCGACCTGGTGAAGTCGATCCGTGAGAAAACTTGAATGTTGCACATACATTCGGGTCAATGCTTCCGATTGTTGATGGGATAGTCGTAAGAGGAGTTCCATATCACCACCCCGGAAACGATAGATGGCTTGTTTCACATCGCCAACAATGAGATTGAAATAACCCGAGGCTAGGGAGTTGTCGATCAACGGTAGCAAATTGGCGAATTGCAAACGCGATGTATCTTGGAACTCATCGATGAGGATGTGAAAATATTTATCGCCCAGTCTTTCGAAAATAAAGGGTACCGGGTCGCGGACAATAATGTCCATTACTTTCCGATTGAATTCCGATATATGGACCTGGTTATTTTTGCGCAATAACAGATCTAATTCCCGTTTTATTTCATTGAGTAGGGATAGGTTATAGATCTGGGAAATCAAAGCTTTGTAGAGAATCGCTCGACCACGGTGGGTTTCTCTAATCTGTTCAATATGTTGGAAGCAGTTTGTCAAGACGGGAATTAGTCCGTCGATCGCATTTTCTGCTTGTTTAGACGTTTTTTTGGCTGTCCAGAAACCCTCGTTGATGGTTTTCCATACATATGAATTGGGTGCATCCCAACTATTGGAATTTGTACTTTTACTTTGAAAGTACTTATAAACTCCTCTGGTCGATTGGTAAAAATCAGTAGCGGATAGACCGGCCTGGTGGATGCTCTCCATCGCCTTACCCGCCGTCTTTTTTATTTCGCTTTCGTGAACCTTAATGAAACGTATTAAATAGTTACGGATCTGTTGCCAGTCATTCAGCGTTAACTCACTCACCTTGGTCATGGAAAGGTAGCTCTGTTCATTCAGCAGGTCCGAGGCAACACTTTCCATCTGTTTGGGGAGAATTCCCCAAGCACCTTCTTCCCGGGCATGTTCTAAATAATAATTTTCCAATAATTGTGAAAGGGGCTCTTCTCCTTCCAAACCAATTTTGGATAACAATTGGGAAATGGCCTCGGTAAGTAAGTCCGAGTCTAGGCGTGTTTCAAATCCGTAGGGTAATCCCAGCTCATCGGTGAAGGAGTTGACCAGTCGTGACATAAAACTGTCGATGGTCATCACTGAAAAATCGGAATAAGCGTGAAGAATACGGGTGAAAACACGCGATGCACGCTGTTGTATATCCCGGGTTAATTCTTCGTATCGTTGTGGGGGCGCTTGGGGATATAGGTCCAAAACGATATCCTGAAGCATAGGGTGGTTTTCACCGGCTGCAAAACTCCGGAGGGTATTAAGAATACGATCCTTCATTTCTGCGGCAGCCGCATTGGTAAATGTCACGGCTAGAATATGACGGAAATAAGCGTCATTATCAGGGTGTAATGCCAACCTGATATATTCTTTGGTGAGCGTATACGTTTTGCCAGAACCGGCCGATGAGCTGTAAATTTTAAACATTGCCGATCAACCGCTTCCATGAGCGGATGTGATAAAATAGGGTGACCGCCCTTACAAATTCAGACGCAAACCTCCTGAGATATTAGGGCTGAAAAAGAAGGGACTAGGCATAACCTCCATATACGTTCCTCCCTCTAAAAATATAGACAAGCGACCATCGGGAAGGAAGTATTCAAAGCCACCTAGAAGGGAGCCGCCTAAGGCAAGTGCTTTTTCATAAGGCGTTACCCCTGAATGGTAGTACTTCCGCTGGTTTACCTGGCCACCAAATCCGTAGTATAAATGCACGGCATCGGAATTAAATAAAGGGGTATGCCATAAATAATGTACTTGAACAGCGAGTCCTACATTTTTATATTCCCCCTGACGGTAATCCCTATTGTTTCCAATAATACCACCGTAAGTACCGAAGGTGAGATCGAGTGCGTTGATATTATTGAAATATTTCCGAATGTTCACTCCCGTAGGCTCCCCCAACTTAAAACCGATCGCAAAGTTGTCGTACTGAGCCTGGGCGGCGGTAAAGAACAATATTCCCAATAATGTAAGTGTACCTTTTCTCATACGCAATTGAAATTGACGCAAAATTGAATGCGTTGATAATTTATAAAATATCTGGTTGATAACGATCAAAACAAGGGATTATTTTCAGTGAGAACGGGTTAACATGGCCAACTTTTTCAAAGATTGAATCAACGCTTCGTTTTCCTCCTTTGTCCCCACGGTAATTCGTAAACAATTGTCACACAAGATAACTTTAGACCGATCTCGAACGATGATTTTCTCGTCGATCAGGTGTGCCATTGCGGCTTTCGCATCCTCAAACCTGACAAGTAGGAAGTTAGCATCCGACGGATAAACTTGTTGTACCTGAGGAAGTTTAACGAGAGCCTCGGCCAAATATGATCTTTGCTGAAGAATGTCTTCAATCATCACTTTGACTCGGTCTTTTTGCTGCAAAGCTTCAAGTAATAAGGCTTGAGAAGGCCCCCCGATATTATAAGGCGGTTTTATCTTATTCAGAATGCGAATTAATTCAGCCGACGCAAAGCACATGCCTGTCCGGAGTGAAGCCAGTCCCCACGCTTTTGAAAAGGTCTGAAGCACCACCAAATTAGGATAAGCTTCCAATTGGGTAGTCCAGGAGGGCTGGTTAGAAAAATCTATATAGGCTTCATCAACTACCACCAAACCGTTGAACGTACTGAGTAGCTTATGGATTCTCTCGGGATCGATGCTATTACCGGTAGGATTATTAGGCGTACAAACCCAAATTATTTTGGTGGTAGCATTGACGGTAGCGAGTATCTTTTCTAGGTCAATCTGATAGGCCTCGGTTAATGGTACTTTTAATACCTCCACATCATTGACATGGGCGCTTACCTCGTACATGCCATAGGTGGGGGGCAAGATCATGATATTGTCTATACTCGGACGGCAGGTGGCACGAATTAACAAATCGATCGCTTCGTCACTTCCATTTCCCAGAAATATTTGATCGGTACGAACCCCTTTAATGGGGGCTAATAAGCTTTTAATTTCCTGTTGATAAGGATCGGGATAGCGGTTGTGAGGAGTAGGGGTGGCTGAGCCAAATGGGTTTTCGTTGGCGTCCAGAAAAATTCCTTCTTTCCCCGTGTATTCATCCCGGGCAGAAGAATAGGGGGTCAGTGCCCAAATATGGGGTCTGACAATATTTCGTAGATTGAATTCACTAGCCATATAACTTTCTTCCTTCAGGAATTTAGCGTATTAATGCGTATGGATACTGCATTTTTGTGAGCGATTAATGTTTCGGCCTCAGCCATTGCTTCCACCGTAGGGCCTAATTCTCGCAGCCCGTCGAGGGTAATTTGCTGAAAGGTAATTTTCTTGACAAAACTGTCGAGAGAGACACCGCTGTATGCTTTGGCATACCCGTTAGTGGGGAGGGTATGATTGGTTCCTGAGGCGTAGTCTCCACACGATTCGGGTGTATAGTTACCGATGAAAACCGAACCGGCATTTCTGATTTTTTCGGCGATATTTTCAGCGTTTGAAATGCTTAAGATGAGATGCTCCGGTGCGTAAGCATTGATAATATCCAAGGCATCCTGTTCCTTCTCAACTAGAAACACTTTGCTGTTTTCGATCGCTTTTTCTGCTAACTCTTGACGAGGTAGTTGTTTCAGTTGCTCTTGGAGCGCATCCATCACTTCCGAAACGACTTGCTCACTGGTAGTGACAAGAACGACCTGGCTATCGGCACCATGCTCGGCTTGTGAAAGTAAATCGGCCGCAATGAAGGCTGGAACGGCACTTTCATCCGCCCATACCGCAACTTCAGAAGGACCGGCTGGCATGTCGATGGCCACCCCTTCTTTAGCCACCAAAAGCTTGGCATTGGTGACGTATTGGTTCCCTGGGCCGAATATTTTGTAAACTTTAGGGATCGTTTCCGTACCATAAGCCATAGCGGCGATCGCCTGCGCACCACCGACGCGAAAAATTCGGGTTACACCCGTTAAGGAAGCTGTATATAAAATCGCAGGGTGATCGGAAGGGGTACAGAGGATAATTTCTTCACATCCGGCTAAGGCTGCAGGAACGGCCAGCATTAATACAGTGCTGAAAAGTGGAGCGGACCCCCCGGGAATGTATATGCCTACTTTTTCAATTCCTACGCTTTTCCGCCAGCAAGTAACACCCGGAGTGGTTTCAATTTTTTCGACCGGTTGTTTTTGAGACTCGTGGAATTTGCGAATATTTTGATATGCCTTCCCGATCGCTTCCTTTAAATTTGAATCGAGTTGATGGGCGGCTTGAGCGATCACATCTTGGCTTATCTCCAACGAGGTTAAGTCTATGCCGTCAAATTTTTTAGCAAAGGTTCGTAATGCTTCATCGCCCTGGGTTTTTACGGCATCCAATATAACCTGTACCCGAGGTTCGATTTCGTCCTGAGCGAATACCGGCCGTTGAAGTAACTGAGGCCATTCACTACGTGCGGGATACTTAATGATTTGCATAGGTTTCAGCAGAGGTAACAGGTGACTCGGTCTGATTTAAGCCGTCTGCTCCCTCCGGTTAATTTTTTAACTCTTGCTTACAAGACCATTCGTTCGATGGGGATGACCAAGATTCCCTGAGCGCCGGCCTGTTTTATTTTTTCAATATTTTCCCAAAAATCACGTTCGCTAATCACCGAGTGTAGGGAACACCAACCTTCGATTGCCAAAGGCATTACCGTGGGAGATTTGGCGCCGGGGATTAGTTTGGTAATTTCCTCGACGGCTTCATTAGGACAGTTTAACAATATATATTTATTGTTTTTAGCCGCTTGAACCGATTCAATTCGGAACAAAAGTTGGTTTAAGATAGCCTGTTGGGCTGCGGTCATTTGTGGGTAAGCAATCATGACCGCTTCCGAGCGCATAACCACTTCAACCTCCTTCAAGCCATTGGTCAATAGGGTACTACCGGAGCTAACAATGTCGCAAATCGCATCGGCAAGACCTATTCCAGGTGCTATTTCGACCGATCCACTGATCTCATGGATTTCTGCATCGATGTTATTTTCTTTCAAAAAATCGCCAAGAATGCGCGGATAGGAGGTAGCAATTTTTTTATGTTGTAAATCGGAAATCCCCTTATATTCCGTTGCCCTAGGGATACCGATGGACAGCCGGCACTTGGAAAACCCGAGTTTATAGATCGTATCCACCTTTCGACCGGTTTCCAGGGCTACGTTTTGGCCTACAATCCCCAGGTGAGCTACACCGTCTTCGACATAGCCGGGAATGTCATCATCTCTTAGAAATAGGATTTCTGCCGGAAAATTAGTGGCGGTTGTTTTTAATTTACCTGCGCCATTTTCAAAGCTGATACCGCATTCTTTCAGCAATCGAAGTGAATCCTCACTCAATCTACCAGATTTCTGAACCGCGATTCGTATTATCTCTTCCATTCTTACTATTGAAGGTTGGCTCAACAGAGCGCCTTCATCTAATTTGATTTATTGAAAAATTCGATGATCTCCGCAACCGTTAACTGACGTTGTTCTCCACTTCGCATATCTTTCAGCGTGAGTTTATCCTGTTCCATTTCCTGCGACCCAATGAGGATTACGTAAGGAATCTTCTTTTTATCAGCGTAATCCAATTGTTTTTTCAATTTACTACTATCGGGATACATTTCGGAATTATACCCTGCTCCTCGAAGCTGACTTAATACAGGGAGGCCATACATGAATGCCTCATGATCGAAGTTGGTAAGCATGACATGGGTGCCCTGATGTCGCTGGTCCGGGAACAGGTTCAATTCTTCCATGACGTCGTAAATCCGATCTACCCCGAAGGATATTCCAACGCCTGAGATTCCTTTCACCCCAAAACTTTCGGTGAGGTTGTCATATCGTCCGCCCCCACAAATACTGCCCATTTTGACATCCAATGCTTTTACCTCGAATATACATCCCGTGTAGTAGGATAGTCCCCGTGCCAGAGTCAAGTCGATTTCAAGGGCAGCGTTGTCTAAACCGAAGCCTTTGATCAATTCCCAAACTTGTTTCAACTCGTTTACACCTTGGAGGGCTGTAGCGGATGAAGCCAAGAGGGGTTCCAACTTTTCAAACAAGGTTTCAGAAGAATTAAATTCCAAAAAAGGTTCCAGTGCCTCGAGATTAGCTTGGGTAAAACCTTGTTGTATTAATTCATCGGCTACGCCATCTTTGCCGATCTTATCGAGTTTGTCGATGGCGACGCAAAGCGTACCTTCCCTACCTTCCGCTCCGATGATTTCCGCAATTCCGGTAAGTATTTTCCGATGGTTGATTTTAACCGTGAAGTTCTGGATACCCAATTGGCGTAGAACTTGATGAAGCATCATGACAATCTCCGCTTCACAAAGCAAGGAATCGGTTCCGACCACATCGGCATCACATTGGTAAAACTCTCTATATCGTCCTTTTTGCGGTCGATCGGCACGCCATACGGGTTGTATTTGGAATCTCTTGAACGGGAAGGCCAGGGTTCCGCGGTTCATTGCCACATACCTTGCGAAGGGAACGGTTAAATCGTAACGCAGCCCTTTTTCTGCTATTTTAGGCAAAATTTGTTTGGCACCCCCTTCCCAATCGGCGGAGTTGGTTTTTGCGGTGAAATCGCCTGAGTTGAGAATTTTAAACAAAAGTTGATCTCCCTCGTCCCCATATTTCCCCATCAAAACCGAAAGATTTTCTATGGCTGGCGTTTCGAGCTGCTGAAATCCAAACTGTCTAAAGGTTTGTCTTATCGTATCAAAAATATAGTTCCGTTTGGCCATTTGTTCTGGGCCAAAGTCCCGCGTTCCTCTCGCTAAAGTTGGCTTACTCATACTCAAAAATTGTACTTTCGGAGGCTGATGCATGGTCGAAGCCTCCTAGTGGAAAATTTATCCCAACTGATTCGTACCTCTTTTTCAATATTAATCTTTCTTCTCAGCCCCAAAGTTAGACAAGGAGTATAATTATTCCTTGCAGACTTCCTTTTTTAATTTAAAACGGCTACTTTTGCACCAGAAAATATAAAATAATCGGTAAAATGGCAGTTACAAGACTATTACGCAAGGGGTTGAGGAACAAGGCAAAAGCAAAAGCGAGAGTTCAACAGATAAAAGATCTGATGAGAAGACCGGATATTCGGAACGTGGATGTGGATGCAATCAAAGCCTCTTTTGCCAAGAAAAAAGCGGATGCTTAATTTTTACGCAAGTGAGAATATGGATAGGAGCCCTATCAAATTTATTTGGTAGGGCTCTTTGTTTTACCATGTCTTTTCCGTTGGGTTTCCAGGTTTTTCATCCGAATAGAATCTAACTTTTTCTTAATCCGTCTGATTTCTTTTCGGGTTTCCCCTCTGAAATCAAACAGCAGTCTAAATCGAAAGGCTTGTCCGAGTATCAATAAACCCGCGGTAAGTATCACATAACTATACAAGCCTAACAATACCCATTTGGCTGTTTCGATTCCGTTCAAACGCAATGCATTCGCATTGACCAAAACCGATAACCCGTATAAGGTAAGTATCAGACCGGCTATGGTTAACAAAATCCATTTGGTCTTAAGTGAAAGTCTTTTTATAAGTTTGCGTCCAGGTGGCTTACCTGCCGACTTTGGTAGTTCCATAAAATGCTTATTTAATTGTGGCTATATCCTTATAATATAAGCAAATTTATCGAGATAAAGAAAGAATTCCGATTATAAATGCCTGTATTCGAAGTTTCGGTCTGAAGATATTTAATAAGTGATGTTGAAAACGGTTTTTAGTTGGGTATTACGTCTCGTTCCTCGCCCTGTCCTTCAACGTTTCGGTCATGTGGCCGCACGTTTTTTGGGGTTGTTTTATCAGGGGAAAGCAGTGGAATGCCCCATTTGCCAGCGGCAGTACTCTAAATTCTTACCTTATGGAAGGGGGAATTCTGCACGAGATAACGCCCTTTGTCCGGGGTGTCTTAGCCTTGAAAGACACCGACTGATGTGGCTCTACCTGCAACGGAAAAAGGATTTTTTTCAAAAACCTTTGAAAGTATTACACGTCGCTCCAGAATACTGTTTTATCCGACGTTTTGAAGCATTACCCCATCTGGATTATATCACCGCCGACCTGGAATCGCCTTTGGCAAAGGTGAAAATGGACGTTCATCAGATACCGTTTCCTGAGAATAGTTTTGACGTAGTATTTTGCAATCATGTTTTGGAACATGTAGAAGATCATGTTAAAGCATTGACTGAATTATACCGGGTATTACGTCCGGGAGGGTGGGCTATTATCCAATCACCCCAACAGATGGAGCGATTTGAAACCTATGAGGATAAGTCGATTACCGATCCAAGGGAAAGAGAAAAGCACTTTTTGCAAAGTGACCACTATCGGATCTTCGGTCGAAACTATGCGGAGGAGCTGCGAAAGGGTGGATTTACGGTCTACGAAGATCGTTTTGTGATGGATACACTCCGTCAAGATGAAGTAAAACGTTTCGCACTACCGGCTGATGAGATCATTTATGATTGTCGTAAACTGGATGTGTAGGCGAAATGCTTCTAACTTGACGAATAGGGGTGTTATTGGGAGACCAAGCTAGAAAACGGCAAATATTCGATGGTTAGGTTTCGATAATTAGAGACCTTTACTGCATGTGGAGGAATAACCCTGCAAGGCGAAAGGAAAATAGGTGATGCAGGTTAAATAGCTCAAAAAGTTTATCCATCGAGATAATCCCCCATAACCGGAAACATAGGTCGGTGAGAGGATAGCAACGCCACCTCTCTTTGCTTCCTACTCGGTTTAAAGCCCCCCAGGCGTCACTGTTCCAAGGACGCTAACTCGGATAGCACTTTACAATGGGAATATTCGGGTTCTATTCGAATGAAAACGTCGCCCTGTGCTTTGGCGAACCATTTTTCCAAAGCGGTGTTTCGTTTATTCGCCAAGACGATATTGGCGATCTTTTCATAATCGTCGGTCAGGTTAGCAATATGAGGTTCTTTTTTACTTTTATACCAAACGATACGCATGGCCGATTGGCCTTCATCGGTACGATAAACCATGGGCGGGCTGATATCCCCAACTTTCATTGTATCGAGGGTGAAATATAATACGGGATCCATGGTCGCATCCAAAGCCAGATAGGTTGTTCCTGACTGCATATCTTGAAGTAACCCCCCCATGTCGGCCGTATTGGGGTCTTGAGAATGTTCTTTGGCTGCTTTTGCAAAGCTCAAAGAATCGGTTTGGATCAAGGTTCGGAGACTGTCAAGAAAATGAGCGGCCTCTTTTAAATCGGTGCCTTGGTTGTAATCCGGGCGTAATAGGATGTGCCTGGCTCGGTATTCAGCGCCTCGGGTTTGTAGTAATTGAATAAGGTGAAAGCCAAACTTACTTTCAACGGGATCTGAGATTTCATTCGGTTTTAAGGCTAATGCAGCACCTTCAAATTCCGGCACCATGTCCCCACGACGGGCAAAACCTAGGTCTCCGCCGGCTTTAGCGGATCCGACGTCTTCGGAATGAATCTGGGCTAATATTGCGAAATCCTCGCCCTGTTCGACACGTCTTTTGTATTCCAAGAGTTGATTACGCAATTTTTGCTTCTGTTCTTCTGTAACGGTACCCAACCGTACAATGTGTCCAACCTCTACTTCTGCAGGGATAAAAGGTAAGCTGTCTTTGGGGATAGCATTAAAGAATTTCCGCACCTCCCGGGGTGTTATCTTGACATCCCCGGCAATTTTTTGCTGCATCGTTTCTACGGTCAGCTGTTCTTTTAATTGTTGCCGAAGTTCCGATTTTAAGGCATCGATACTTTTTCCGTAGGCATCCACCAGGTTTTGTTCGGATCCAAACCGCTGAATCATCATATTCATCCGCCCGTTCAATTGGGCATCGATGTCTTTGTCGTCCACTTCAACCGAGTCAATTTCGGCCTTAGCTAATAGCATCTTGTTGATGATAATCGATTCCAATAAGTCACATTTGTCGACATTTTGCTGACTTTGCTGTAAATAACTTTGGTACATCTCTTCAACTTCCGAGTTGAGTATGTAGTAGTTATCGACCCGAGCTACGATTTTGTCAAGACTCACTGGGTAGGCCTGCCCGCGACTTTCAGAAGTTATTCCGAGAAAGCAGCAGAGCGCCACTACGAATGACTTGATGGATACGAGTCTGGCAAACGAATATTTGAACATATCTTTTTTTTTACACTATAACGAATCGACACGAAATGATTATATCTCTTTGCCGTTACTTGATTTTGTTAAGTTCTTCCTGATTAACGGTAATGGGATATTCCTTTTTTAGTTGCTCTAACCACTGTTGTTCGAGTATTTTTTGATATTCATTGATGACTGCCCCTCGTGCTTCTTCAAATGTTTTAATTCGGGGTGCTTCAATGTTTTTAATAAGGATCCACTTTATAGGGGTTTGGGTTGCATAGAGATATTCCCCAACTTTCCATTCCACCCCGTTCATAAGGGGGTCCTCCTTGGTTAAATAACCTTCCCGTATGGTGATTTTATCCGATGCATTTACATTCATAACCTTCTCTACATCCTTAGCGGACCTCGTAAAGTACACAAAGGACACCCGCCGATTCGTAGTGCCATTGTCGGTATTTTGTAGTGCCTCGTAATTTTTTTCAATGATGCGTGTGAGTGGAATCTCAGCATTTCTTAAAAAATTAACGACATTATCAAGTCTTTTCCCACTGGTTTCTGGGGGTTCTTTTTCATCTCGGTAACCGCTGATTTCCACAATATAGTTAGGGTTAGTTAACAGTACCGAGATCACAGCTCTCAAGGTTTGAGCGCCTTCAGTGTCGATCTCTGTCTTACCTTGATCAAAAAGAAGATCTTGTCCCTTTAATTCCAAACGATAGGGTTCCCCTGAAAGCAATCGTTTAGCACGATTGATTCGGGCAGTGTCGTTAGCGGTAACCACGATAGCATTAGCCCTTTCAGGGTAACGATATTGCTCTTTATTTCTTTCGTAGATTTCCCTTTGCCCCAAAGAATCACTCAAGGATTTCCCCCAAACGTATTTTTCCATCATATTGGATAGTAATACACCATCGGTGATTTCTTCTATCAATTGTTGGAATTCAGGTTGATCTTTTTCCAATTGACTTTTGGCATGTTCCATCAATTTCTCCCCGATAAACTCTTCATAATATCGCTTCAGGGCAAGATTAAGTGACGAGCGGGGTTCAATTCGTTTTTGGTTCTCCCTGAGAAATTCTAAGAATTCTCCCCCCGTATGAGGTTTGCGAGCCACGGTGAACAAGTGGGCATTTTTTAACGATTCATCGACCGGGTTAGGGATGGTCCAACGTCCGGCAATAAGGGTGCTATCTACCAAATTTTCGATACGCGTATATACGTCTGGGTTTTCCGTTACTGGATATTGGGCTCTTAAATTTTGTTGTTTTTTCTTTTCGATGAGTTTCCCACGGGAGTCCTGCAAAACTTTCTGACGAAGGGCAGGGGCAGCATCCTCGTAGGATTCTTTCGGCAATTTCCGAACCAGCTTAATGATGTGCCATCCATAGGCGGTTTGAATCGGTTTCGAATATTCCCCTTCTCGTTGTAAGGCAAAGGCGGCCTCTTCAAACGGGCGGATCATGGCACCAATCCCAAAGGGTGGTAAGTTTCCCTCATTTTGTTTCGACCTTCTATCATCTGAATATTGGTCGACAACCTCTGCCCATTCCGCCCCGGATTGAAGTTTGGTGTAAGCTTCATTGATTTTGTCTTGGGCTGCTTTTTGAGCCTCCTGCGGAGCAGATTGGGGGACTTGCACCATACAATGGGCTACCTGTATCTTTCCGCGGTCACGATTTCTGCTATGCACCTTGACTAAATGATAGCCATGTACACTTCTTATAGGTTTCGAGAATTGACCCACCGGCGTGGTATAAGCTGCGGTTTCAAAAGGGTACACCATTTGAAATACGGTGAAATTTCCTAGGTCACCGCGATTGGTCCGTGCACTAGGGTCCTCAGAATGTTTGAAGGCCATTTCAGCGAAATCAGCTCCTCTGTTTAACTCTTCCCAGATGGCCATCACACGTTCGTAGGCCTCAAGGGTGTCTTTCGGAGCTGCTAATTCTGGAACCCGAATTAGGATATGGGAGGCGTGAACTTCGTAGTTTGAACGCTCATAAGCTTCCTGGGTAAACTGTTCGATCAGTTCTTTGTCATTCAGAAAATTCTGTGACAATATTTCACGATAGGTCGTAATTTCATCGATAAACGATTGGACTGTATCGGCCCCCTCCTTTCGGGCCGCGAGAACTTTTAGTTTCATTCGGGTGAAAAGATCTAAATACGCTTCAGGAGTTAGAGGATGATCTAAATCCACCGAGTATTTGTTCTTTTCAAAAGAGGCCTCAAATTCTTTGGTGGTAAACGAATTGTCCCCGAGTTGTACTAAAACAGGTTCGTTTACAGGAGTTTCAACATTCAGGTCGGTGACTGCGGGTGGAGTTGTTCGGCACGATTCAAAAATAATAGCGGCTACTGCAATTAAAATGATACGGGATCGGTACATAAGCGGTTATTAAATGGATAGTGCGTTGTCCGCAAAGCGACTCTGGTATGAGAATGATATATCAACGACAAAATTAGTAAAAAGGTTTGATAAGGGATGGTCTCCGACCGAAACTGCACTAAAAAACATGATAGATGGATAGCTCTCCTACGGATTAAGCATAATTTATTTCAAATGTTGCGATTGATCCCCAAAAAACACAACAGTTCCGAGTTTTATGGGTTGATCCTATAGCCTTATCCAAAGGAGAAAGTTTACATGGGAAAAGCTATCCTTAACGTAAACTTTTCTTCCATTTTTTTAAAAGTTCTTTGGCAATTATTCGATAACCCTCGTCAGAAGGATGCAGACCGTCATAGGTCATGAAAATCGCTTCAGGTGGATAAGGGTATTCATCTTTTTCAGGGTCGAAAGGGATTTGGGTGTAGTCAGGGTAGGTGTAATTCCGGTAGTTCTGGGTTTGTGGATCCCTTAACCGTTTGAAATGCACCATGTTTTTTTGATTTATACCGCTTTTGTAATAGAGGTCAACGACTGGAATTTTCTCGTGTTTTCCTATTTTCAGAATCATCTCAACCACTTCCGAAAGCTGTAAACCGTTTTTTTCTCGGTAGGATCCATAAGCGTTATTTTGCATATTAGCGATATAGACGAAATCACCTCTTTGCATGGGCGTAATTAAAATAATTTGCGCTTCTGGGTTTAATTGCCGGAATTTATCAATGATCACCCGGAAGGCACCCGATATGGTAGTAGGTCCGGTATTGTCAAGATAGTCTTGAAGGGTACCCAAGGGTTGACCCTGCCACCAATCGTTGGTGCCTAGGAAAATGGTATAAACATCCGATTTTTCAAGTCCGAGTTGGTCAATTTGTTGAGCGATGCGTACGGCACTCCAGCCATTATACCCCTTATTGATATATTTAATTGTAGGATACTTTTCGGTAATAAGTGTGAGGTAGCCCTTTGTGATCCGGTTGCCCGTTTCGTCAGGATGATCGTTTAGATAGGTTATTGAGTCTCCGAGGGCTGTCCAAACAATGGATCTTGGACGATTGGCGATCGTGAGAATCAGTACGACAAGAAGGCAGGGGAGGAGTCTAAGTTTCCACATGGGGTTGATAAGGAATTAATGATTGTTATATTATTTGATCCGTCCTGGATTTTCTTCCACAAAGGCAGACCACCCCCCTTTTTTTACCCTTGTTTTGGCGACGCCGGGAGAAGGTGAATTGGCATGGAAATGATGGCATATGGCAATGGCGATTCCATCGGTGGCATCCAGGAATTCCCGACTTAACGGTTGGTTTAGAATTTTTTCCAGGATATAAGCTACTTGTTCTTTACTGGCATTCCCGCTTCCGGTCACTGATTGTTTTACCTTTCGAGGGGAATATTCCACGATGGGGATATTTCGAGAAAGTGCCGCCGCCATGGTCACCCCTTGCGCTCGCCCGAGTTTTAACATAGATTGGGGGTTTTTCCCGTAAAAGGGGTCTTCAATGGCCATCTCATCGGGGAGGTATTCGTCAATGAGTTGAATAACGCGTTCGAATATTTTCTTTAATTTGAGTTCGTGCGTGCTATATTTGTTCAACTTAATTACACCGTATTGAAGCAGATTTATTTCCTGTCCGACTACCGATATAATGCCATATCCCATGACCTGCGTACCCGGGTCCACCCCAATGATGATCTTTTCTGACAGCTTTTTCTGATTACTCATGGCGCAATTTATAAAACTCTTACCTGAGTATAAGCATTCCTGGAAAAGCCTGGTTAGATTAATCCTTACGACGGCTGTTTTAATTGCGCTTTGGGTGACGTTGAAGAAAAATGAGCAAAGCCTGTCTGATGTCTGGACGATTGTTCGATCGAAATGGGAGGTTGGAAATACGGGGTGGTTGTTCGCGATGCTGGTGCTCGTTCCAGTTAATTGGGCACTGGAGAGCAAGAAATGGCAAATGCTAGTTAGCAAGGTGATGCCTATCCCTTTTGGAGAAGCGGTGAAGAGTACCTTAACAGGGCTTATGACAGGTTTGGCGATGCCTGCCCAGGTTGGGGAGATCGTCGGTCGAGTGGGGGCATTGAACATTGCTGGCCGTATGCGGACGGTGGGCGCCGCCTTTATATCCGGGGGAATTCAGTTTTATGCCGCAGTTTTTGTGGGCATAGGCGCATTTTTTTATGCTGAATCCCATTTAATGTTGAGCCCGTTGGGGTATGGGGTGTTGGTCGGATTATTCGGAGCCATTGTACTATTTGGGCTTATGCTTTTTGTGTTGCGAAGAAGGTTAGCTCTTATTACTCCCGGTTCAGGATGGAAAGAAAGAATTCGGTCTTCGGTAGAGATAATTAGTATTTACAGCAACTCTGAATTATTGGCTGCTTTTGGCGTTGGGATGGTCCGATATATTACCTACACGGCTCAATTTATTGCCGCTCTATTATTTTTTGAACTCCCACTATCACCTGCCTATATGACAGCCTGTGCAGCCTTAGTGTTATTGGTAAAAACCCTACTGCCTGCTCTAAACCTTTTAGGTGATCTGGGGGTGAGAGGTATCACGGCTGTGTTTATTTTTGCTAAGTTTGGTATTCAGGCTGATAGCGCCGTTGCCGTTACCCTGCTGGTTTGGGCTACCAATATCCTGCTTCCTTCCCTCGTCGGTTTGCTCTGGCTTTGGTGGGGAGCACAACATCGTAAACATGTGGCTTGAAATTTTCCTTTGGTTCATCGTCAGTAGTTACGCGTTATTTACCCTTCTGTTATGGCGTATCTGGAAAAGTATGCCTCTACAAAGAGCAGATGCCAACGAAATTTTACCAGCAGATCGAATTTGGGTTTCGGTCATTATTCCCGTCAGAAATGAAGCAGAAAATATAGGAAAGTTGCTTAAGGACTTGGAAAACCAAACCCTGTCCTATCCCCTTTTTGAAGTTTGGGTCGTCGATGATGCCTCGACAGATGCTACCACTGCCGAGGTGACTTCGTTTGCTAAGCATTCCGCACTGAATTTACATCTGTTGCCCCTGGAAAATAATGCGGTTTCCTCCCCCAAAAAAAGGGCAATTCAGGCAGCAATAAAAGTAGCTAAAGGCCAACTAGTTGTGACCACGGATGGCGATTGCAGGGTGGGCGAAAACTGGTTAGTGGAGATCGTTACGTTTTACCAAAAAACTGGTGCTCGTTGCATTAGCGGTCCCGTTACTTTTACCGAAGAGGACAACCTTACCGATTATTTGCAGACCGTGGAATTTGCGAGCCTGATCGGTAGTGGAGCTTGCGCTATGGATATTGGCCAGCCGAACATGTGCAATGGTGCCAATTTTGCTTATGAAAAAAAGGTTTTTGAGGAAGTAGGAGGATTTGAAGGTGTAGACCAGATCGCCTCGGGAGATGACGAGTTGCTTATGCATAAGATTCATGCGGCCTATCCGGGCACTGTGAAATTCTTGAAAGCGCAAGGGGCAGTGGTCCAAACCTTACCTCATAAAAAATGGGAAGAATTCCGGAATCAACGACAACGTTGGGCAAGTAAATGGCGTTATTACCGGACATTCTCGCCTAAAGTACTAGCGGTATACATCTTTATATGTAATAGCGCTCTAATTTTAGGGGGACTAACGATGTTATTCGGCTATCTTTCCGGTTATGTATTCAGTGCTGTTTTTTTATTGAAGATCTTGCCAGAATGGCTTTTCGTAGGGAGTGTCCTTCGATTTTTGAGAAAGGCACGAGCGATATACTACTTACCGCTCGTCCAAATACTATATCCTTTTTATGTGCTTTACTTTGGACTGGCTGGTCAAAAAGCAGTCTACGAATGGAAAGGACGACAGCTTAAATAAGTTACACCCAACGCAAAAAATTCTTAACCCAGATCAGAGTTGATCATTTTCTAACGGTAATAGATGTTGTAAGCGTGTAGGGGAATTAACTATTAAAAAAGAATATTTTCTACCCTGATTTCCGAGGGCTGCATGAATGGCAATGAGTCGTATCGGCAGTGCCATTTCGTCGAGTAATTCGAAAGCATCTAATTCGGTACGTTGTCGGAGGGTTTCTGGGTTGTTAAAGGAGTCAAGGGAGTTAACGGTCAGGTACTTTCAAGCTTTGCACCTAACATTGATTTCGGGAAATCATCCTCCTTTGGTTATCTTTAAAAGCGGAAATCCCATCACTGGATTGGGTGAAAACAGGCTCCCCAAAAACCTGCTCCCCCGTTCCGTTGGGGTTCGGTTCTATGTCATTAAAAATACTTATTGACCACCAACCTGATTTGGGGGCGGGCTTTTTTGAAATGGAGTCATAGTCCCCATTTCAGTATACGTAATTAAGTGGCTGTATTGGGCTTCACTTACCCTTAAAAGAGAAAATAATTTACTAGCACAACAGATGCCGATAGAATAGATAGAGGAGGGTTAACAATCAACTATTTTTGTTAATACAATCATTTCCGAGAGTTCCTAAATCCCGTGTAAAACTAATGGTTTGATTCGGGTTGGGCAATCCAGGAAATCATAGATTTTCATCTATAGGAAAACCTACAGATGAGCACACCGATGGTCATAAAAAAAGCACCAGACCGGAAGCTCCGATCTGGTGACTTGAATTAACGATACAAACTTACTTGACTAAATTCGTTTACCAGGGTTTACCGGTGCCTTGCAGCAACCATGGCTTAGCCCATGGACTGTTCTTCTGAGGCGAATGAACGGTGGACTCCAGGCGCTCTATAGCGGCCTCGGTATTGATGCGGTTTGCCGCTGCCTCCTGATCTCCGTAAATGAATCTTACGGGCAAAACGGGTCTCGGTGAGGCTGGGCCAGGTTTGAACTCAGGCAATCCCGTTCGTCGGAAATCCATCCAGGCTTCGCTACCACAAGCCCAGGCCGCTACCCATTTCTGGGTCAGAATTTGTTTAAGGGTGCCGTCGTATGTTACATTCGGCTGTTGAATAAAGCTGTCGTATTTATCGGAAACTTCCCAGGTCTGCAGGGAAAGACGGATCGCATTATTATAGTGAGATTCCGCATTGGCTCCTACATTCCATCCGCGTTGAGCCGCCTCTGCAAGGATAAAAGCTACCTCTGCTGCGTGAATCAGTTTCGCTCGTAGCAGGGATGGACGGTTGGCGTAACGGTAAGCGTTCGATAATTGTGATACATGCTGGTTTTCGACAGTCTGACCAGGGGTAGGGTTGCCATTGTGATAATCCGGTTGACGGATACCTACAGGAACCCCTACAAACAGACTGGTATCGAGGATAGCTCCATCGTGGTTGGCTGCGTACAAAGCTGGATTAAAATGACGGGTAAACTTGTTGCCTTGGGCGACCTCCTCTGCAAGTTGCTGATCGGTGAGGGAAATTACTCCATCCAGAATCACCCCGTTTTTTCGGATATAAGGATCAACTTCGGTAGGTAGGGTGGGATCAGCTACCCATTGGACGTGAACCGGAGCAAACCAAACCTCAAGACGAGGGTCATTGGTAGCCTTCAACTGGTCGATGAAGGGCTGAGCAGGCTTTTTACGACGGAAAGATGATGCTCCATCAGCAGTTAGGTGATAGATATAAGGCCAACCGTTGGAGGCGTTCGAGCCTACGAAGTTGATAGCCGCATCATCGGCAGGGTCCTTGATATAGACACCGGTTGCATATACCGATTCAACACCCTGTCGGGCAAAATCAGGTAGTTTTTCGGAAAGGCGCATGTAGTAACGTAGCAACAAGCTATTGGCAAACTGATGCCATTTGTGAGTATTGCCGGCGAAATAGGTATCATAATTGGTCAGGTAACCTGAGTTGTCGCCGGTAGCGAATAAGGCTGATGCTTCCTTGAGTTCCTCGATGATACCCTTGTAAATGGTTTCCTGTGTATCGAATTCCGGTTCCCATACCCCTTCGGTGGCTTTAAGAGCCTGGGTATAGGGCGCGTCTCCCCAATAGTCGGCGATTAAGCCAAAGTTAAATGCCCGGATAGTCAGCGCCACTCCTCGGTGAAACGGACTGGGACTATTGATCAAGAGTGAGGTATTACGGAGACGGTCGTAATAGGACTGCCAGTTTTCAGGGCCCCACTCATAGTGATTAACCCCGCCAAACCAGCCATCATGCTGGATGTGTTGAATTACCCCGCCTAGGTTACCCCAGTTGAGATCAAGATATGAAGTTGCCGTAGGCGCCATGATTGTAGGCATAGCCATATTAGGGTTAGCAACCGACGGGTCGACTTCGTTCGGGTTCTGATTGGTTTCCGTGAGTATATCGTTACATGAGCAGCAACAAAGAATGGCAAAAACCCAGCTCAGGTGACCTATATTTAACTTTTTCATAAGTATGTCTGTTTGGAAATAACTTAAACTACAAAGTGAAGGACGCTTTAAATCCGAACGGCATGGTCCAGGGGTATACGTTATAAAATTCGATACCTTGTTTGAAACGGGTCCCATCATTACGGAAAGCACGTTCGGGGTCTATGCCCACCTTGGCAGCAGTCCACAACATTATGTTTCGGCTATATACCGAGAGGTTGACGTTTTTGAACGGTCCCATATCCTTGAATCTGTAGCCCAAAGATATTTCACGTAGCTTGACGAAAGACGCGTCGAAAGTGATGGTTTTATTGAAACTCCAGGGGAAAATATCGGTAATCGGATAGACGCGTGTACCGGGTCCTCCTAAGTGCTCGATATAACTGGTGATGTTTCCACTCTCATCCCTTACGGGTATTACCCCAGGTATGAATCCACCGTCATATTGTCCCTCAAACTCGAGACCACCGGTTTCTTTCGTATGACCACCTACTCGGGGGAAACGGCCGTTTTGTGGGATAATGTAGTACTCAGGATCAGATTTAAGTAAAATGGTGAGTTCCTCCGGAGAGTATAATCCACCCGGAATTAATTGCTCAAGTTGACGCGCAGATCTCCAATCAGATTCCATGTAGCGGTAGCTCCAAGAAAGGAATTCACCACCATGACGCCAATCGAAGCTGGCCGAGAGTGACAGACGTTTGTAGCGAAGCGTTAATTGCCCGCCGAAGATGAAGCGAGGATTGAAGTTACCCACCTTCTCACGGGAATAAAAGTCGTTATTTTCTTCATATTCCCCCGTGTCGGTGAGGATAGGCCATCGGTAATAGGGACTGTTCGGATCATTTACGTAGTGGTAGCCACGGCTATAGATATCACCAATTTCTTCGCCTATGAAAGTAATTGCTCCTCCGCCGTTTTCATCACTTCCCCAAAGGTTAACATACTTAAGGTCACCATAAAGTTCGTCAACTCGAGTACGAATTCTTGAGAGGTTGACATGGGTTGAGAGTTCCCAACCGCTTTTTGTGCGTAGTGGTGTACCACCCAGCGAAAGCTCGATACCACGGCTAGAGAGTTGACCGGCATTGATCTTGGATTGTGAATAACCTGATGAAGGCGACGAGTTGACATCCAGTATCTGGTTACGGTTGGTCATATAAAAGTAAGTTCCTTCGAAAGTTAGCCTGTTTTTAAACAGATTCAGGCTCAGACCCACCTCCTGTGAAGTTTGGATTTCAGGTTTTAAACCAGGGTTGCGGAGCACCGCAGGTAAGGAAGTGGTGATAAGGTCTCCCCAGGAGCCGATACCTAATGAGTTGTTCAGTTGATAGGGGTCGGTGTCGTTCCCAGTTTGTGCCCAATTGACATACAACTTGAGCATGGAAACAGAATTGGGGAGGTTGAAGCTATTGTTCGCCACCCAACTCAGTCCCACCGAAGGGTAGAAATAGGAGCGATTGTTGATGGGCAGCGTACTTGACCAGTCATTACGACCGGTAACATCGAGATAAAGCTGATCTTTGTATCCCAAACTAGCCGTTCCGAATACGCTGAAGATGCGTTTCTGGTTGGAAAAGTTAGAAGAAGTGCGAGAGGTATTCGGAATGTTAGAGATCCGGTACAGTCCAGGGATTTCCAAAGGCTGACCACCGATATAGACCGACTGATAACGTCTGTGCATACTATTGGTACCGACACTGACAACCATGTCAAGGTCCTTTACTTTCTTTTTGTAAGTCAGCATAGCCTCCATGTTGGTTTCCATGGAGCCGAAGCTGTCCAGGTGATACGCCCCCTTGATAGCTCGGGTATATGACCAAGGTATTTTGGTTTCGCGAGTTTCTTGCGACCAGTCATGGGTAATCCGTCCATAAGCAGAGAAACCATTGGACATGCTTAGGTCGAGACGTATATTGCCGTATGCGTGGTTACGGTCGAAACTGTTGTTGATGCCATAGGCCAGGAAGTAAGGGTTGTCACTACCCGGGTCTGGGGTCAGCTGTTGGATTCCTTCTCCACCTGAAACCCAGGCGTTCTTCAGCTTGCGGATATCCACATTAGACCACTTGTAGACTGCATCAAGTGGGTTCGCACCACGGTTACCCGTGGAAGGCCGGTTGTCAGAGAAAGAATTTACATAATTCAGGTTAGTACTTAGCCGCATCCAATTATTCAGTTTATACTCGGCAGCTGTACCAATCGAATTACGTTTCAGGTCCGAATTGGGAATCATATCCTGATTTCGGAGCATGTCAAATGACACTCGGAAATGGCCTCTGTCATTGGATCCCGACACCGCTAAGTTGTGGCTAGAAGTAATTCCAGTCTGAAGAAAGTTCTTAACGTTATCCTTATACGAACGGAGTTCAGTCGGGATAGGAATACCGTTTTCGTCCAATGGGCTATCCCACTGCACAGCCATATTTCCTTTGTCAAGTTCAGGTCCACCCCAGTATGCGGAGCCCTGGTTAAACTGGTCAATCCGGGCACCGTTGGCATGTTTGTAATGCATATCGAGGAACCGGTAGGGCTTTTCAAATACATTGCTGGTAGTGTAGGTAATTTGAAACCCCTTGGTTTTTTTACCGGTCTTGGTCGTAATGAGAATCACCCCGTTACCCGCACGGGATCCGTAGAGGGCAGATGCGGCCGGACCTTTCAATACGGAAATACTTTCGATGTCCTCCGGGTTAATATCTGAAATCACGTTACCATAGTCCACATTATTACGGCTTCCGCGTTCGGCGGTATTGTTGAGCCGGTTGACCATAGGTACACCATCGATGACAAACAAAGGCTGGTTGTCATTACTGAGTGAGGTAGCCCCACGTATTACAATACTGACCGAGGAACCGACACCACTCGTCTGATTTAGAGTTAGACCGGGTACTCGAGCGGCAAGCGAATTCATAACGTTTTCTTGCACCACATTGACAATGTCCTCCCCGCTAACTTTACCGATCGAATAGGTAAGAGATTTGGTTTCCCTTTCGATACCCAGCGCCGTAACAACAGCTTCGTCGAGCATCTCTATGCTCTCCCTTAAGCTGACATCAATTACTGTACGATTGCCGACCGGAATTTCCTGGCTTTCATAACCGATAAACGAAAAAATAAGGGTCGCATCGTTGTTCTGTACGTTTATCGAATACGTACCGTCGGGCTTGGTTGTAGTACCAACCGATGTACCTTTGATTATGATATTTACACCTGGTAAGGGAGTATCGTCCTCAGATGCAGTTACTTTTCCGGTGACCTCACGGAAACTGTTGGCAGGAGCTGAATTTAATGGTTTAGCTAAGGCTGAAGTAAAAAAAAACAATAGTAGTAGGCCGTCCAACTTGGGCGGTCGTGAAAAAAGTACTTTCATAGTGAGCAAAAAATTTTAGTTGAATGATTAGGTACTCGTATGTGGTTGATGTTTCATAGGCAGCGGTTAGATTGAAAGATTAGGATGATTAAAGTAATGGTCTGTCTTTAATTAATCCTAATACCCTCGTATACCATAAACGGGCTATTCCGCCCGGATTTAAATATTTATATTTTATAGTTTATTCGTTCAAAAAATACAATAGATCAACATAATTGGGGGAGGGGCTACAGAGGTTGTAATAAATAAAGTAGCCTAGTGGCAATTGACAGGGGGAGCGGCTTAACTCTTTTCCTTCCTCTGTAAAAATCGGTCGGAATCAACGTGAGATTTTGCTAAATAGTCTCAGGATTTATGTGTCGGAATAAAGTTGTAATTGCCAACTATAGGAGTAAAAAAAAGCACCAGACCGGAAGCTCCGATCTGGTGACTTGAATTAACGATACAAACTTACTTGACTAAATTCGTTTACCAGGGTTTACCGGTGCCTTGCAGCAACCATGGCTTAGCCCACTGGCTATTCTTACCTCTTAGTGAGGTATATTGATTATCTTCTAAACGAGCGATCGCCGCATCCGCATTTGCACTGTTCACGTTCACCTCGTTATCGCCATAAATGAAACGAACGGGAAGAACGGGCTCCGAAGAAGCTGGACCTGCTTTCAATGCTGGCAAACCTGTACGACGGAAGTCGAACCAAGACTCAGCCGCCATGGTGAAGCCCGAAGTCCATTTTTGTTCGATGATCTGCTCAAGGGTACCGTTATACTTTACAGTAGGTTCTTCGATGAACGACTCGTATTTGTCGGCCAGTCCCCAAGTTTGTAAAGAAGCCTTGATACCTTCATAGTAGTTTGATTCGGCACTACCAGCATTCCATCCTTTAAGCGCTGCTTGAGCCAGGATAAAGTGTGATTCTGCAGCGGTAGCCAATCTAGCTCTCAACAACGGACCGGTTGCTTGTCTGAACATGTCGGTTAGCTGTGAAACATGCTGGTTTTGTACCGATTGCCCAGGAGTTGGGTTATTGTTGTAGTAGTCGGGCTGACGTAAACCTACAGGTAAGCCTACGTATTTTGCTGTGTCGATTTCACCCTCATACAGATTAGGATTGTAATGACGAGTGAACTTGTCACCAGCTTTAATGGCGGCATTGAGCTGAAGTTCGGACATAGCTTGAACTCCTTCCATTATTACGCCATTTCTACGGATGTAGGGATCTACAGCTACCGCTAGGCTTGGATCTGCGACCCATTGTACGTTAACAGGGTTGATCCACAGCTCCAAACGAGGGTCGTTGTTTTTAACCAACGTGTTGACAAAAGGCTGAGCAGGTTTCTTTCTGCGGAAGTTAGTTCCTTCGTCTGAATCGAACTGAGCTGCAGTTGGCCAGGAGTTACCGCTGGTAGCGCCAAGGTAAGCCATAGCTGCGTCATCCGCTGATGTTTTCATGTAAACACCACTAGAATAGACGGCTTCTATTCCCGCTTTAGCCACTTCAGGCAGTTTTTCCGACAATCTCATGCTATAACGAAGAATGAGAGAGTTCGCAAACTTTTGCCATTTTTCGGTATCTCCATTAAAGTATACATCGTAACCAGCCAGATAACCGGTTTTATCTCCTGTTGCAAACAAAGCGGCAGCTGTTTTCAAGTCTTCGATGATACCTTTATAAATGACTTCTTGGCTATCGTATTCTGGAGTCAGGTATTCGTCAGATTCGTCTCCCATCAACGCTTGCGTATAAGGAGCGTCTCCCCAAAGGTCCGTGATCGTTCCAAAGATAAACGATTTCATCGTTAGCGCGATTCCTTGATGGAATTTGTAATCGAGTGCAACGGCACGGTTGTAAAGGAATTTATTATTCCTCAAGATGTCATACCAACCCGACCAGTTATTGGGACCCCAGTCGTAGTGGTTATGGCCACCAAACCACCCATCGTGCTGGGTGTATTGGGCAACCCCACCGAGGTCACCGTAATTGAGGTTTTGGTATGACAGCGCGGTATTCGTCAGAATAGTTGGAATGGTCATGTTCGGATTCGCAGTAGACGGATCCACACCATTCGGGTTTTCGTTCAACTCCGTTAACTGTTCGTCACAAGAGGTCGCGGCAACGGCAAGCAGCAGAACGAAAACTGATTTTTTTAGAAAATTAAACCTTAACATTATTAATATCTTAGATAATTAGAGATTAAAGTTTACTTTAAAGCCAATTGGCATAGTCCAAGGCATTACGTTTTGTAATTCGATACCTTGTCTGAAGCGACCGCCATCAGCCTGGAATGCTCTTTCGGGATCTATACCGATTTTAGCAGCGTTCCACAGCATCAGATTCCGGCTAAATACCGACACGCCGACGTTACGGAATACACCGATTGATGGGAAGGTATAACCCAAGGAGATTTCACGGAGTTTAACAAACGATGCATCGAAAGTAATTTGTTTGTTGTAGCTCCATGGATAAGTATCTGCAATGGGATAGATCTTCGTACCAGGACCACCTAAGTGCTCTCTGTACGTTCCATCACCGTTATCAATTACACCTGGAATGAACGCTCCGTCAAATAGTCCATCACCTACAGGCATACCACCTGTTTCTTTGGTATGGCCACCCACTCTTGGGAAGTTACCATTTTGAGGGATGATGTATTTCTCGGGATTTGATTTCAAGAGGGCAACCAACTCAGACTCTGAATACAAACCGCCTGGGATCAGGTTGTCAAGCTGACGTTGTGATTTCCAGTCAGACTCGCCGTAACGGTAGGTATAAGACTGGAAGTTTCCACCATGTCTCCAATCGAAGCTAGCAGCCAATGTAAAGCGCTTGTAGGAGAGATTTACTTGCCCACCGAATAGGAATTTAGGGTTGAAGTTACCTACTTTTTCACGGTCCTCACGGTTGTTCATCGCAATCCACTCACCGTTGTTGTCCAAAATTGGCCACATATAGTAAGGGGAGTTAGGATCGGTTACTTTCGCATAACCACGGCTATAAAGGTTACCAATTTCTTCACCTACGTAAGTGAAGGCACCACCACCGTTATCATCCCAAAGTTGGAAGTACTCGATTCCATCAGCCAGTTCAAGAATCTTGGTTCTGTTACGAGTAACGTTGAAATTAACATCTAGATTCCAGCCATTGTTGTCACGAATTGGGCTAGTTCCCACGGTGAATTCCCAACCACGGCTAGCTAACAAACCAGCGTTGATCAGCTTGCTACCAAATCCAGAAGAAGCTGGGGTTGCAATACTAAGAATCTGGTTTTTATTCTCTACATAGTAGTAAGTTCCTTCGAAGCGGAGACGATTGTTGAACATGTTCAGATCGATACCCACCTCTGTAGAGGTTTGAATTTCAGGTTTCAAGTTGGCGTTCAACAAAGTGCCTGATACGCTGGTGGTTACAAGTGCACCCCATGAACCAGTTCCCAAAGTTGGGTTCAAGCGGTAAGGATCGGTATCGTTACCTGACATCGCCCATCCAGCACGCAGTTTCAACAATGAAATTTGCTCAGGAAGGTTGAAAGAATAATTAGCCAACCAGCTCAATGAAACCGAGGGATAGAAGTAAGAGCGGTTGTGTGCAGGTAGCGTACTTGACCAGTCATTACGTCCAGCCAAATCCAAGTATACTTGATCTTTATAGCCTAATGAAGCCATTCCAAGTAATGAATGAATAGCTTTCTCGTAGGTACTATTGCTTACCCCTAAAGCACCCTGTGGGATGTTAGAAATACGGTACAAACCAGGTACAGTTAGGGTAGCACCACCCATATAGGTATCAAAACCTGCGATACGCATGGTGTTTCCACCTCCTGAGATGCTGAAATCGAAATCGTCAAGTTTTTCGCGATACGTTACCAAGAAGTCCATGTTGGTCTCTTGACGACCGAAGTTTTGTAGATAGTAACCACCGTTTCTTCCACGGGTATAGCTCCAAGGTATTTTGGTTTCACGCTGTTCTTTGAATTCATCGTGAGAAATACGTGCGTAGGCAGTCAACTTATCGGAAATATTCCAATCCAATTTCAAGTTACCGAATACACGGTCACGATTGAAAGCGTTGGTCAGGTGGTAAGCCAAGAAATAAGGATTGTCTTTCGAAGAATGTACGGTTCTTTGCTGTACATGCTCTGCTCCGGGTTCCCAAGCATCTCTCAAGTCAAGAACGTTGACATGTGAAAGTGTATAAACTGCTTCCAGCGGGTTGGCACCACGGTTTGCCGTAGATGGGCGGTTATCAGAAGCCGATTTTGTGAAGTTTAAATTAGAATGTAATACGAACTTCTTACCGATATCATAAGAACCGGTCGCGTTAATAGAATGTCTCTTCAGGTCTGAATTAGGGATCAAACCGCGGTTACCCATGTAGTTATAAGACACCCTGTAAACCGCTTTGTCGGAAGACCCTGAAACGGCAACGTTGTTGGTTGAAGTAATTCCTGTTTGAAGGAAATTCTTCATGTTATCGGGGTATGAACGAAGTTCAGCAGGTTGTCCGTTGCTATTCCACTGTACCGCCATGTTACCTTTGTCCAACTCAGGTCCTGCCCAGTAAGCTGATCCTTCGTTAAGGTTGTTAATACGGTCACCGTTGGCATATTTATAGTGGAAATCAAGGAAACGGTAAGGTGTTTCAAATACATTGCTGGATGAAACCGAAACCCCCAAACCTTGGCCTTTTTTACCCGATTTGGTTGTGATCATGATCACCCCATTACCCGCTCTTGAGCCGTACAATGCAGCAGCACTAGGGCCTTTTAATACGGAGATGCTTTCAATATCGTCCGGGTTAAGGTCAGAAATTGCGTTACCGTAGTCAACGTTGTTACGGTCCCCCATGCTTCTGGTGTTGTTGAACCCGTTAGCAACAGGCACCCCGTCGATAACGAAAAGAGGCTGGTTGTCGTTGCTTAATGAAGTAGCACCACGAATGATCACACTAACGGATGATCCGGCACCACTGGTTTGGTTGATTGTTACCCCAGCAACGCGACCCGCTAATGCGTTAACAACGTTTTCTTGGGGGACATTCACGATATCCTTTCCGGATACTTCGCCGACTGAGTAACCCAGTGAGCGCTTTTCACGCTGGATACCAAGAGCTGTCACAACAACCTCACTCAATTGTTCGGAACTCTCTTCCAATTGAACGTCAATAACCGAACGGTTACCAACAGTTACTTCCTGAGTAACATAGCCGATGAAGGAAAATACCAACACCGCATTGTTATCGTCAACATTAATGGAGTATGAACCGTCGACACTCGAAGTGGTACCAACCGAGGTTCCCTTCACTATAATGTTTACACCTGGTAATGCCGTACCGTCAGCCGCAGATGTTACTTTACCGGTGATGGCACGGGCTGCGATGTGTTTCGTTGCCGAGTTTGTACTCAGCGGCGCTCCCGGACTGGCCCC